>SAMEA3663280__coassemble_59_pt1 | contig 52775 bp, 48 predicted proteins | sample SAMEA3663280__metabat2_low_PE_020 | metagenome-assembled genome bin SAMEA3663280 (sample SAMEA3663280) | pig gut metagenome | biome: pig gut; feature: pig-associated habitat; material: faeces | place: China | collected 2013
CGGCAATCAACAGCTATTGCGGGAAGAACCAATTGGCTGATTTCAATCTGATTCTTTCCCGCCAGATCATATAGTTCTTCGATTCCTTTCATATGATCCTTGTCCGGATGTGAGAGGAACACAGCGTCTAACCGTCGAATACCGTAGAATTTCAGACATGGCAAAAGCAAATACTCGCCTACCCCCTGCCGGCTGCTGCTTCCACAATCAATCAGGTAATTCTCACCCGAGACCGTCCGAATGAGAGCACAATCCCCCTGACCCACATCCAGAAAAACAATTCCGTTGCTCAGGGGTATCCGAATTCCGATTACCAACAGCAAAATCCCAACGCTGCCCAGACCAACCAAATACTTTATCCGGTTTTGCCTGATGCCGGCCTTCCCCGGCATTTGTTTGAAGCCCAAAGCTTTTCTTTTCAAGATCACTACTGCCCCTGACAGCAAAAGATAATACAACACCATCTGCCAGATTTCAGGTCTCCCCGGATTCCATGTCCGAAAAGACAGCTTATCAAAGAATTCACACAGAATTTCATATCCCTGTAATATTGCCCTGTCAAGAATGGCAATTCCTCCAAATCCCGGCAAAAGACTTACAAATCCGGAAATAAGCAATGGCTTCATAAAGGGGAGCACCAGTAAATTGATGATTAAGGAACAGGTTGGAACCTCATAGTAAAACCACAGCTGAATAGGTAAAGTCATCAGGGAAATAGCCAGATTTGCGGCAATAGAGTTTCTGAATCCCAACAGAGCCCTTCTGAGCCGGATTCGAAATCCGGACTCTCCAAAATACCGGGGAACTATCTTCTCCCTTTTTTCCAGCAGCGGATAGATCAATCCTATCCCGGCCACCGCTGTAAAAGAAAGCAGGAATCCGGAATTCTGAAGGTAATATGGATGATACAATACCATTGCCAGTGCCAGAATCCCCAGTGCCGTCAGCATATCATAGGTCCTCCCGAGAATCTCAGCCAACATCCGAAGCAAATACATACCGATGGAACGACACACAGATACTCCAAATCCGGTCATACAGCCATAAAACAGCAATACCAGCCCTCCTGCCAGGGCTGCCGGGATGATAGGGACTCCCAGTCGTCTCAACAACTGATACAGTGTCATTCCGAGAATCGTGATATGCAGGGAAGAGATCGACAGAATATGTAGGATACCGTTCCTCTTATAAAGATTTTTCAATTCCTTATCCATACCCGTCTTCTCTCCAAGCAGCAGAGCGCACATTACCTGCGCTGTCTCCTCCGGAAGATACGACCTTATACGCTTCGCGAGAACCTTCCTCAACCGGAAAGCAGCCTCAAGCCAGGATAACTCTCGCGGAACTCTGCCGGTGTCATGCCATAAAAGCTTTGTGTTTTTCATCCGCCCATAGACCCCGATCGAGCGATAGTAGACAAAGGCATCAAATTCTCCGGGATTGGATGCGCTCTCATATTCATAGTAAGCTCCTGTGACTACAATCTGACACCCCATAGGAAGTTCCTCAGGCGCCTCTTCAAATTCGCAGATGATCTTACCCTGATATTTTGAGAGCATTTGAATATTCATGTGATTGGGATTCTCTTGATTGGAACCTAACTGATTTGATATTTTTTCGTTGAAATCATGATTCAGATGATCAGAATTTAGAATTGTGACTGAATCCAGCCAGATTTTTGTTTCCTCTTTATGACAAATTTGTCCGCTGAGACAGATTGTCTGTTTTGTCCCTGAAGGTACGTTTTCTTCCGACACCCCAAACGGATAACAGGCCGAATCCGCCGGGGGATCAAAGCCCCCCAGCATCAGATTGATCCATGCCACAGCAACCAACAGTATTGTCACCGCAAACAGCGGTCTCTTCATAGTCTATTTCTCCAAAGTAATAACGATGTCCAGATTTCTCTCGAAAGTTGACGTTGTAAATACAGACGGAACTTCACCATTGATCAAAATCTGAACTTTGTTGATATTGTTCAATTCTACCAGGGAATTCACGATAGAGTAGATCGTGCAATCCATCGTTACATTGTTCGTGCCTGTGAGGAATCCTGCGTCCAGATTTACATAGCATATACCGTCCTTGGTCATTATACTAATTATTTTTGTAGCCGGATTGACAGTTGGATAAAGTCCCGGCACCTGTCCACTCGGACCGGCCAGCAGCTCCTCCACCACAAATCTCTCCAAGGGCGTACTGGTGGCATAATATTTCTCCCTATAAGCGGCAATTAATTTTGTACCCGACTCATCTGCAAAATAAAGCTTTATTTTCGCCAGTTCGTAAGTATTGATCTCGCTACCGTCATTATCAATGAACTGATCTGCACTCATCCATCCAACCGTATTCCCCAGACAGTCATACAGCGGGTCCCCATCCACATTGATTCCAACATAGTGAACTTCCTCTAACTGGGTCAACGTCCTGGTTAACGCCGCACGTACGAGAACCTCTGTTGTAACAGACATATGTTTATAGTCTGCGTCTACACAGAGTAAGACCTTCCCATCTTCCAATGTCACATCCAGCACCTGAAACCCCATGGAAAGAGGTGCTTTATACTCCAATTTTTCAGGATTCTCACTGAGACACCGGATTAACTCCTGTAACCGTTCCTCGACAGTGCTTCCCCGAAGACTTCGGGTATGCATCTCTACCTTCGTCTCTTCCCTGCTCAGATAATATACCTGTACCTGATAACCGGTCTCATCCGGTTTCTTTCCGCAACCGGCAAACATTCCCGCAAGTAGAAATCCGATCAATACATAAACAATTATTTTACGCATTTTCAACCTCTTATTTTATACCGTCTGACCGGGATTGGCCGCCACATAGTTCAACGGTATTTTCACTGTAAAGCAGGAGCCTTCCCCCTCGACACTATCCACGGTAATCACCCCTCTGTGCATCAAAACGGCGTTACGTGTGATAGCCAGTCCCAATCCGGTACCCCCGATATCCTTGGAATGAGATTTATCTACCCGGTAAAATCTTTCATAAATATGTACCAGAGAATCTTCCGGGATTCCGATTCCCGAATCACTGACCTGAAAGGTAAAAAACTGGTGATCTGCGTCCAGCTCCACCTTAACCCAACCATGCTCTTTGTTATATTTAATCGCGTTTTCCACAAGATTGGTCATAATCAGGGTAAGCTTAACTTCATCCACCTCAGCCGTCACCTGGCGCATGCTCTCAAATACCAGTTCCACATCTCTTTTTCGGGCAATAGGTCGCAATCTTCTGAGAATCAATTCGGTCAGATCATTGATGTTAAGTGCAACCACATTCAATTCCTGGGCGGATTTATCCATCTTTACCAAGGCAAGTAAATCTGTTATGATTCTGTTTTCTCTGTCTATTTCCGAGACTATATCATCCATGAATTCCCGATAAAGCTCCACAGGTGCATTTTCCTGCATCAAAAGGGAATCAGCCAATACTTTGATCGATGTCATGGGAGTCTTCAGTTCATGAGACACATTGGCCACAAATTCCTGACGCGATTGATCCAATGCTCTCATACGACCCAGAAGCTGATTGAAGGCATCTACAATATGTACGGTTTCCACATAATCCGGTACCGAAATCAAATCGTCACTATAGCCTGCTTTTACCTCATTGATAGCGTCGGTTATTCTGTTGAAAGGTCTGGTCAATAAAGTTGACAAAACCAACGCCATTGCCACAATTCCTATGATCATAAGACATTCCAGGATGATTGCTTTTCGGTTCAACACGTCAATAATCCCCAGAATAGCATCATTTGAAATACTGGTAAGCATCACACCTACAATCGTATCAGAATTGTCCTGATTGTTATGATTGGTGATCGGTGTGGTCATCTCAATGTAGCCATGTCTTTTGTCATAGTGATAACTGCTTTCTCCCCGAAAGCATTTAATCACCTCTTCTGAAATAATAGTCTTTCCCTTACTGAGGTCATAGGTATCCGTTATAACCTTGAGCCCTGAATTGATCACCATAACACGGCCTTCGTATAGATTCGATATCATTTCCAGCTCTGCCCTGATTACCTCAGGTGCGGTGCCATAACTGACTTCCTCTTGTTTATTTGTTTGGAAATAGTTGTTACTTAACAGATGATTTCCTATGATTGTAAGCTGTGTCTGAACTGTTGCCACGCGTTGTTCCACAACTTTTTTCTCATAGTTGCTCAAGATACCGTAGCGCATAAGGACACCGGGGATTATGCCTACGACAAGTATGATAATAAAGATGCGCGCCTGAAGGCTACGCATGGAAAAAAGAGATTTCAATCCTCCCCAAAGCTTTGTCCACATATAGATATTCCTTTAGCTTGTTTCTTTACTTGTGCAAAAAATAGTAACCCACGCCCCACTTGGTGTGTACATACCTTGGGTCACTGGGATTCTCCTCAATCTTCTCACGCAGTCTTCTGATGTGAACATCCACAGTCCTGGCATCTCCCGGGTAATCAGTTCCCCAGACAAGTTGAAGAAGGCTCTCGCGGCTGTATACCCTGTCAGGATTTCTCATAAGGAGCTCCAATACCTCAAACTCCTTTGCGGTCAGTCCGATTTCTTTTCCCTTTATGTATACTCTTCTTCCCTCACAGTCCAGTTTCATGTCGCCAATCTCCACTACCCGGGAAGTAACCTGCGTTTCTCCCTGTGTGTGTCGAGGCTCTGTTCTTCTCATGATTGCCTTGATACGTGCCTTTACCTCCAGAATATTAAAAGGCTTTGTGATGTAATCATCCGCACCGTATTCCAATCCCAGAATCTTGTCCATATCTTCACCCTTGGCAGTCAGCATGATGATCGGAACATTGGAAAATTCTCTGATTTGCTGACATACTTCATATCCGGTAAGCCTGGGCAGCATCACATCCAGCAAAATAATGTCATAGTGATTGGTTCTGGCGAGCTCAAGCGCTTCTTCTCCGTCATATGCACAGTCTACCTGCATTTCGTCCTGTTCCAGACTGAAACGAATGCCTTTTACAATCAGTTTTTCATCATCAACGATTAACGCTCTCTTTCCTGCCATAGTACCTATATCCTTTCAGATGCTTAATCCACTTTGATCCTGTCCTTTATCTTATTGTAAACACTGGTCTTGATACCGGAAACCTTCATGATATCTTCACAGGTCTGAAAACCGCCGGCATTCTCCCGATAATGAATAATATCCAATGCCCTGGATTCTCCAATCCCCGGTAAACTACATAATTCCTCTACAGAAGCTGTATTAATATTGACCCGGCCATCACTTTCTTCCGCTTCCGCAGCCGGCAGCACTTCCCCCTGAGCCGGAAAATATAATTTCTGCCCATCCGCTACCTTCGCTGCCAGATTCACATATTCTCTGTCAGCCTCTTCCGTATATCCTCCGGCAGCCTCCAGTGCCTCACCTGCACGACTTCCCTCTTCCAATACATAGACGCCGGGAGTCTGCACGCAACCACAGACATATACATACACGCTCTCAGACAGGTTCTCTTTCCTTCCGTCGACTTTGTCATAACCGGAACCTGATTCCATGGAACCGGTGTCTATCATTGCCTGCCCACTTTGTGACTGTTCATCTCCCTGTGCATACCCAATCGGAATCATGGTCTCCCCGGAAGCACCACACCCGGACATGGTCAGGGTTAACAGGAGTACAAAAACAGCATATTCTCTTTGCATAATCATCATAGTCCCTCACTTTCAGGGATTGCCTCTCTATGCTGACTCCCTCATTGTAATAGAATTGTAACATTTTGACAAGCTATTTCCACTTAAAAATAATGATTCCAATGATTGTCAAAACCATTCCCACTACCTTTCTCCACTCCAGAGGCTGTTTCTCCACTCCAAACCATCCCAGAAGCTCAATCACATAAGCCACCAGAAGCTGCGCCACTACGATCAGCATGACTGCCTTCGCCGGTCCCAGCGTCTCCATACTCTTGATGACCGTATAAGTGATAAATGCTCCGATTGCTCCCCCAAGCAACATATACTTAGGCTGTACCTCAAATATCTGCATCAGATTACTTCTGTCTGTAAGAAGCCATGCTCCAAAGCAGACGCCCAACGCAGTCAACTGCACAAAAGCACTTGCCGCCCAGACAGAAGACGCCTTGGTAACCTGCGTATTAAATACTCCCTGTACACTCATAAGTGCACCGGAAAGCAATGCAATTAAAAAACCAATCATTGGATACTCTCCTTTCGTCACAATAGGATATCCTTTGATTGGTTTATTTATGCAAAAAAACTTTACGGAACTTTAGTCTGTGCAGATATCAGGCTATCCAGCTCCTGTACACAGACAGTTATGTCTTCTCCGTTCCAAACCTTTGAAAAGAGCCTCTCCAGAAGAAGCCAGTAATTACCGGTTGCCATCATCTTCGGCAAGGGAATGCTTTCGGCATATTCCTGTTTAAAAATCTGAAGTGCACCATTGTCACTCTCGGAAGCGAGATTTGCAGACACCTTACCTGTCTTTTCGTAGAAACTCCCGGCGCATTCGTTTACCAGATAAGCAGCAAATTTATTTGCCAACTCCTTATTCTTTGAATAACCGTTGATTGCTACCGTATTGGTGACTGACATGGACCGGCTTTCCAAAGTATCGCTTACCGCCGGCATCATCGCGATACCATAGTCATAAGTAAAGGTTCCTTCTTCTCTTGCCTTCTCGACTCTGGCCACAATATCGCTGGTTGCTATTGTAAATACTATCTTCCCGTCCAGGAAATCCTGTACCACCGATTCATAATCGATACTATCGGCTTCAATGGAAAAGAACTGATTCAATGCCTGATACGCTTTGAGACACTCCACTGTCTGATTATTATATACGGAAATCTTGTCAACCCTGTCTCCTGCCTCTCCGCCGACATCAATATATCGTCCGACAATCCAATAATTATAAAAGATATCCGAAACATCCCATTTCATAATACCTTCTACTCCTTCAGGAGCGTCGAAGTCATCTGCGATCAAAAGAATATCCGACAGAGTATCGGGAACCGCTCTTTGGAATATCTCTTCCGCCTTTGCGGTCAGCTCTGCCTCATCAACTACAGCGTCTTCCGGGATATCTTCCGCAGCCTCCCCATCTTTGCTGATTCCCAGCAATTCTTTCCTGGCGGCCTGCCTTGCCCATTCTTTGAGATATGTCTCATTATATACCAGTACGCTGGTCTGAAAGGATAGAGGATATGCTACCTTTTTCCCCTGATACTCAATTGAATTCAATGCTGCAGCAGGAAAATGAGAAGAATTACACACTTCTTCAACATCCCTTATTTCCTCAGCCAGACCCGCCAGATAAGCCTTTTCCAGATTATCATGGCTGATGATGTAAGCATCCGGCAACTGCTCGTTATCCAGAGAAGCTCGATTCAGGGTTTCCAGGTACTCACTTCCGGAAACCAACACCGGAATGACGTGAACCCCTTCTCTCTCTCCGAACGATACTGCCGCACTGTTCACATAGTTAGTCATGGTATCGTCTGTATACCAGAAATACAGAGTGTCCTCCCAGTTCGTCCAGGTGAGCTGTACAGCTTCCTCAATTTCCTGTCTCATTTCTCTGGTACTTCCATATATGACGGCTGCTGTCATGGCCAGTACGATTGCCACGGCCAGAAGTCTGTTTTTTAAACGCATATTTTACACCTTTACTTCTCGATACAGCTGTCCAGAATTGCAATCATCTCGTCCACATGCTCCTTCTGAATCACAAGAGGAGGCACAAAGCGAATGATATCCGCTCCGGCATTGATCAGGATAAGCCCCTTCTCCAATGCCTTGTTGATTATCTCATTCACAGGGCGATCCAGCTTCAGACCCTGCATCAGTCCGGTTCCCCTGCGCTCTATGATACAGCTGTGTTTTTCTTTCAACTCTTCCAGGCGGGCTTCCAGATAAGGAGCCACCTCTCTTACATTCTCTATTATATGGTTCCTCTCAAATAAATCAAGTACTTTCTCCACCGCTGCACAGGCAAGAGGATTGCCGCCGTAGGTAGTTCCGTGGTCCCCCGCCACCAGGGAATTCCTGCCAACCTCCTCAGTCATCAGGAAAGCTCCAACCGGAACACCACACCCCAGGGCTTTGGCACTGGTCATAATGTCGGGCTTCACGCCATATTTCTGCCATGCATACATATAGCCGGTACGTCCCATACCGCACTGTATTTCATCCAGGATCAGCAGAATCCCCTTCTCGTCACAGAGGCTTCTGACCTCCTTCAGGAATTCCTCCGTTGCCGGAATCAGTCCTCCTTCCCCCTGTACCGTTTCCATCAGAATGGCACAGGTTTTATCCGTCACCTGAGACCTGATACTCTCAATATCATTCATCTCTGCAAACCTGATATTCCCGATGAGAGGTTCAAACGCCTCACGATACTTGGGATTGCCGGTGACTGCCAGGGCGCCCATGGTCCTGCCATGAAAAGAATGATTCAGCGCAATGATTTCATGGTCTGTTGAGCCATCCTTCAGATAGGCATATTTACGTGCAGTTTTGATGGCACCTTCAATGGCCTCTGCTCCGGAATTGGTAAAAAACACCCTGTCCATGCCGGAAGCCTTCTTCATCTTCTTTGCCGCCTCAATGGCAGGCACATTGTAATAATAATTAGACGTATGAATCAGCTTATCTATCTGATTCTTTAGGGCATCATTATATTCTTTGTTATGATACCCCAGGGCGAACACTGCAATACCTGCCACAAAATCCAGGTATTTCCTGCCCTCCATGTCATAGAGATACACACCGTCTCCACGGTCCAGCACAATCTGATAACGATTATAGGTATGAAGCAGGGCACTCTCAGCCTCTGCAATATATTCCTGCATATTCATCTGCTAATTGTTTCCTTTCCAACGAACACAAAGCTACTATTCTCTTCCTCAGCCCTCGGATTCTTCCGCGTCTTTCACAATGGCGGTACCGATTCCGCTTCTGGTAAATATCTCCAGCAGCAGACAGTGGGGAATACGACCATCCAGGATATGTACTCTGTTTACGCCGTTCTTGATGGCTGAGGTACAGTTGGACAGCTTGGGCAGCATGCCTCCTCCGATATATCCGCCATTGATCAGCTCATCTGCTTCATCTGCAGTCAGTCTGGGAATAAAGCTGGATTTGTCATTGATATCCTTATACAGTCCCTCAATGTCTGTCAGGAAAGCCAGTTTTTCTGCATTTACCGCCTTTGCGATGGCACAGGCCGCATCATCTGCATTGATATTGTAGGTGTTAAAATTCTCATCCAGACCGATGGGCGCCACAATGGGCAGAAAATCCTTTTCCAAAAGGTCATACAGTACCTTGGGATTTACGCTTGTGATTTCCCCAACAAAACCGATATCCTCACCGTTAGAATACTTTTTCTCAACCTGAAGAAGTCCTCCGTCCTTGCCGCTGATACCGACTGCCTTGACCCCCAGTTCCTGAACCATGGTTACAAGACCTTTGTTCACTTTATTCAGAACCATCTCGGCGATTTCCATGGTCTCCGCATCAGTCACCCGAAGACCGTTGACAAACTTTGCTTCCTTTCCAACCTTGCCAACCCACCGGCTGATTTCCTTGCCGCCGCCATGAACGATGATGGGCTTAAAGCCAACCAGCTTTAAAAGAGTGACATCCTTGATGACATTTTTCTGCAGTTCTTCATTGCTCATGGCGCTTCCGCCATATTTCACCACAATGATTTTACGATTGAAGCGTTGAATATAAGGAAGAGCCTCAATGAGAACCTCTGCCTTCTGAAGAACCTGTTCCATATCCTTTTCCATTCCCTTATTCTCCTGATTCACTGAAAATTTATATATCCCATATCCGATCAACTTCTATAGTCTGCATTAATCTTTACATAGTCATAGCTTAAATCACAGCCCCAGGCGGTAGCTTCCTCTTCTCCCATGTGCATATCCGCATATACGGTTACTTCCGGTGAAGACAAAAGCTCTGTTGCTTCCTCTTCGCTGTATTTACAGGGGGCTCCGTTTCCGAACACCTGGATTCTCTTATTTCCGCCTTCAAAGAACAGTTCTACCTTGTCGGGATCGAACTGTACGCCGGAGTAACCCAGGGCACACAGGAAACGCCCGAAATTACAATCATGTCCGAAAATAGCAGCTTTACTCAGAGAAGAGCAAATGACAGATTTTGCAAGGATTCTTGCATTTTCTTTGGTGTCCGCATGGAGAACCTTTGTCTCAAACAGTGCGGTTGCGCCTTCTCCGTCACCAGCCATCTTCTTAGCAAGATACTTTGTCACATAGTCTAAAGCCTCACAAAATGCAAGATAATCTTCATTTTCGACAGCAATCTCTTCGTTCTCTGCCAGACCGTTTGCCAGCACCAGCATTGTATCGTTGGTGGAGGTATCTCCGTCCACGCTGATCATATTGAAGGAATCCACCACGGTACGGCTTACCGCCTTCTGCAGCATTTCCTTGGATATCTTAGCATCTGTAGTCACATATGCAAGCATGGTACACATATTGGGATGAATCATTCCGGAGCCCTTACACATAGCACCGATGATGACCTTCTTGCCGCCAACATTGAATTCCACCGCAACCTGCTTGTGAACGGTATCTGTGGTCATAATCGCCTTGGCTGCCTCAAGTCCGGCCTCCGCGCCGGGACGTTTTGCCGCTACCAGCTTCTCGATACCTGCAGTCAGCCGTTCCACCGGCATCTGCATTCCGATGACTCCGGTAGAACCTATCAATACGGCCTCCGCCGGAATTCCAAGCAGGTTCCCAGCGCATTCCGCTTCTGCACGGCAGGCATCCATTCCCTGCTTTCCGGTACAGGCATTGGCAATCCCGGAATTCACTACAACCGCCTGAACAAAGGGGGCTGTATCCACAATGTTCTTATCCCAAAGCACAGGTGCCGCCTTTACCACATTTGTGGTAAAAGTTCCTGCCACCTTACAGGGTGCGATACTGTAAACAAGTGCCATATCCTTGCGGTTCTGATATTTTATACCGGCTTCCACACCGGCTGCCTCGTAGCCTTTCGCTGCGGTAACGCCGCCTTCAATCACCTTCATCTTTTTATCCTCCTGACTATTTTTAACTGCTTAACACTTTGAGATCACTTCTAGCTGTTAAACGCTGTAATATTCGCTTCGTTTAATGTAAAGTCATAGTAATTGAGATCTTCTCTCCTGGTCCATCCGATGCAGTTCCAAAAGGCATTGCCTACATCGTTTGCCGTGAATGCAATCAGGCTGACCTTATTGATTTTTTCCTCCTTAAGCGCATTCATGCAGAACACAACCATTGCCTTACCGATGCCAAGACGTCTGTAATCCTCTCTCACACATACATGGTACAGACATCCCCTTCTGCCGTCGTGCCCACAGAGAATCCCTCCCACAATGGATCCGTCTTCTGCCTCAGCCACAACACTGGTATCCGGATTTCTCTTAAGGAACCGTCCCACTCCCTCCTCGGAATCGTCGATACTGCGGATGCCGAAACCGTGAATGGTCATCCACAGGTCATGAAGTCCCTGATAATCCTCTGTTGTCATGGTTCTGATGGTATATTTTTTATCCATGTTATTATTCCTTGTCTGTAGATTAATATCTCTCTTCTTCGCTCCGAGAAACGTCACGTTAGGGCATCGTAACGTTTGGTTGGCGGATTTACGGGAAGCAGGGCACCAGCTCCAGCCCTTCGCTCTCGGGAAGTCCAAAGAGAAGATTCATGTTCTGCACTGCCTGACCGGCAGCACCCTTCACCAGATTGTCCAGTGCACCCATCATGATAATTCTTCCGGTTCTCTCGTCGATGACAAAGTTGATATCCACGTAGTTGCTGCCCTCCACCCACTTTGTCTCGGGACATACGCCCTTCTCCAGCACACGGACAAATCTTTCCTTTGCATAATAGTTATCATACACTGCCTTAATCTCTTCGTATGTAGGCAGGGAGCCGTCTGCCTTGGGCTTTAGCTTCGCATATTCCGTGACAAGAATACCACGGTTCATGGGTACCAGATGGGGAGTGAAATTGATGGTCACCCCGCAATTGCCCGCATAGCCCAGCTGCTCCTCTATCTCAGGTGTATGACGATGACTTGCCACTCCGTAAGCCTTCATGTTTTCGTTAACCTCACAGAACAGATTTGCTACCTTAGCACCCCTGCCTGCACCTGAGGTACCGGATTTTGCATCCACAATCAGGGTGTCCACATCTATTAAGCCTTCCTTTACCATGGGATAAGCTGTCAGGATGGAGCAGGTGGTATAACAACCGGGATTGGCGATCAGTCTTGTCTTCTCCGATACCTTATCCCTGTTGATCTCACAAAGTCCATACACCGCTTCCTCAATAAACTGAGGTGATTTATGTTCGATTCCATACCACTTCTCATAGACAGCCACGTCCTTGATACGGTAATCCGCGGACAAATCAACAATCTTTACTTTGGAAAGAATCTGCTCATTCAGAAGCCCTGCAAGATATCCCTGAGGGGTCGCCGTAAAGATCACATCTACCTGCTCTGCCAGCTCCTCCAGATTATCATCCTTGCAGATATCCTCCACAATTTGGAACATATTCTGATATACTTCACTGTACTTTTTATCAATATAGCTTCTGGAGCCGTACCACATAATCTTAGCATCTCTGTGATTCATCAGAAGTCTCACAAGCTCTCCTCCGGCATATCCGGTCGCACCGATAATCCCGACTTTTATCATCTCACTCCTCATTTCTACACTTCACAAGCGTTTTTTATTTCACTATACCACTTTTTGAATAAATGTCCATAGCCAATTTTATTTTTATGCAATTTTATTCATATATTTGCATATTTATTAATTTTATGCATCAATTATTCATTTTCACCTGATGCTGTTCACCGAACGCACAATCAGACTGACTACAATATCCGCCACAAATATGGCAAAGGGAATCCTTGCGATATAACGCAGCTTCCTGCTGTCACACTTCTCTGCAAAGTCTGACAGCAGAGGATACAGAAGATACTGAAATGCCAGTGCTGCCACACCAAAACACAGGACAGAGCGCAGGCACACAAAACCTATGATTCCTCCCAGAACAAATGTCATCAGCAACAGCAGAACCATTGTCTGACTGTCAGGTCTGTACTCCTCTTTATCCTGCTCCTTCAAACGTAATCTCATCTCTTATCCTCCGTACCTTAATCTTTCTTCGTCAGCTTTATAAAAAGACCATGGCAAGTGTTCCTGCCACAATCATCCCAAGTCCCAAAACCGCTTTCTTTGTCAATTTTTCCCGAAACACAGCATAGGAAAAAGCAATCGTAACAAGGATACTCAGCTTATCAATGGGCACCACCACGCTGGCGGGTCCCTCCTGCAATGCCCGATAATAACAAAGCCAGGAAGCCCCGGTAGCAAGTCCCGACAAACCGATAAAAGCCAATTCTTTCTTGCTGATTCCCGGAACAGTGTGTTGTTTTCCTGTGATAAAAACCATAATCCATGCCATGACGAGAACCACGCAGGTTCGAATGGCAGTCCCAAGATTGGACTCTACGCCGCTGATTCCCAGTTTTCCCAAAATGGAGGTTAACGCTGCAAAGCCGGCAGAGCCAAATGCATACAGTATCCAGCTTCTGCTTTTCCTCTGATGCTTTTCTGTTTCCTCTTTTCTCTCAATCATCAGGAAGGTACCAAGGCCGATCAGCACAAGTGCAACTATTTTCCCCGGACTGACAGTTTCCTTTAAAAAGAGAAAAGCCAACAAAACCGTCAGAATCATACCTGACTTATCTATCGGCACTACCTTGTTGATATCACCTGACTGCAGCGCCTTAAAATAACAGAGCCAGGAAGCCCCCGTGGCAAGTCCCGATAAGACCAGAAAAGACCATGTCTTGGCATCTATCCGGAAAAGCTCCCTCTGAGAACCCACAAGAAAAACCATCCCCCAGGAAAAGAGCACCACTACGATTGTTCGCAGTGCCGTTGCTACACCGGAATCTGTTTTCCTGATTCCGCATTTTGCCAATATTGAAGTGACTCCCGCAAAAAAAGCCGATGCAAAAGCCAATACAATCCACATGCCCATTCCTCCTTAGCAGATTAAAAATTCTCCAGCAAGCCCTGAATTCCTTTTTCCTGATAGATTTCTTTGTAGTATGTTACCTCGTCTTCAATCAACTCGTCAATCACCTGCATCCCCAACAGCTCTACCGGCGCCCGGTCATCCGTAAGCAGATATTCTCCTGCCTCATACTTCCTCAGATTCTCCAGTACCATGCCCATCAGATCAGCAAGTTCACTTTTACCCTCCTGTGCAAGACTTGCCTGCTTCCCGGTCAGCTCCTCAAACATCCCCGGATGGTTCGAGGCAAACAGTTCTCTGTTTGTACTTCCCCTGACATCTACCGTATACACCTCCGAAAACACTTTCGCAATGGTATCTGCCAGATATTGATTGATATTTCCCTCCCCGCTTCCTCTCATATTCATATTGACAACCATGACACCATCTTCACTCAAATGCTCCCTGACCAAGGTAAAAAACTCGACGGAAGACATCTGAAAAGGTATTGTGATATCCTGATACGCATCCACCATGATCACATCATATTTTTCATCCATTGCATTCAGATATGCCCTGCCGTCATAAGTCGTTACCTTGACATCGCCGGGAAGTGCAAAATACTCTGTTGCCAAAGCAGTTATTTTGTCATCGATTTCCACGCCCTCAATGCTCATCTCACCAAAATACCTGCGGCATTGTGTGGCATAAGTTCCGGTACCCATACCCAGAATCAGCATCTTACACTCTTTGGGATTCTCCTTTCCTGTCATGAGAGGTGCTGCCATGGCGTAATCATAATACATTCCGGTCAGTTTCTCCTGCTTCATCAGCACCGACTGAACGCCAAAGAGTACATTGGTGGAAAGAATAACTCTGTCATTTTGTTCCTGTACCTGCAGATAATTATAAACCGATTCTCCCTCATACGCCAGATTCTTCTCCCAAAAGGCAAAGCTGTCGGACCATCCGAATACACAACAGATCACAAACAGTACGGAAGCAGCCACACATCTCTTTCTACCGGATTTTTTGCTGATAAAATACAATAATGCCAAAGCCAACAGAATTCCGCTGAAAATCAAAAAGGTCACAGAAGTACCCACCGCAGGAATGGTGACAAAGGTAGGCAAAAAGGTTCCGATAATGCTGCCTATGGTATTAAAGGCTCCCAGGTTTCCCACGGTACGTCCACTGTCATCCAGACTGTCTACGGAATACTTCACCAGGGAAGGCGTTACCGTACCCAGCAGGAAAAGCGGAAACACAAAAATAACCATGCAGGCCGCAAAAGCTGCCCAGATCAGGAATCCCGTATTGACGGCAAAGATAACAACCGCAGAGATTCCAAGAATAATGTATTTTCCAAGTACCGGTATGGCAGCTATCCATATTGCCGCTATCAGAATACGTCCATACAGTCTGTCGGGATTGGGATTCTTGTCAGCACTTCTGCCACCATATATGTTTCCAAGCGCCATGGCTATCATAATGGTTCCGATAATGATCGTCCAGACAATCTGGGACGAACTGAAATAGGGGGCGAGAAGCCTGCTGGCTCCCAGCTCCACCGCCATCACCGACATACCCGCAAAAAATTCCGTGAAATATAAAAATAACCTGTTCTTTAAAATCCCCGGTTTGTTCATATGTTCTCTTACACCTCTTCCTATCTTTGTTCCACCTTCTGCTATAAAAGCTTATTCCCCGTCTTTTCTTCCTGCTGCCGAAGTCAGGTAACGTCTGCAGGTCTGTGCCAGCATTCCCGTCACCGAACCGGCTGCCACGCCGGCAATCATCAGCCCCGGCATATAGTACAAAACCTTTGCATTCTCCACCACCGCCACAGCTACCGCCAGCTGTCCCAGATTGTGACTGACTGCTCCCGCAATGCTGACCCCTGTCACGGAAAAGCCCTTGATCTGCTTTAACAACAGCATTACCCCAAAGCTCAGCAGCCCTCCTGCCAGACTGTAAATCAGGGCGGATAAACCGCCAAAAAGGAAGGCAGAAAGCAGAATTCTGGTAACGGAAATCAGAAGCACCTCCCCCGGTTTCATATAATACAGTCCTGTAAGAACCACCAGATTTGCAAGTCCCGGCTTCACTCCCGGAAGCCCCACGGAAATGGGAAGCAACGCCTCCACATAACTCAACAGCATGGAAAGTGCAATCAGCATTGCCGCATATGCAGTTTTTCCCGCTATACCTTTTCCCTGCAAGGTTCTCTCCCATCCCGGTTACTCCGTGTAACCGTCAATATTCTCAAAACCCCCGGGCTTTCCTGCGTCACCCGGCTTACCATGGCTGCCGGACTCCCAGATGCCATCAGTCTCAGCAGACCATTTCGTCGCCCCGACATTTACAATCTCCACCACCATTCGGTGAGGCAGACAGACGATGGTCTCCATACTTTTCGTAATTTCATGATGCTTCACACAATATCTGTCGGGACAGTCCGCCTCAGTCACATACACCTTTTTGTCCCGTATCACAACCTCATTATAATGGGTTCCTTCTTCCACCCGGATGTTCCTGTCCCGGGCAAGCTCATACTCGCCGTATAACCTGCCGTCCACGGTAATACGCACCAGCTCTCCCTGCGCTCTTCCCGGCAGTCCAAAAAACAAGGCCGCGGCTCCCGCCACCAGCAATACTGCTGCCAGAAGCCCCGCATCCTTCCTCGTAAACAGCTTCTCCCCTGCCTGATTCATCAGATCCTTCTCCCTGCCACAGCGTTTTATTCTGCTCTCACAATACGATAGCTCCGGTCTGAGGTAAAACATTTTTCAAGTCCGGAGGTGACAATAATCTGTCCCTCCTCCGTCACAAACACTGCGTCAAACATCTGCTCATGTTCCTTCCAGAAGCTTATGGCTTTCTCTGTCCCCATGATAAACAGCGCCGTGGAATATCCGTCCGCCAGTGTACCATCCCTGCACACTACAGTCACGGAGCTAAGCCCCCTGTCTGCCGGGCATCCGGTAGAAGGGTCGATAATGTGATGATAAGTAAGTCCCCCTTCCTCAAAATACCTCTCATACCCCCCGGAAGTCACCACTGCTGTATCTTCCAGGGCAAGCACACCTACCGCATCTGCGCTGTTTTCCGGGTCCCTGATTGCAATCTTAAACTTACTGCCATCCGGCTTACATCCCACCAGCTGAATATTCCCTCCCAGATCCAGCAGAGCGCTTTTCACCCCATGGGAGCTCAGAATCTCTGCCAGCTTCCTTCCTGTATATCCCTTGGCGATCCCTCCGAAATCCAGCTCCGTCTGCACCGGCAGGGTCAGTTTTCCCGAAGAAGCCTCCCACTGCACCAGAGAAGAATTGACCCGTACGGTCAGTTCCTGCAATTCCCCTTCCTCCGGCACCCGGAATTCTCCTCCGGCAAAGCCCCAGGCTCGCATAACAGGGTAGATTGTGACATCAAAGGCGCCCTCCGTTTCCCTGTATATTTCCAGAGAGCTCTCCCACAGCTCCCGGGTGTCCTCCGATAGAATACCGCCTCCGTTACGGTTCAAAGCCACAACCTCGCTGTCGTCCTTTCCGGTGGACAAAAGCCGGTCAAGCCGCTCTATCTCATTCACCGCCGCATCCAGAGCTGCCGTGGCATCCGAAACCGCTTCCCCTTCGTAGAGAGTCAGCGTCATGTAGGTATCCATGGCAAAAACCTCCCGGGTATAGCTCTCCCCTGCCGCTCCCTTTTCCAAACTACAGCCTGTCATGGAAAAAAGACAGCAAAAAATCCACAGGAAAGCATGAGAAATATTTGTTATTCTTGTCGTTATCATCTTATTTTTCACTTTCTGCGCCTTGCCTTCCCAGGGATTCAAACACTCTACGCCCATTTTTGCACAAAACCCGCACCTCTGTCAAGAAGTGCGGGTTTTATGGTAATATGCTAAGCTCCCATAATCTTTATTTCAAAAGCCTTTCATAGGTAAATTTTCCTTCTGCCCCCTTCATAAGCGCTGCGGCGAGAACCGCCAGAACGATACCCAACCCCAGAAGAATCCATGCATTTACCAAAAGGATTCCTGTAAACTGACTTATGACAAGTGCAAGAATGGGAAATATCAGGAATACGGCGCACTGCTGAGCCTCTTCCATGGTTTGTGCCTTTGCGGATCCCCGTACCGTTACTGCGATGGCAACAAGAGAGATAGCAGGTGCAACCAGCAGAAGAACAACAAGCCAGCTCATCTCAGGCACCAGCACACTACCTGTCAGAAAAAACAGCTCTATCTCCAATACAAGTATCATTGCGGCAAAGGAGAGAATCGAAACCAGCATACCAACCGTGAATCCGGCCATAATTTTGGCCTGAAACAACTGCTTGAGCGAGAGCGGAGAATATAGCAGGGTTTCCAACGTGTGCTTTTCCTTTTCTCCCACAAAGGAACCGGCTGACATAACAGAGGATGCCATAACGGGAATCATCAGGAAAAATGCGGGTATGATTTTATTCAGCACAAGCCCTAATAACAATTGCTCTTGATTCTGCTCCTCCGCAGACACCGGCAGCATTTCCAACAATTTCTGAAAATCCGCAGTGCTCTCCGGAACCAGCGTAATACAAAATACCAAAACAGACGGCAGTACAATGGTAAGCGCAAACGGCACCATCAGCATAACCGTCAACATCCGTTTATTGGATGTAATACTGAGAATATCTTTCTTCATAAGTGCAAGTTGTTGTGTATTCATAGGTTTCCACACTCCGTTTCCGCATGATTCTTATCAATTAGTGAAAAATAGATTTCTTCCAATGACAGCTGCTCTGCAGAGACCTGATAGAGATCACCGCCCGCCCCTACAATCCTTCTGACAAGCAGCGGAATCTCCTCCTCTGAGTTTACGCTGATATCATAGGTGTGCTCTCCAATTTTCTCACATTCCATATCCTCCGGAATACAGCTTGCTTTCACCCGTACTTTCACTCTATCGGAAACCATGGAACGGAGCTTCTCAATATTTCCCGTGGCAAATAAATTGCCCTGATTCATCAGCCCGTAGGTCGTACAGATTTCCTGTGCATAGCGCAATTGATGAGTACATAAGAAAATAGTGGTTCCGTCTGAGGCAAGTTCCTGAATCAGGGTATTGACATTTTGTGCACTTTCCGGATCAAGTCCGGAGGTAGGTTCATCCAGGAACAGAATCTTAGGACTGTGCATCATGGCTCTGGCAAGCGAAAGGCGCTGCCGCATACCGGTAGAATAAGCAGACAGCTTCCGCTGTTTTGCGTCTGCCAGATCCAGCCGCTCCAAAAGAGCCGTTGCCCTCTTTTCACAATCAGCCTTGTTCCTTCCAAAAAGCGTGCCATAAAAAATAAGATTATCCATTCCCGATAAATGGTCATACATTTGTGCGTGTTCCGTAATCACCCCTGACATTTGATGCAGCTTCTCCGGATTTTGGGCAGGATCAATGTCAAACACCCGACAGCTGCCACCTGAGGGGGCAAGCATACCATTAAGCAATTTAATGGTCGTGGTCTTTCCCGCTCCGTTAGGACCAAGAAACCCAAACACCTCACCCTGCTCCAGGCAGAAGCTGATATTGTCCACCGCCTTGTTTCCTCCGGTATAGATTTTTGACAGACCTTCCGTTTCTACTGCCTTCATATCGTACCTCCCAACAATTTACCCTACTTCCCTCAAGCTTAATATTTAAACTCCATAATAACGCTTAATGGCATTTGCAACATATTCCGAACAACCCACTCCAAACTGGCTGTCGGTAACCTCCGCCAATTTGGAATTCCGGAGATATTCCTTTGATAAATCAAGCAAAATGTTTCTTGCATTATCAAGCGCGAACATCTTTTTGTAGTTTTCCGCAAGCTGCTCTACAGCGGAGCGTTCCATATCCTCATTATCAGATTCTTTTGCAGCCATAAACTGTTTGTATATTTTGGCATTTTCATCCTGTTCCTGCCTGACTTCCTCCGCATCGCCGGTTGACTGCATGATTGCTTCCATCGCCTTTTCTTTGCTTCCATACCACTTCATCAGGTCCGCAATAGCTTGTTCATTTGAAAATCCGGAGGACAAAAACTCTTTGTATTTCTCCAGACTTCCAAACTTCTGTACCTGTTCGTCAAGGTTTTCTTTGGACATACATTCCAGTGTATGATTCACAATTGTCTGCACTTCCTCTTTACTAAATGCTTCAAAACTCATAGTATTAACTCCTTTCATCACATCCGTTATTAGCTCAATAATCCCATTCAGGCGATTTCGCTTCTGTTCCAGCAAAATCTTTTGAGTTAATAAGACCTGTTCTTTATCATAATTGGGAGTATCCATAATTTTCCTGATATCACTCAAGGGAATTTCCAATTCTCTAAAGAACAATATTTCCTGCAGCTTTTCTAATGCTTTGTTGTCGTAGAGCCGATAACCGGCCTCTGTTAATTCCGTCGGTTGCAACAAACCGATTTCATCATAATATCGCAACGTCCTTATACTTACTCCGGTTATCTCCGACACCTCTTTTACGGTTCTCATGATTCCCTCCTTTCGAATTCATCGTAAACCGTAACGCTACGAGAGAGTCAATACTATTTTTATCATTTTTCACAGACCTTCCTAATATGTCATAAACAACTTAAGGGACAAATCCATAGATTCATCCCTTGCCTTGTCAACGTCCCTGTTTGTTATCTCTTTTCGCTGCCATAAATGCCTCGATTTCCTCCGTGGTACGAATGATTTCCTCGGAGAGACATTCCGCACCGGTGTCCGTAATCAAAAGGTCATCCTCGATACGGATGCCAATCTCCCACTCGTCAATATAGAGTCCCGGTTCATCTGTAATAATGGCACCGGGCTGCAGCTTATTCTGTGCTGCGACAGTCACATCGTGTACATCGATGCCGAGATGATGCGATACATTGTGCATATAATATTTTGAAACTTCCTTCGCATCACTGATTAAGCCAAGCCCAATCAAGCCTTCCGCCAATACCTCTTTACAGATCTCGTTCAGATCCTTCAGGGACATTCCTGGCTTTGCTTCCGCGGCAACCCTGCGGTTTGCCGCAAGGACTATGTCATAAACCTGCTTTTGTCTCTCGCTGTATTTTCCATTCACGGGATAGGTTCTGGTGATATCTGCATTATAGCCTTCCACCCTTGCCCCCAGATCCAGAAGAATCAGGGTACCGTCCTCACAGGTGTCACGATTGGTTTCGTAATGAAGCATAGTGCCATTGATCCCGCTCCCCGCAATTGTAGGAAATGCTGTTCCTTCCGCACCGTTTCGGAAAATAGGATACTCAAAATCCGCCTGTGCCTGATATTCTTTCATGCCGGGCTGCAATCCTGCCATGACATTTTCCAGTCCTTCCCGGGTCAGTCTGATGGCCTCCCTGGTCACCGACACCTCGTCCTCATCCTTCCACATGCGTCCTGCTGCCACCAGCGGGAACAGATTACGGACAGGACATCCCACATACTTCTCTGCAAACTCCTTTGCCTTCACACTGTTATAATCCGGCTGATCATTCTGACTGTGGCGATAGGTGTCAAAGAGAACTTCAACAATATCCTCACGTACCATCTTTCTGTCAATCACTGCATCCAGATCATCTATGAACTGAATATCCTTGATTCCGGAGATTTCTCCGGCCTCTTCCGCCGTTACCTTACGTCCATACCAGCGCTCCGCATCGGGATCTGCCTTCTCAATAAACAAGGTTACGGTATAGGGCTCTGTAGCCTTGTCCATCACAAGTGCCATGTTCTCGCGGCGCAATCCGGTGAGATAAAAGAAATTACGATTCGCCTCAAAGGGCGCATAGGAATCTGCACTGACGTGTACCTCAATACCGGAATACAATACCGCCATGGTGCCTTTACTCATTTGATCCAGAACTGCTTCTCTTCTGACCTGATAGTTCATTGTTGCCCTCCTGATAACAAACTCCTCGCTTGCCGCAAACAACAGAGAAATGATGCAACACGCTTCCCGCTTACATTATTCTCATTCCTTCTGATTTGCTGTCCATTGTTGCAATGTCATAATCGATGGACACATGTGTACCCTTGTAGATCTTTTGAAAACTTTCCAAGATTCTGCGAGCCACCATATCACCGTTTTCGGCGTTTGCGTCCATCAGGATAACAATGACCTGCTTGCTGGAATACCGGGTCGAAACATCCACGCGTCTGAGCGAAGAATAAATCGCCTGTTCCAGCACTTCCAGTGCAGTGTCAATCTCTGTCTGTTCCACCATGGGAGCATTCTCTGTATAAGCAGTGAAAAGTATCGTCTGTACTTCCTGTCCGCTTCTTGCAACAACACGATGAATAAAGTTATAAACATGATGGAAGCTATCCAAATCCAGTTGATATGCTCCCTTGCCGGAATCCGCTCTTGCCATGAATTCTCTCAAATACTTCAAGTCAACCAGGGTAGCTCCACGGCTTCTCTCTTCCTCTTTCTGATCGCTGAAGAAATGGAATGCATTCTTTCCGTTATTCTTAACATAATAAAGCGCTTTATCCGCTGCATTGTATATTGTGGTAAAATCCGTTCCGTCCTCCGGTGCCTGAGCAATACCAATGGACACAGAGACATCTGTTTCAATCTTCTTTTCACGAATCTTGACGCAGAGATTTGCAATCATATCCCGGGCAAGTCCACTGATATCCGCCTTGGAAGTAATTCCGTTCAAAAACATCACGAACTCATCTCCTCCGATTCTGCACAGGACATCGTTTTCAGAGGAAAAGCTCCTCATGGTATCAGCGAACATCTTCAGCAGTGTATCTCCCATAATATGTCCATAGGTATCATTGACGGACTTAAAATTGTCCATATCAATCATAAACAAAGCACCTTTGACTCCATCTGCGAGATAACGATTGACCGTGCTCTCGGTAAAGCTTCTGTTACTAAGTCCCGTCAGCGCATCCTGTCTGGACTTATTGGTAATATCATATACCTCCCGGGTCTTCTGCTCCAGCTTTTCTGCCAGCTGCCGACGCATATCCATCATTTCCAGAATGCGTCCGATTCTGGACATCATAACCGCCGGAACAAAAGGCTTTGCTATAAAATCCAGGGCTCCCGCCTCCAGGCAGCGATTCTCTGTCTCAGCATCATTGTCAGCGGTGAGAAAAATAACGGGCAGCTCCTTCCATTTATCATTTTGACGAATCTTCTGTAACACCTCAAAGCCGTCCATCTCCGGCATGTTGATATCCAGAAGAACCAGGTCACATTCATTTTCTTCAAGAAACTTCAAGGCCTGTGCGCCCATGGTAACTGCTGTTACCTTGTAAACATCCTTCAGTACATGTCTGGCGGAAGCTAAATTAATCTTATTATCATCTACTACCAAAATATGTTTCATTACACTTCACCTTTCTGTTCCTTACGATTTCACTCTTATCCTGTTAACAACTACAAAAACTCAAAAGTATCATATCATATTACAGAAAAATAATAAAGACATATCTTCACCCATTTTCCTTACTTTTTAAATATTCCTGCACCAGTGGATCCACAATGCCGGATGTTCTTTTCCATTCCTTTGTTCCATCTACCTTCATTGTCTTCTGCTTATGCTTTGACAGAAATCTGGTCAGCGGGTACACATCAATCCAGATTTCATTATTTCCCTCTTTCTGGGACTCGTCGAATATCAGCTGCAATCCCCAGTGTAAATGCGTCACCTCGATATTGTTCACATTTTCCTGTGTGGAATATCCGGTATGTCCCATATATCCGACCACATCCCCGGCGGTCACCACGCTGCCCTCCGCCAATCCCTCCGCATAGGGATAGTTCTGTCGAAGATGCGCATAATAATAATATCTTTTTCCGTCAAAGCTTCTGATTCCGATTCTCCAGCCACCGTACTGATTCCAGCCAAAAGCCTCCACAATGCCGGATTCTATTGCTGTAATGGGTGTACCGATGAGTCCCATCATATCATGTCCAAGATGTCTCCTCTTGTATCCATAGCTTCTGCTGGCTCCAAAATCATCATAGTGTGTATAGTCAAATCCGTCTGCCAAAGGGAAGTAACCCTTCAGCCCATAACAGTGTTCTCCCTCTTCTGTCTCAAATTCCCCTACCAGACCACCGATAGCAGCATCATAAGCTTCCCTGTAATAGGGATAGTATTTCAACTTATCTGTCAGTTCTTCCATGGTTGTCTTTCCCCGGGAAAGCTCTTTTGCCGCCTTATCCATTATACCTAATGCCTTTTTGTCAAATTTCCCGCCGGTTTTTGCCGCGGTGTAAGCCAGAAGCTCCACCCAGCCGACCCGATACTCCGTCCCATATGTCTTCACATCCCAGTCATATGCCTTACAGAGAGCCTCATAAGTCACTGTGAAATCCACCCATTTTATGTATTCCTTTTCCGCCTGACCTGTGACTTCAATGCTTATCTTTTCGTTTCCGTTCTCTGCCCCGGTCAGTAACAGCACCGCTAATACCATTATACCAATACACTCTATCAGAATTCCCTTCCAAATTCTGTTCAGCTTGTTTCCCACGCTCTCTTCTCCATACCGGCTTCGGTAAAGTTTGTCGTGTAACTATATGAAAAAAGCGGAGAAATTATTCATTCACCGCTTTCACCCCTTACTTCAATTCACTTGTGTTTCCTTCCCGAAGCCTTCTTCCCGAAGCTGTGTTTCTCTGATCGCTTTTCTCAAGGGAAGAATATTGCCGGGAGAGACCGACAATTCATCCACTCCCATCCTCAACAGACTGTCTGTCACCTCTCTGTCGCCTCCGAGTTCCCCGCAGATTCCAACCCAGATTCCCTCCGCATGTGCATTCTGCACTGTCATTTCAATCATCCTCATGATGGCCGGATGATGAGGATCATAGAACTCCTCCAGATTCTGATTTTGACGGTCTATAGCCAGGGTGTACTGTGTCAGATCATTGGTTCCGATGGAGAAGAAATCCACCTCCCTTGCAAGCTCCCTGCTCATCATCACTGCTGCCGGTGTCTCTATCATGATTCCCTGCTCCGGTTCCCCATATTCGATTCCCTGCGTCCGGAGCCCTCTCTTTACTTCCTCTGTGATTTTTTTGATGCGTCTCACTTCCTCCGAACTGATAATCATGGGATACATGATTGCCAGTCTTCCAAAGGCGGAAGCACGATACAAGGCCCGAAGCTGTGTCTTAAAAATCTCGGGACGTTTGAGACAAATTCGGATAGCTCTGCACCCCAGAGCCGGATTCTCCTCCTTCTCCAGCCCAAAATACTCACACTGTTTATCGGCGCCGATGTCCAGGGTACGAATAATAGCTGTTTTTCCCGCCATGGTCTCAGCTACCTTTTTATAGATTGCAAACTGTTCGTCCTCTGTAGGATAGGTATCTCTTTGCAAATATAAAAACTCGCTCCGGAAAAGCCCGATCCCCTCCGCATCATTCTCCAAAACTGCCGCCAGATCGTCGATGTTGCCGATATTGGCATAGAGCCTGATCCTATGACCATCCGCAGTGATACTTTCCTGACCCTTCATCTCCAGTAAAAGCTCTCTTTTACGTACCTCTTCTTCTTTTCTTCCCTCCATTTCTCTCAGGAGTCCTTCCTCCGGCTCCACATACAAAACACCTGTGGTTCCGTCTACAATTGCCATTTTCCCATCCAGATCCGCTTCCGGCGGAATCGAGGTTCCCACCAATGCCGGAATCCCCATAGTACGGGCAAGAATCGCTGTGTGGGAATTGGGGGAGCCCTGTATTGTCACGAAGGACAAGATCAGTTTCTTGTCCAGCTGTACCGTCTCGGAGGGCGCAAGATCCTCCGCCACAATGATTGCGGGCTCCCCGACCACCTTATCCTCCTTTGCGGTCCCCTGCAGATTCCCTATGATTCTCTCTGTGATATCCTTGATATCGGCAGCTCTGGCTCTCATATATTCATCCTGCATCGCAGCGAACATCTGAGAAAGATTGTCCCCTGTGGCGGCTACTGCAAATTCCGCATTGACACAATTACTTTGTATCATGTTTTGTACAGATTCATTATAATCCCCATCTTCCAGCATCATTCCATGAATCTCAAAAATGGCTGCATTTTCTTCTCCCACCTCAACCAGCGCTTTTTCATACAACACCTTCAACTGATTTACGGTCTCTATTCTCGCCCGTTCATAGCGGGCAAGCTCTGCTTCTGTATCCTCAATCCGGGTGCGTCGCACCTGCTGACGGTTCTTTTGATATACCCTGATTCGTCCTATCGCAATCCCGCCAAAGACACTCTTACCTTTATAAGTCTGCATTCGCACCTTCCCCTTCCTTACAGCTTCTCTTTCATAAATCCGGTCACCGCCTCAAATGCCTTATCTTCATCCGGACCTTCAAAACGCAAGGTCACTTCCTGTCCCTTTTTAACCCCTAAAGCCATCACAGTAAAGATTCGTTTACAGTCCCCATCCTTTTCATTGGCCCTGATCAGAATGTTGCTCTCGAATTCCTTTGCAATCTTCACCAGCTCGCCTGCCGGTCTTGCGTGAATTCCATCCTTGTCTGTAATGATATAGCTAAATTCTTTCATACTTTCACCCGTTCGTCAATTCATTCTTATTGAATGCCTTTCCTTATCCACTAACCGCTCTGCTTTCCACACACCCGTATAATCTCCTTATCTCCTCTCCCGTAGCAAGATTTTCCGAAAAAGCACTGGCACTTCCCGCTGCTACCCCCAGGCGGAATGCATGACCATATTCTCTCTTCTCCATCCAACCTGCCATAAATCCGGCCACCATAGAATCCCCGTGCACCGACGCCATTGACCAACTTCCCCCGGGGTGCCGGAGCCATGTATACGGAATGATTCCCCTGTAAATAACCTCATCATCCTGTTCACACAATTGCAATCACTACTATGTTTTCCCGTTTTCTCATAAAAATACACCGAAAAGGTTTTTCCTTTCCGGTGTACCTGAGATTGCATTTATTCTTCCGGCTCAATCAAGCCATATGTATCACCCTTACGTTTGTATACTACGTTTACCTGATCCGTCTCTGCATTGATGAATACAAAGAAATTGTGTCCCAACAATTCCATCTGAATACAAGCGTCCTCAGGATACATGGGCTTGATATCAAACTTCTTGGAACGGACGATCTTAATCTCTTCCTCATCCATGTACTCATTCTCAACGTACATTTTACTGAAAGCACTTGCTGCCTGCTGCTTGTCCACAATCTTGTTCTTGTACTTCTTCAGTTGTCTCTCAATGATCTCTTCCACCAGATCGATGGAAACATACATATCATTGCTCACCTGCTCTGAACGAATGATATTACCCTTCACAGGAATCGTAACCTCAATCTTCTGACGATCTTTCTCAACGCTAAGAGTCACATGAGCCTCTGTGTCTGGATTAAAATACTTTTCCAGCTTTCCGATTTTTTCCTCAACTGCTGATCTTAATCCGGGTGTTACCTCAATATTTTTGCCTAAAATAATAAATTTCATACGGTCTCACTCCTTCGGTTTTTATTGTATAAACATTATATCATATTCAAGTATGGATTTGCAACAATTTAGAATATTTTAATATTGTTTTTGACATTGAATCTGTCAATATCATTTTTGACATTTGTCGACAAAATAAAAAATTTATTACATCTATACAAAACAAACGTTCCTCAATTTCTCCCGAAATATAGCTTTTATTTTACCAAAAATACTGTGGATAATGTGTATAACTTGGTGTATAAATCACTTTTGTTAAATTTACGGGCTTTTTGTATGTGGATAACTTTTTACTAACTTCAAAATTTTCCTGTTCGTTTTTTCGACAATTCTCGTATTTTTGTACAAATTGCACATACTGAAAAAGTCAATGGTACTTTGTTCCCTAATTTAATATTTTGACAACTTGTAAAATAATCCCTGCTATTGTTTGAGATAGCTTCTGACAGCCATTGCAGCGTTGGCACCGTCCGCAACCGCCGTAATAATCTGCCGCAAAGGCTTCCTTCGCACATCTCCCGCCGCAAACAGCCCGGGCATTCCGGTAGCGCAATCCTCCCCCGCAATGACATAGCCTGCTTCATCACATTCCACCAGATTGCGTACCAGCCCGGTACCGGGACGGATTCCTACCGCAATAAAGATTCCGGCGACCTCCAGTTCAGACTTTACTCCCGTGTCCGTCCTTTTAAGCAGCAGTTTATCCACAGCCTCATCACCACAGATTTCTTCCACAGTTGTGTTATAAAGGATTTCCACATTGGGCAGATTCTTCAGCTCTGCCTGAAGAATCTCTGCGCCACGGAAGGAATCTCTTCTGTGAATCAGATACACCTTACCGCACAATCCCGCAAGATAGATGGCATCCTCCAGCGCTACATCACCACCGCCAACAACAGCCACCGTTTTTCCTCTGAAAAAAGCACCGTCACAGGTAGCACAATAGGAGACGCCCATACCGGAGAACTCCTCCTCCCCCGGAACCTCCAGATGTGCGTGCACGGCTCCCGTAGCCAGTATCACAGCACCCGCTTCATACTCCCCCTCAGCGGTACGCACTATTTTCGAATCTCCTCTGTCAAGGATTTCCTCTGCCTCATCTTCCACAAACTCTATATCCAGCTTGTCTGCGTGAGCCCGAAACTGCATTCCCATATCAAAACCATTGATTCCCGGCAGTCCGAGATAATTGTCCACTTCATAGGTATTCAGAATCTGTCCGCCGCTCATGGGCGCCTTCTCCAGCACCATAAGCTTCAATCCGGCACGCTTCGCATAGATTGCCGCAGACAGACCTGCCGGACCGGAACCGATAATAATTAAATCATACATCGCATTTTCTCCGTTTCTGTTTTATTACTTATCACTTCTTGCCTTCCATCCGATTTTCTATCCAATCTAAGTATAGCTTGTCTGCCAGTGAAAAGCAAGTTGTGGCAAAATTCATTCTATGGTATTATGTTAATGTTCCAAACAGGTAAATCCGATAATTTGTAAATGAAGTGAGGTTTCCATGAATTCCAATACCAAAACCGTACTGATCACAGGTGCTTCCCGGGGCATCGGGAAGGCCGCGGCAGAGTGCTTTGCCAAAGCCGGATACCGTCTGATTCTCACATGCAGTAACTCTATAAATGACCTGAAGCTCTTCGCCGATGAGCTTAGGACGCAATATCAGGTTTCCTGCGAGGTTTTCCGGACCGACATGGGCTGCGAGGCTGAAGTTTTGACACTCTTTGAGAGCATAAAAGAATTGCATGTATTGGTCAACAATGCCGGTATTTCACATGTGGGTCTGCTGACCGACATGACCTCCGAGGAATGGCATCGCGTTCTTGCCGTCAATCTGGATTCCTGTTTTTATACCTGTCGCGCAGCAATTCCGCTGATGCTTCAAAAGCACAGCGGTAAAATCATCAATGTTTCCTCCGTCTGGGGAAATCAGGGGGCTTCCACGGAAGTAGCCTATTCCGCTTCCAAGGGTGGCATGAACGCCTTTACCAGAGCTCTCGCCAAGGAACTTGCTCCCAGCAATATTCAGGTAAACGCCATTGCCTGCGGAGTCATTGATACTGCCATGAACGGCGCACTAACCGAAGAAGAACGACAGGCACTCAGGGAAGAGATCCCCGCAGACCGCTTCGGTACTCCGGAAGAAGTGGGCAGACTGATTCTTCAATTGGCCGATTCTCCCGAATTTCTAACCGGTCAGGTCATTACAATGGACGGCGGATGGTTTTGACCTCCGCCAAAAGCCCTGCATGTCTGATCGCAGACACGCAGGGCTTGTCGGAAACACAATTCCGAAAAGGGGATTATAAAATATCCGCCTCCTCAATGATTGCGGAAATATCCGTATGCGGTACCAGGGAATCCGCAATTCGCTGCATTTCCCCCTTCGACGAGGCATCCCTGCAACGCATGATCAGCTCCTCTTTTTCCGCCTCTGTCAGGGCTGCGTAGCCCTTCATCGCCGGCTCGTTCATCGCAAGATTCATCCCCAGACCTATGGGGAGATTCTGCATCACAGCACCTGCTTCCGTGATTCCGTTCAAATCCATTTTGCACACCTCTTTCTCTTTCATTTTCTATACGGAGTCACCACCGCTTTGTCCGTAAATCCATACGGATCCGCCACCGGTTTGTCCGCAAATCTAGGATGTGCAGATTTACAAAATCTATAACTGTGCTCTTGCCGTCTTTTCTTCCGCTTCCTCAATGTCCCGGTAACCATACATCGCCACACTGTTACACATGATATCATAGGCAGGATTCTTTCCGCTTCTGGCATATTCCACAATGTATCTTCCGTACAATTCCAGCATTTTATCGGAATAGGTTCCGATCTCCCCGCGAAGATAGGTCTCATAGGAGGTGTTAAAGGGATTGTCTTCATAGGTATGAATGCTTCTTGCATTATCTGCCAATGCAGGATACTGAGCTGCAAATTCCTCCATCCACTTCACCTGCATACCGCAGATCTGCTCGATGATGCCCTTCTTTTCCTCTGTCAGCACTGGGAAATGCTTCTCCAGCTCCCTGTATTTCTCAGGTGCCGTGCTCTCCATCATACGCCCGTACTTTTCCTCAATCAGATTATGTCCCAGATTGATTTCTCTGTGAAAGTCATAGAGATACTGCAGAAGCATAGGGCGGTTCCAGGTAAGATACTGACTCTTTCTCATGATGGAAAAGGTAGCCCAGTCATTCTGGCAGCTTGCCCTGCCCCCTTCGTTATGTACCTTGTCGAAGGCCGCAAATTCAAGCTTTGCAATCTCCTCCACCAACATCTCCTTTGACTTGGTTGCAAGCCCTGCCTTATATACCAGCTCCTCACTATGTGCATCCAGATAAAAATCAATGTCGCTGATAATATCCCGGGCATACAGCTCCCTGGCAAAGAAATCTCCCAGCTGCTCTGCCAGCTGTCGCAATGCAACGCTATTCTCCGCCGGCTGTGTTAACAGTTCCGTCATACTCTGCAGCACTCCGGCCACCTGTCTGCCGTTCTCTGTCTCCAACAGGCACCTGTGAAGCCACTTATCATGAGGCGGATATTTCCCATCGATATAAATCTGCAGGCGCATCGCTTCCTTCATGCCGTCCCAGAGCATCATCCCGGCGGTGAAGCGTTCCCCCCGCTCCAGACATCTTGCAAAATTGTATTCTGCTGTCTGGGCATATCTTGCAGCCGCTTCTGCCAGCTTCAGATAAAAGATTTCTTCAGGATAACCCTGCTTCAGCTGATTTCGAAACTCCGTAAAAACACCCTCGTCATCCCGGAACACCTTCCCGTTGACTGCTGCCGCCAGGTCATAATCCCTGACCTCCCGCCAGGGAATCTCCTCATAACGCTCTGCCCCCACCAGGTTAAGATAAAACTCAGAAATGCGTATCACGCCTCTGCGGTTTTTCCCATTGACTCTCGGAGCTCTCTTGTAGCCCTTGAATTCCAATGGCAATTCCTCATAAGCCTGCTGAAGTGCTTCCCCAATCTGCTCCCAGGTATCATCCGTAACCCACAGGCAAAAATCCGGTCCCCAGTCATGGTCTCTGGACATCTCGTCATCATAGCCGAAGCAATCCGAGCCACGTCCTGCCAGCCCCACAGCTATTCTGCCCTCATATTCACCGAATTTTTCAGCTATCATGGGCTTTCCGAAAGCTTCATAATACGCCTCTGCCAGTCTGATTCCTACCCCTGTTTCACTCATAACACAACTCCTAACTCCGATGGGCAACGGTCGCCCGGACAGTTCCCATCCATATTTTTATTCCTATCTGTACATGTCTCTCTGTGCCGGGTCATCCAGCAAATGACCCTCCTCGTCATAACGGGAGCCATGGCAGGGGCAGTCCCAGCTATGGTCATCCGGATTCCGGGTCAGCTTACAACCCATATGGGTACATCTGGCACAGGTCTCACCTTCCCAGGGAACGAACAGTCCCTTGGTCAGCCCGGAAATGCTTTCTGCCATATCAAGCCAGAAATTCCTCGCTCCCGCCTGAATCCGAAGTCTCTGCGGGGTAAAGACCTTTTCCCAGGGATTTATCTTCCCCTGAATCATATCTGTCAAAAGCATTGCTGCCACCATGGAAGAGGTCATCCCCCATTTTCCGAAGCCTGTAGCTACATACCTGTTCTTTCGCCAGACTGAGAACCTTCCAATAAACGGAACGCCGTCATGAGGCATACAATCCTGCGCCGACCATTGCGCCACAACCCTGCTGCCCGGGAAATACTTACAGGCAGCTGCCTTCAGACTTCCGTACGCCCCGCCCTGGCGATTCTTTCCCGTGCGATGGGAATTCCCCCCAAGCAGCAAGTGATTCTCTGTACTCCGGAAGGACAGGCCCTCCCCTTCCGCACTTAGATACATTCCCTTGATTTCTACTTTTTTATCATTCTTCCGGGGTATCCCCCCGGTCCCTGTCGGAGCTGCCTCTCTCTCCAGAGCAATCACATAGCCTCTTTCCTGATGCTGTCGTAAAAAGTAAAATCCCGGTACAATCCGAAAGGGATAATGACAGGAAAACACAACCTTGTCAGTCAGAAACTTCGCTCTCCCTGTAGAGATCAGACCTTTCCTAACCTCTGTCACTGCACTCTCCTCGTAGATTTCCAATTGCTCCGCCAGACATCGGATGAACTTCAACGGATGAAAGCATGCCTGACGTTCAAAGCAGACTGCGCCGGCTGTCTGAAAGGGCAGTTCCGTACTATCCGTGTAATATGCCGGAATCCCCAATTCTGCTGCCACCTGTGCTTCCTCCAGAAGCTTCCCTGCCTCCTTAGCGGAATAGATATATGCGGGTACCCGCTCAAAGTCACACTCGATGTGGTACTTTTGAACCAGATTCTCATATTCATCGATGGCTTTCTGATTGGCTTCCGCATACAGTCTTGCTTTTTTCCAGCCGATTTCCTCCACCATTTTACTATAGATGAGACCATGTTGGGAAGTGATTTTTGCCGTTGTACGTCCGGTCTGTCCGCCGGCGATCCTATCCGCCTCCAGAATCGCCACCTTCAACCCGGCCTGTTGCAATCTCCATGCAATCAGAACACCGGCCATGCCGGCTCCGATGACCACCACATCCCTCTCATACAGCCCTTCCGCCGGCTTCCTTCGCGGTATCTGCACTTCTTCCATCCACAAAGATTCCATTTCCCTTGTCTCCCATTCCATTACCACATACTTAGTCAATCATTGTAATAGTATGGTCGAACAGGGGTAAAAATAAACCTGTAACGTTCCCGGTCTTAATCCAATCTCAATTCCACCGGACAGTGATCGGAACCAAATATTTCCGTATGAATTTCAGCTCCGCTCATACGCTCCTTCAGATTCTCTGACACAAGAAAATAATCAATACGCCAGCCGGCGTTCTTCTGTCTCGCCTGGAACCGATAGGACCACCAGCTGTAAATCTCCTTTTTGTCGGGATAAAAGTATCGGAAGCTGTCCACAAAGCCACTGTTTAAGAGCTCTGTCATCTTGCCACGTTCCTGATCCGTAAAACCCGCATTGTTGCGATTGGTCTTGGGGTTCTTCAGGTCAATCTCCTGATGGGCCACATTCATGTCACCACAGACAATGACACCCTTCTTTTCGGCAAGCCCGCACAGATACGCCCGGAATGCATCCTCCCAACCCATGCGGTAATCCAGACGCTTCAGCTCATCCTGAGAGTTGGGTGTATACACGGTTATCAGGTAATACTCCGGATATTCCAGTGTGATGACCCGACCCTCATGGTCGTGCTCCTCGATTCCCATACCATAGCTGACGCTGATTGGTTCTTCCTTTGCAAAAATCGCTGTCCCGGAATATCCCTTTTTCTCCGCATAATTCCAATACTGATGGTATCCCGGCAGATCCATCTCTATCTGCCCGGCCTGAAGCTTGGTCTCCTGCAGGCAGAAAAAATCTGCATCGAGCTTTGCAAAATCCTCCATAAAGTTTTTACCCATAACGGCCCGAAGACCGTTGACATTCCATGAAATGAATTTCATTTTGTCCTCCCGTGTTTTGCTGTGGCTTCTTTCCACATCGTCTTTCGAACTCAGTATAGCAAAAAATGGGTTCCCATGCAATGAGACCCATCCGTTTTATATAAGAGATTTTCAAGCAAAGTTTACACTCATAAAAAAAGCGTGCCAATCATTATCTGACCGGCACGCTTAACTATCAACCACTATCAGCCATGGTGTATTCCCTCACTCCTCATAGGTCACCGTCTCCTCGGTATACTTTCGGTTCATATCATGGAGCTTCTTCCGATTCTCCACTGTCTCAAAGATAATGGAAAAATCGTAATCCTCAGGATACAACTCAGTGGCGGCCACATGCAACTTCACCCGCTTATGATTAATCCAGATTTTCTTGTTGGGCAGCTGGACCCTGAGGACGCCTTTTTCATTGATAGGCACGCAGACGATTCCTATTTTCTTTTCAGGATAGATCATGACGCTGTCACCGATTTTGTATTTGGTGGAAAGCTCCCCGTTATGATGTACTTTTTTGGTTTTGGAAATCCGATGAGTACTCTCCTTTTTCAGCTCGCTGTCCTCTTTTTGAAATCGGTATTCAGACACGGCTGCTTCTCCATACGCTGCCTTGATGGCTACCTTTAGCATGTGATTTGGCATACCCAGTCTGTCTGCAATATAAAAGGCACAGCTTTCCCCCGCTTCCCCGATAATCATCTGATAAGTGGGCTGCAGAGTCTCTCTGTCAAAGGTCATCCTGGCGTTCACAATCCCCTCTGTGACCGCTGCATACTCCTTGACCTCCGGATAGTGAGTGGTGACCAGGAAATTGGCACCGCTTTTTTTCAGCTCCTCCAAAATGGCGATGGCGATTCCCATACCCTCCGCCGGATCCGTACCCGACCCCAGCTCATCCATGATGACCAGACTGTCCTGATTCACTTCGCCCAGAACAGCCAGTACATTCTTGATATGGGCTGAAAAAGTAGAGAGATTCTCGGACAGATTCTGACCGTCCCCAATATCACAGAGATAGGCACTGTTCATGCAGATATCAGCCTTTTGGCAGGTCACATGCAGACCGCACTGGGCCATATAACAATTCAGCATCACCGTCTTGATGGCTACTGTTTTCCCGCCGGTATTGGGTCCGGTGATTACGATACCCCGTTCTGTTTCTCCCAGTCTAAACTGCAAAGGAACATTGATAGACCTGTCCATCAGGGGATGTCTGGCATCCCTCAGGACGATTCTTCTCTCCAGGTTGATGTCAGGCTCCGAAGCGTCCAGTTCCAGGCTCAGCTTTCCCTTGGAAAAGATGTAGTCCAGCTTTTCCATCATTTTCATATTTTCCCGCATGTGGGGAATGGCATCTGCTACCATGACCGTGAGGGTATACAGAATCTTATAGACCTCGTTCTCCTCCTCAATTCTTAACAGTTGCAGCTCTTCAAAGTACTTCGCTACTCCCACGGGCTCGATGAAAAAAGTACTTCCTGTGGAGGACTTGTCAATGGTACTGCCCGGAATCCGGAATTTATACTCTTTTTTCACGGGCACACAGACTCTGCCGTTTCGTATGGTGTAATAGGTATCCGCCATGCACTCCTTGTTGCTTCTGATGATCTGCTCCGCCTTCTGCTTCATCTGCTCCTCACAGCGGATGATTTGCGTTCTGATCTCAAGCAGGTTCTTTGAGGCGCGATCATCTACCATTTCGTTTCGTATCTGTCTGGCAATCTCCTCCTTCAACTCCGGCTCTTCCGGCAGATTTTCATCATAATACGCAAGGTGATTCTCCAATTGCCTTCCCCTGCTCAAATAGTCTCTCAGCCTCTCCACCGCGACCAGGACACGATGTACCCGCTCCAGCTGATAGGGACTCAGGCAGTCTCCCTTTTCCGCGACCTTCAGAATCTCATGTATCTCTGTGACATTCTGCAGGGGAGGATTCCCCAGCTTTTCCACCATCTCCCTGCTGTCAGTGGTATCTCTTAATCGTTTTCTTAATTCTGTTTCCTGAAGACAGATTGTGGTACTGTTTATTTTTTCCTTGGCATATTCCGTAACTGCCAGTTCGGTCCACAATGCCTTGATCTTGTCAAATTCTATTTGTTTTTCTATATTCATTTCTATCTCTTCTCCTTTTTCTGCCCACCGGAAAATCTGCAGTTCATCAGCCGACAGAATACAAAAAAACCATGGTCACCTTAATTCATAAGATACCATGGTCATTCATCTATACACCCTAAAAAACCTAAGCACATGGGCGCACCATAATATTAATCGAAATGTAAGGTAAGTGTGAGGCAGCTTGCGCTGTCCGCTAATGGGCAGACTCCCGGCAGGACATAGTAACCGTTCCTTCATACTGAACCGTTACGACATTGCCGAAAATCGACCTTGCAATATTTATTTTGCAATGGTCTCCATTACCACACTTAACATACAAATCCTCCGCTTCTTTCAAATCTAAATCTATTATAATCACTATCAGTGATTGTGTCAACCTGCAGTCCTGCCGACGATTCCTATCTCATCCCGTGCAGCCAGGAACAGAGCCACCAGCTTTGGGTCAAAATCAACGCCTGCTCCCTCCTCAATGATATGGAAACACTTTTCCAGAGGCATGGCATCCCGGTAACAACGCTTGGCCGATACCGCATCAAACACATCAGCGATTGCCATGATTCTTGCATGGAGCGGAATTTCTTCTCCCTTCAAGCCATCCGGATACCCTTTCCCATTCCATTTCTCATGGTGATAACGGGCGACCTCGTACGCAATCTGCTGATATTCCGGATCGTCCAGGTCAGCAAAGGTCTCCCGGATGATATTTCCGCCCGTTGCCGCGTGCTGCTTCATAATGGCAAATTCTTCCTCCGTGAGACGTCCCGGCTTCTGCAGGATGCTGTCCGGAGTGGCTATTTTACCGATATCATGCATAGGTGCGGCATCCAGCACGTGTTCAATATAATCCCTGGTTAAGAACTTCGTATATTCCTGTTCCTTCTTCATCTGATTCAAAATGATTCTGACATAGTCCTTCGTACGTCTGATGTGTCCACCGGTATTATTATCCCGATTTTCAACCAATGTAGCAAACCCTGTGACCATATCCGCATTGTATTGCCGGAGCCGCCGGAAGGACGGATCTTCGAAATTGATATAGATTCCCATGACTGCCAGTACCGGCAAAAGGGCAGAAATCAGAACCTCCGGCTCCAGTATCTGCAATACCAGAATGCCCAGCGATATAGTCATAAAGGAAAAAATGCCAAATAGTTTTCTCTTTTCAATTGTTCTGAACTTTACGCATATCAATACAAAAATAAATAAGAAATGAATGCACAGGGATGTATAGGTAATGATCACGGGAATGCCCATGGAATAATTGGTTGTCTTTCCTTCAATGTAATACAGCCTGTTCATGGAAAGGAGGATACCCACCACGGATAACGCTCCCGGGGTCAAAGCAACCGCAAATCTCCTTCTGCCCTTAAGACCTATCGTCTCATTGAGCAGAAACAGGAATACCAGGATAATAACCACATCCATCAAAATCAGAAAGAATCCATGCAGTATCTTGTTGAGTATTCCCGGAACCATATCCATATGGTTCACCGTCCAAGCCGTTGCCCCATCGAAAACAATTGCCCAAGGTGCTACCGCAATCATCACGTCAAACAAGGGACTGCAGCTCACCTTCTCGTCATAGATTTTCTTAATATAAGCAATAGTAAAATATAAAACCACAATCAGGCATCCCAATTGTAACTTATATTCGAACATCCCCGACATACCTCCATCTTTTGTATATTGCACGAGTAGCTTCTATCTACTATACCTGTTGGCAAAACTCTTCGTCAAGATACCGGGGGTAAAAGCCCGTAAGATTTTTGCCCCGGCATCCTGACAATGGGCGCTCCGCGTGACAATGGGCACTGTTTGTGTCAATGGGCGCTCCGCGTGACAATGGGCGCTGTTCGTGTCAATGGGCGCTCCGCGTGACAAAAGCCCCGTCCCTAAATATATGCACCGGCCTGCACCTTCCACATCTGCGCATACTTTCCGTCTTGACGCAGCAGTTCATCATGGGTTCCCTGCTCCACGATCTGTCCGTTCTCCAGCATGATGATACGATCTGCCAGCCTCGTGGTGGACAAGCGATGAGAGATAAAGATGACCGTCTTGTCACTGGTTGCCTTGAGCATGGCGTGATTGATCTGATACTCTGCAATAGGATCCAGGGCACTGGAGGGCTCATCCAGAATCATCAGTCCCGCATCCTTGTAGAATACCCTGGCAATGGCCAGCTTCTGGCTCTCTCCGCCGGAGAGGTTGACGCCCTCCTTAGAGAATTCCGTGGTAAGCTGTGTGTCAAGCCCCGAGGCAAGTCTGTCTACTCTGCTCACGAGTCCGCTGTCTGTCAGCGCCTCCCTGATTCGGGTCTCATCGCAATGATCCGCCACATCCAGAATCACATTCTCCTTGACACTTCCCGCAAAAATCCGGAAGTCCTGGAACACTGTACCGATGGTATTGCGGTATTCCTTCACGTCATAATCCCGGATATCGGTGCCATCCGCCAGTATCCGACCGGTCTTCACATCGTAGAGTCTCATGAGCAGCTTCACCAGAGTGGTCTTCCCGGCTCCGTTATAGCCAACCAGTGCTATCTTCTCGCCGGGCTTAATATGTAAATTGAGCTCCTTCAGCAGCATCTCCTGTCCTTCCTTGTACGCGAAGGATACCTGTTCCAATGCGATCTCCTTTGCACCGGTTGTGGGAATCAGTCCCTTCTCCGAAGTAATCCTTGGCTCATACTCCAGGAATTTTCTGATCTTTCTTACATAAAGGCTGGTCTCGCTGGCAAAGGGATATACATCCGTAAAGATTCTCATGCCCTGCTTCAGCCTTCCAAAGGAATTGTACAAAATAGCGACGGTGCTGAAGGAAAGTGTGCCACGGACAGCTGCCTGGAATACAAGATAGGTAATGTAAAAAACATCGCTGAACAGCGCATTACTTACATATCGCTGCATAAATCCGACCAAAAATCTTCGGTTGGCATATTTCTTCTCCACCTTATATATCTCGTCATTTGCTTCCTTGAACCGTTCAAACAGAATCTCCGACACCTCAGGATTCAGTCTGATTTCCTTTGCATAATCGTTCAGATAAAAAATACGCTTCACATAATCCCGTTTTCTGGCAAGGGGATTATTCTCAATCCGCACAAGATAGCTCAGCTTGTTGTACGCCTGATTGAACAGGAAGGACAACACAAAGGATATGGTCACAAAGATAATGGATACCTTATCCTTCATCAGGAAGTAGATACCGGTGGAAATAAATATGGTAATTCCCGACAGGGTATTCTGGATGAACTGGATTCCTCTGTCAATCTGTTTATCCACCTCCGAGATAGCCAGCACCTGTTCATTGTAGAATTCCGGATTGTCATAGCATTCCAGATCCAGCTCCTTTGCCTTCTCGTACAGCATCAGCTTAATCTTCTCACGAACCTTGGGACGCTCCTTCTCACTGATATAGTCTCCGGCAATAACGGTAAACACCATTCCCAGGGTGATGCAGGCTGCCAGCAGCAGAATCACTGCCGCCACCTTCTTAAAGGGATAATTGAACTCCGCCGCCTCCAGGACATAGCCAATGCCCACGGTGTGTTCAAAGAAAATGGATACCTGGTTCCTGACAGAATCCAGTGCCGTGAAAAGAATAAAGGAGGGAGATGCCGTAAACATCAGCTTCAGCAAAAAGAAATTGTTGCTGAAGACCTCCTTGACGGATTGGGAGGTTTCCTTTTTTTCCATATGTCGTTGTTTCACAGGATCACCTCCTCTTCCTTTTCCAGGGCAAGATAATTCATGGCCTGCTTTTTATACATCTGTGCATAGCTTCCGTTCGCAGTCAGCAATTCCTGATGGGTTCCTTCCTCAATCAGATGCCCCTTTTCCAACATAAACACCTTGTCGCAATTCTTTACAGAGGATAGTCTGTGGGAAATAAACAGCATGGTATGGTCTTCTCCCTCTTTCATGATATTCTGAAAAAGTTCAAATTCCGCAATCGGGTCCAGGGCACTGGAGGGTTCATCGAAGATCTTCATCACCGCCTCCTTCACAAAGGTCCGTGCTACTGCAATCTTCTGCGTTTCTCCACCGGAAAGCACTGCGCCGTCAGCATCGAATTCCTTGGTCATCATGGTATGTATCCCGTCCTTCAGGGTCATGACCTTCTCATAGACACCGGCCTTCTTCAAAGCACTGATGACCTGCTCCTCCTCGTTATCATAATGTCTTCCCATGAGAACATTTTCCTTGATTGTCATACCAAACATCTGGAAATCCTGAAAGGTTGTCGCGAACAGCTCCCGGTAAGCCTTCAGGTTGTACTCCCGGATATCCTTTCCGTTGTAGAGAATCACTCCCGAGGTAGGGTCATACAGCCTGAGCAAAAGCTTGATAATGGTGGTCTTTCCGGCACCGTTATGTCCTACCAGCGCAATCTTCTGACCTTTTCGGATGACAAAGGAAAGATTCCGGATGGTCTGCTCCTCCTTGTAGGAGAAAGAAACATTTCTAAATTCAAGGCTTTCGAACTCACCATCCGGCAGCTCTCCGTCCTGATCCTGGGGAATCTCCTCCTCATACTCCAGAAAGCCTCTCAGATTGTTGATGAAAATACCGTTTTTCATGATTTCCATCACATTTTCAAACAGTCTGATCAATATCCAGGTCATTGCCACCATCAGACTGGTCATGATGGTCAGCTCAGCCAGCGTGATAGACCCGGTGACCTGATTCCGGTAAATGGCATACAACAAAACTCCTTCAAATATGACCGTAAAGGTAAAGGTGATTCTCCAGAAGTTCAGGCTGGCATTTGCGAAGGCATATTTTACCGCAACCCTTACGTTCTGCTTCGTGGCCTCGCGGTATTGCTTTTTCATCAGCGAGAACACGTTGGAGAGCCTGATTTCCTTGGCTCCGTCGGGAAGATACATCATGCGGCTCACATAATTGAGCACCTTCTCATTCGGTGCCTGTTCCTCGTACCGCTTAAACTCGTACTTATTCTTAAGATTTCCGAAGAGAAAGTTACCAATCAGCGGCGAAATAATAAATAATACCGCATAATGGTCGATTTCAAACATTAACCCGAATACCACTCCGGTACTGATGGCTCCGATCACCACTCCGAAAAAAGCCCTGATAATCGCCACAATCTTTACTTCCGCCCCGTCCATAGCCATGGTATACCGGTTATAAAAATCGGAATCCTCGTAGCATTTCAGCTCAATATTCTTTGCCTTGTCATAAAGCTTTTTGTAAATACCGTAGTACAGCCTGTTAGTCTGCAACGGATATACCACATTATCCACATAATTCTCATAGACCGCAATGGCACAAAAGACCAGACCACTGATCAGTATAAAGGTAAAAATAGGCCGGAAGCCCACCCCCTGATCCAGGGCATCCACGATCTTCCTCATAAAGACTCCATCAAAGAATACCCACTCCGCATAGCCCACCAGCCACATAAAAAAGGAATGGATTACCATACTCTTACTGATGGATGCCCCCAGTCTGATGGCATACCAGTCGTTTTTCAGCGTCTCCTTCAAGGACAGCTTTGCTTTCTTTTCGTTCATTTTCCCCTCCGTTTTTTGATTGTTTCCTTTCCTATAAATCGCCCGGTAATACAGCCGACAGGCATCTGCTCCGACATGACAGTAAGATAATACAGAAAAACAAAAGCCGCAGCAGACCGCCACGGCTCAGAATCAACTAAAAATAGCCCATTCATCAATTCATACGGGTTCTGCATGAACTGATGCCACTTACCGAGGTGACAATCCTATGATCTTCCGTTATGTAATGTTCCTTGTTTTCAAAATAAAGCATCATAATAATCATTACCTCCTTTTCTTTCTTATTTGCTGTTATTTCTTGCCAAATGAATCAATGGCACCATTTTATCCCTAAACGGGAAAATTTGCAATCTTTTTTTGTATCACTTTACCCTGATTCACTTTACCCTGACTATTCCGAAAGTATTTTTTCCCTGATGGCAGTTTGAACTGCCGAATCCACGCCGATGGCGTCAAAATAGTTTTCTATACATCCATACCGCGCATACAACAAATCCAGGAAGTCACTCATAAAGCTTTCCCTGGGAATGACTATATTGATATCCACATCCGGCAGATTCTTACGCACCATTTTAAATCTCTCCCTATTACACTCTTTGGTAATCATGTAATCGGTAATGATATCCGTTCTGCTTACTCCGCATAAGGAAAGCAACAGTGCGCTGGCTACTCCGGTTCTGTCTTTTCCGGCAGAACAGTTTATCATAACTCCGGCATCGACTTCCGCGATGGCATGAAACACCTGGGATATATTCCCGGAATGTGCAATCTCCATATAACTGCCGGGAACCGCAGCTACGCTTTCCGGCACATGGCTTCCCTCCTCAATGGGAAAATTAAGATATCTAAACCCTTCTCTTTGCGCAAATCCACTGGGGCTTTTCGCAATATCCTCCGCTCCCCTCATATCAATTATTGTCGTGACCTGATTGCTTTTCAAAAAATCAATATCTCGCTCCGAAGGATAATTCTGTTTATCACTTCGATAGACTCTGTTATATTTTGTCTTCACACCGGGAGTGCCTGTCTCATATCCGCCCAAATCTCTGGTGTTCATGGTTGTTTCAAGAAGAGAAGAATGCCGCTTAGCACTCATTTTGAGTTCTTCCTCCGTTATCGCCTTCAAATCTCTGTCAAGAAGCTCTCTGACAGAATCAATTCCGGTATATTGTCTCTCCATACAAATGTCTCCATAAAAAATTAGTAAAGCCATCCATCACCATAGCACGTTTGTTGTGAAAAGCACGGATTCCTTGTAGATAAACTGATTGATTTAAGACGCACTAAAGGTGCAAAAGAAAAGATGCTCTCAAGAGAAGTGTACCATCCCGAAAACATCTTTTCAACTGTTTTATATAATACTATAATTCCTCCGCATCCTTTAGAATTCTGTCACATCTGCTTTGCCCATCAACGTTCCCTTAGATAAAATAAGTGGTACAATGATGAAAATATCGCATAGAATAAATCCTATCCAACCTGTTTTTGAGAAGAATAATAAGTGCAGACCTTTCTGCATATAAAACAATTCATTGATAATATAAGTAAACAGAAATATGGAAGAAAATCCGACCACACAGGCAATAGCATTCATAGACATTATCTCTGCCGCCACTTTTTTCTTTACTTCCTTTCTACTTCTGCCAAGTGCTCTGTAAACACCGAATTCATAGGTTCTTTTCAGATACTGACCGGTTATGACTGAGTTTACGGTAACAGCAAGTACAATGGCAATAAGTAGATCAATGGTGTAAAACAACACATAAAACACGTAGAACTGTGGAAATACAATGTCTCTCTCTGATTTTGATATCTGAACCTTTTTATCTCCTGCAAGCTTCTTTACATAGCCATAGAGTTCTTCTCCCTCCATAGTATCACTGTATATATAAAGACGCCCCAGATGCTCATCATCCTCATAAACATAAAAAGTACAAAAGCTCCCATCCTCAATGATTGCGTCTACCGTATACTCTCCATCAATGTTAGAATCATAGCTATGGTCCAGCTTATCGCCTATCCTGATGCCCTTATTTTTTGCGAAATCCTGACTGATAATCATACTTCGATGCTTACAATTCGAGAAATCTCCCTGAATTCCCAAATGCGAAAATACCTTCTTCATATCCTCAACAGAGTTAAACACATAAGCCCATCCGCCCATTTCAAGATTAAGTACAGTACCATGCTGCATGCCGGAAAATCCAAAGGCTGAAGCATCTACATACTCTAATTTTTCATCTTCCGATACCAGCCTTTTAAATGCCGCAAAATCCTTATATTCTTCATCCGTACTCCGTAAACCGGCCACCACAAGCTTATCAGAATATTCAAATTCCTTTTCAAAGGTATAGAGCTCTGAATGAATATAGTTTCCGGCCAAAAACATAAGAGTTGCAAGAACCATCATAAATATGCAAAGGAAGGTTCTGCCCTTATTTTCTTTCATATAATAGACTGCTGAAAATGGATTTACTCTATTCATCTTTTTCCCTTTCCGTTTTCGATATCAAAATATTACTTAACCTGCCATCCCACATTTCCACCAGCATATCTACGTCTGAAAGCACGGACCTGTCGTGAGTTACAACGATAACCAACCTGTCCTGAGAATATTTTTTTAGTATTTTCATAACATTAAATGCATTTTCATGATCTAAGGATGCGGTTGGCTCATCAGCAAATATCACCTTGGGATTATTAATCATAGCCCTGGCGATGGCAACTCTCTGACACTGTCCTCCTGAAAGCTTAGAAGGACGCTTACCAAACTCTCTCTCCTTTAACCCCAGAGCCTTCAGATGCTCTGCCGCCTCTTTTTCCAATTCTTTTCTGCTGGCAATACCTGCAACTGTCACATTGTCCATAGCGGTCATATACGGAACCAGATAGTGCTTCTGGAATACAAAGCCAAATTCATTTCTTCTCAGATTTTCCCTCTGCTTGTTTGTAAGTCCTGTAAGCTCCTGTCCATTGTAGACAATACTGCCTTCTGTTGGCATTTTAAGGGTAGACATAACATACATAAGTGTACTTTTTCCACTTCCGGAAGGACCAATGATTCCCACAAGTCCGGAATCCGGAAGTGTCAGGTTAAAACCATTCAGGGCATACATCTTTTCATCTGAATTCATATCATAAATCATACTTACATCTTTTATCTCAAACATAACGCGTCTCCTATTCTTCTATCATATCCATAGTCTTAATCTTATTAATGGTTACTGAAATGGGTATCTGCAAAAAACCTATAATCATCAAAAATGCCGTTATAATGCGCAGTAAATGTTCCGGGTAAAAATAATTATAAACAAGCCCCAGATTATCTAATACAAAACGACCCATAAGAATCATTATCACAACAGTGATGACGGCACCTGATACGATACTGATGCCAAAGATAATAAGGATTTCTCTCATAATCATCCCATAGACATCTTTCCTGGCAAACCCTATGGACGCGTATAAGCAATATTCATTTACCCTGCTTCTCATAAAGGAAATATATGCAACAAGAATCGAAATTGCAAGGAAGATAATTACGACGATCAGAATAGCCAGCAGGGCTGTATCCAGCTGATCTGTAACCAACTCCTTATACATTTTGGCCCAGTCTACGGAATCAAAAATGGTATCATATTCTGTGGGGTAAATTCCGATATCGTTCAGCACCTTTGTCATATCCGAGTTTTCTTCGTCACACAAAACAACCATATACCACCCGGAATTGGTGTAGCCCTGGGGAGTTCCGACACAGGTAAGATAATCCGATTCAATCACTCCTACCACCTTAAATACCTGCCCATAGGACGATTCATTGAAATACCCGCCTATCTTCATCTTCTTGTTTTCAGAACTTTTTCATCCACAAGAATTTCTCCGGAGCCCTCAGGCATTCTGCCCTCTATAAGCCTTGCATCCATGTGTTCCAGAAAACCCGGGATAAGCTTTTCCTCCAAAAGCGGAAAGTCATAGCCAACGCCTCCGATGATTCCCTGATATCCTGCATATAGACACTGTGTGTAAATGGCATCGCAGATTCCTTCATGTGCTTTCAATTTTTCAGCAAGTTTCTTGCGAGCCTCATCTGTCTTTTGATATAACTCCTCATCAGAGGAACAGGAAGCTCTGTCCACGCCCATTGTCTCCAGTGTAAGATTAACGAAAGCCACCTTCTTTGGCTGCTCTATAAATAGTGTCTTAAAACTTTCCTGGGTTGTCAGAAATAAAAAATTAATAAGATACATCGTCATAAACGTCAATGACAATGCAATAATCATAACCCAAACCTGTCTCTTATTGTTTTTCACAAACTTTAATGCCGATAGCCTGCTCTTCATTGCGTCCTCCTTAATTCGTATATTGTTATACTATACTTTGGGAACAAAGAAAAAAAGTGACTGTGGTCATACTTTTATATGACTACAGTCCCAATATATATTACTTCTTCAATTCTACAATGAGCTTTACTCTGTCATGAATTCCCGTCTTATCATAGATATTTGATATGTAGTTTTTTACTGTACCCTCTGAAATGTACAACCGGTCCGCAATCTGCTTATTGGTTAGTCCTTCCACCATAAGGGAACATATCTCCTTTTCTCTGCCTGTCAATTCATCGGAAATATCATATATGGCATGACTGACTTCGTCATGAACCGCACCTGCCCTTGCACCTCTTCCAAGATGAGCTGTCATGAGCTCTGTAAGACGCGCCATTACTTTTTGATCCAACACGGTAATTCCACTTAATATCTGTGTGATGGCACCAAGAATCGCCTCCTTACCGCTGTCCTTTAACAGATAGCCATCTGCTCCCCCTGCTATGGCCTCTGTGATATACTTATCGTCATAAAAGGTTGTAAGTACCAGTATTTTAATACTTGCGTATTTCTCCTTTAATATTTTGATAAGCTCTATTCCGCCCATCCCTTTCATATTCAGATCCACAAGTGCAATATTGCAGTTTTCACTTGTCCTTTCCAATATGCGTAATGCTTCTGTTCCATCATTTGCCTTGCCAACTATTTCCATGTCATTTAATGTCAAAATAATCTCAAGGCTATCCAATAGCAAATCTTCATCATCTACCAACAATACTTTATACATATTCCTGCTCCTTATTCTCCGGACACAATGGGAAGCTCTACCATTGATTTAAAACCATTTTCATTTTTAAATTCTGTTTTTCCCCCACATTTTTCTGCGTAGGAAATAATCTTTTTTATCCCAAACCCCTTTTCTATCCTGTGTTTCCTGTTCGAATCCTCAAAATCACTATGTCCATTGTCTGATATCTCCAGTCTGACATGAGCTGAATCCCCCAGAAGAACCACCATAAACTCACCGGCATTGCCATGCTTCACCCCATTTGTTAACATTTCCCGTAAAACTCCTGTGAGAAATACGACATGATCATGTGGTATTTTTATCTCCCCCCTAATCCCGCTGTAATCTGTTCGAATCTGTATGCTGGTATCCATCACAAATTCAGTAATAATCATATCTAATTCCGCTTTCAGCTCCTCTGCGGTAAGCTCCACATTCTCCTCATCCAAAACACGAACCGCTCTTCTGATAGACTCCAGACTTCCCCGTATTCGCTCATTGGCATCATTCATCTTCTTCCTTGCTTCCTCAGGCTTCAAATCATATAGCATATCCGCTGCATCTAAAGTCATGATGGCAGCCGTTATGGAATGACCTACACTATTATGTATATTTCTGCTGATATTTTCCCTCTCCATCAGCCTGGCATTTCTTTCAACGATATAATTTTGCATTACCAACTGTTCATTTAACCTTTTTTCATGCATTTCGCTAATATTTGAAGCAATGATTCTCTCCTTTTCATTTGCTCTTCTTTCTTCTGTCCGCTGTATCATGCTGTAAAATAACATTAAAAGTATAAATGATAATATCAGAAAAATAGTTAACAGGAGACACATAGCACCTGATATATGCTGATATATCACCAATTCAACAAACAGAAACAGCACTGTGCCAATGAATACCCGAAGATACATTTTTACATCCTTCAGAAAAAAGAAAACCAAAAATCCTGTAAAATTACCTGACAACACAGCATACACAGTCATCAAAACAAGACTTACTGCCGTCATTCTTCTGTCATACTCATCCAAAAAAGACTGATATGTTACCAGCATCATAATTACGGATGCAGCCATCAAAAAAAACAGGGGCGATTCACAGCGGAACAGTCCCAATACAGTCAGCAGCACAATTACTATATTCTCAGAAATTGCAGATATCATGATAATGTCCCCTATTCGCAACCGCTTGTTCTTCTTCAGCGCTCATTATATCATATACTTTATGTAGTCGCAATGAATAACCGGTTTCCCGAGTTTCGGCAGTTGAAGCTGCTTCTGTGCCAATACAGATTTCGTACCACGAAAAAGGATGCTGCTAAACACAGCACCCTTTGATAAAAATATCTGTCATTTCTTCATCCCGGGATTCCTTACGGAATGATTGCGTCATAATAAAGCTGCTCAATCTCAGCCAGGGTGGAGCTTCGGGGATTGACTGCGATATTACCGCTCTTGTATGCATCAGCAGCCATAGCCTTTACCAGCTTCTCGATCTCCTCTCCGGTAACATTTTCTTTTCCCTTCACAGAACGGACGGCAGCCAGAATGCCCTCCGGAATACCGATGTCACGTAGCAGCTCCCGGGCTGCGTCCACCAGCATCATGGGCTTGAACTGCTCTGCAGTCTTTTTCACCGGAGAAATATAGTTATAGATTTTCAGATATTTGCCCTGATCCGCCAATGCATTGTACTTCAGAATCACCGGTAAAAGGGAACCGTTTGCCACCCCGTGGGGAACGTCAAAATATGCGCTGATGGGGTGACTCATGGCATGGATATTTCCAAGTCTCGCATAGGAAAAGGCAATCCCGGCAAACAGGGAACCGATCAGCATATTTGCAGCAGCCTCAGAATCCTTCCGATTTGCCACATAGGGACGGAGGGAAGCCCCGATCAGCTCCATGGCCTTTTCGCTCATGGCCTCGGAAAAAGGAGAGGCTGCCCGGGAGACATAGGCCTCCTGGGCATGAATCAAGGCATCGATACCACAGGCGGCTGCAACTCCTGACGGCACCGTGGCAATCAGCTCCGGATCCAGAATCACATATGCCGGAAGGAGCTCATAGCTGAATACCGTCAGCTTGTAATTTCTCGCATGGTCAGTGATTACGGAGAAGGCTGTAACCTCAGAACCGGTTCCTGCTGTGGTTGGAATGGCAATCATGGGAATCACCTTGCCGGGTACCTTATGAGCTCCCTCATATTCCGTAATACTGCCGCCATATTTTGCCAGGACAGCTACTGCCTTGGCTACATCCATCGGGGAGCCGCCGCCCAATGCCACAATGAAATCCGCCCCGGATTCCAGAAAGGCTTCTGTCGCCTTATCCACCGTGGTCACGGAAGGATTGGCTTCCGCCTCCGTAAAGTACTCCGCCGGTATGTCCGCAGCCGCCAGGCAGGACATGGCACGCTCCACCAGTCCGCTTCGGTAAAGGCTGGGGCCGGAAATCAAAAAGGCATGCTTCCCTCCCAGCTCACCTGCTGCCCGGGTGAGTTCAGAGAGGGTACCCGGTCCTACACAAATGCTTTGGGGTATGGAAAAGGAAAACTGTTTCATAGCTGTCCTCCCGTAGTGTTCTATTTGCTCAGGGAAAGGACTGATTCCCTGATAATCTCAAAGGCCTTATCACATTCCTCGGCTGAGACAATCAGCGGAGGCACCATCCTGATGGTATGGGCTCCGATGGCTGTGATCAACAGCTTCCTGTCCAGGCAGGCATGCTTTACCTCCACGCCGCCGATGGTGTCGTCGAACTCTACCCCCATCAGCAGTCCCTGATGTCTGACCTCCCTGACATGAGGCAGGGTCTCCAGCTTTGCGCAGAAGTAGTCTCCCATTTTCTTTGCATTCCCGGCCAGGTCTCTGTCCAACAGCTCTCCCACCTCTGCCAGGGCAGCCGCACAGGATACCGGATGTCCGCCGAAGGTGGTTCCGTGGGAGCCTGCGGAAAAGGCTTTTGCTACCTCATCGGTAGCGCAGATGGCACCGATAGGCATTCCGCCGCCCAGTCCCTTCGCCATAGACACGATGTCCGGCTTGATTCCATAGTTCATATAAGACATGACGGCACCGGTTCTGCACCAGCCTGTCTGAACCTCATCCAGCAGAAGCAGCATTCCCTTCTCATCGCAGAACTCCCGAAGTCCCTTCATAAATTCCTGTGTTGCGGGATGCACACCGCCCTCCCCCTGTACCGGCTCAATCATGATGGCAATGGTATTCTCCGTACAGGCATCCTTAAATGCCTCCAGGTTATTATAGGGAGCATAGGAGAAGCCATAGGTCATGGGACCGAAGCCAACCTGGCAGCCGTTTCCGGGCTGACCGGTAGCCGACATGGCGCCAAAGGTTCTTCCGTGGAAGCCCATCTTGGCAGTCACAATGTGGTATCTGTTGGGACCGTATTTTTCGATGCCGTATTTTCTCGCCATCTTAATCATGGCTTCATTGGCTTCCGTACCGGAATTCTGGTAAAAAATCTTGTCCATGCCCAGGGTGGTACATACCTTTTCCGCCAGCAGAGCCTGAGGAATGGTATAGGGATAGTTGAAGGTATGGATAACGTCATCTACCTGGTCGTGAATTGCAGCTACTACCTTGGGGTTGCGGTTACCGGCGTTGTTCACGGCGATGCCTGCATAGAAATCCAGATAGGGAGTTCCTTCCTCGTCATACAGATACATGCCTTCCGCAGTCTCTGCCAGAAAATCGAAACGCTCATAGGTCTCGATCATGTACTTTTTAACCTTGTCCTTAATCTCCTGCTTTGTCAGTCCTGTGTCTTTTAATTTCATAATATAAACCTAGCCTTTCTAACAGCCTGTTGGCCATGTGGCGCGGGCGCAATATTATCTGAATCTTCTAATACACAATCATTTTTTAATCATTTCAGGCGTAATCAGACCCTTAATCACCAGATACTGCTCTATTATCTTTACACAATCCTCTATACCAACCTTTTCGCTGTTCAGCGTCATGTCATAGTTCACGGGATTGGTCCAATAATTTCCGTGGGTATAGTACTTATAATAATCTGCCCGGAATTTATCGGTCTGCTCAATGGTTTTGTGCGCCACTTCCTCCGTCACTCCCATATGCTCCATGGTCCGCTGTACGCAAAAGCTTCTGGGTGCTTCTATGTAGACGCTTACTACATTGGGTCTCCCCCGCAACACATAGTCCGCACATTTTCCTACGATGACACAGGATTCCGTGTCTGCCAGATTATGGATGATCTGACTCTGAAACTCAAACAGCTTGTCATCGGATTTGAATTTTTCATTGCGGGCAATGTAGCTCTTTGCCCTGGGGAGCCCCTTCAGAAAGCTTGCAAAACCACTGACTCTCATCCTTTCGTTGACTTCCTGAAAAACCTTTTCGTCCAACCCACTCAGCTGACTTGCCAACGTCAGTATCCGGTTCTCATAACAATGAATTCCCAGCTCCGCCGCCAGCTTTGATGCTATCTCCTTACCGCCGGTGCCAAAGCCCCTGGCGAAGGTCACCACAAAATTATCCATTTCATTTACCTCATCTTTCCTGCCGTGCTCATCTACGGTATTATCCGGCCAGATATCGTTTCAGGAACTCCCTGGTACGGGGATTCTTGGGATTGGTAAACAGCTCCGAGGGAGGTGCATCCTCCGCCACATACCCCTGATCCATAAAGATAGTCCTCGTGGAGACATCCCGGGCAAAGGCCATCTCATGGGTCACAATAATCATGGTCAGCCCCGTCGTGGCCAGTTCCTTCATAACCTTCAGCACCTCTCCCACCATCTCAGGATCCAGAGCCGAGGTGGGCTCATCAAAGAGCAACACCTCAGGATTCATGCAAAGGCTTCTGGCGATGGCCACGCGCTGCTTCTGTCCTCCCGAAAGCATGGAGGGCTTTGCGTGGATATAGGGCGCCATTCCCACCTCCTTGAGGTGTGCTATGGCCCGGTCGTAGGCCTCGGATTTGGACAGATGGAGCACCTTTCTGGTACAGAGCATGCAGTTTTCCAACACTGTCAGGTTATTGAACAGATTGAAGGATTGAAAGACCATGCCCACCTTGGACCGGTATTCGTTAATCTCCCTCTGTACATCCCGGATTTCCGTGCCGTGATACCGGATACTGCCGCTGGTCTGCCTCTCCAGCTTATTGATGCATCGAAGCAGGGTAGACTTGCCGGAGCCGGAGGAGCCCACGATACAGATCACCTCACCGGGGTGAACCTCTATGTCTATTTTTCTAAGCACCTGATGATCTCCAAAGGATTTGCTCAAATCCTTGATCGTTATAATCGCTTCACTCATACGCTTCCTCCTACTGCTTGTCTTCCATGAATTCCACAGCCAGGACATAGTCATTCTTTCCCTTCATTCTCTTTTCCAGGAAGATAAATATCCTGTTAAAGGCAAAGCAGAGAATAAAGTAAATTGCTGCGATGACCAGATAAGATTCAAAATACTTGTAGTAATTGCCACCTACCGTTTTTGCTGCCATAAACAGCTCCTGAACGGCGATAACATTCAGCACGGAGGTCATTTTCAGATTGGTGAGAAAGGTATTCGCCATCTCGGGAATAATATTCCGGAAGGCCTGGGGCAGCACCACATACAGCATGGTCTTAAAGGGTGACATGCCCATGGCCCAGGCTCCCTCTCTCTGTCCGATCTCGATGGAACCGATGCCGGCTCTCACGGTCTCCGCCATGTAGGCACCTGTGTTCAGCACGGTACATAAGATACCCGCAATCCCGGGAGACAGGGCAATTCCCGCGGTCTTTAAGCCGAAGTAGATAATCATTGCCTGAACAATCATGGGCGTATCCCGAAAGACCTCCACATAGACAGCCGCAAGCGCCTTTACTATTCTGAGCAATGCTTTTTTGAACAGATTGTCACCGGCATTGATTCTCGCGTCCTGGATCAGTCCCACCACATAGCCAAGGACAAAGCCTATCAGGGT
>SAMEA3663280__coassemble_100_pt1 | contig 37590 bp, 26 predicted proteins | sample SAMEA3663280__metabat2_low_PE_020 | metagenome-assembled genome bin SAMEA3663280 (sample SAMEA3663280) | pig gut metagenome | biome: pig gut; feature: pig-associated habitat; material: faeces | place: China | collected 2013
CGGAGAGTGAATCGGGGAAGTATTTTATCAGATTGTTAAAAGAAGCCGGGTATTCTTATGATTTATATCAGGAAGATGAACTTCGGCAATTCTGTCATGTTCATGTCTGCAGGTAAATTATGAGGCTTTACGACCAATAGGGGCGATATGAGGAGTGGTAAGATGACAAAGCTGGAAAGCGAAAGATTATTTTTGTATCCCGTCAGTGACGAGGAGATGCAGATACTGATTGATCAGGAGCCGGATGCCGGAATGAAACAGGCCTATTCCGAAATGCTGCAGGGGTGTAAGGATACTCCCACTAACAGAATCTGGAATGCCGTGTGGTTTATGGAGCTGAAAGACTCTCCAGGAGTAGTGGTGGGCGACTTCAGCTTCAAGGGCCTGGGGCGGAATGGCATGGTGGAAATCGGATATGGACTAAAAGAAGGCTACAGGCATAAGGGATACATGACGGAAGCCGTAAGAACTGTTGCGAAATGGGCCATGTCCCAAGAGGGAGTCTGCAGGGTGGAGGCAGAGACAACTGTGGAGAATGAGGCATCGAGAAGAGTACTTGAGAGAGCCGGTTTCCACGCAATGGGAGTGTGCGGAGAAGAAGGTCCAAGGTATCTTTACAGGGAGAATACAGAACAATAATATGCATAAAGATCGGGGGAAAGAATATGACGAGTTTAAAAGAGTTGTACAGGGAGTATTTCAAGATAGGCGTGGCCGGAGAGAGAATCAGCGAACGCTGGACGAATCATGAGATTGGCAACCCGGATAAGGAGAAGCTGATTCTCTCACAGTTTAACAGCTTTACCTTTGCCAATGAGCTGAAGCCTGCCTACAATATGGGCTTTGCGTCCCCGGAGGCTACGGAGGAATATCTTCCCTTTGTGATTAACCCGGCAGCCAAAGCGATGCTGGACTGGGCGAAGGAGAACGGAATCTTAGTGAGAGGGCATGTGCTGGTCTGGCACAGTCAGTGTCCCAGGGAGATTTTCTGTAAAGGGTATCAGCCTGTGACCATTCCCACGGATCCCGAGATCCTTGCGAAGAATCCCATGATGAAGCATTTTGAAAAGCTGGATCCCGTGTGTTATGTGGATCGGGAAACCATGCTGAAGAGACTGAAAAGCTACATTTTTTCGCTGATGGAATATATGTACCAGAATGGTTATGGCAGGCTGATCTATGCCTGGGATGTGGTGAATGAGGCCATGGAGCCGGCGGATAAAATGCCTGACGGATTGCGGAACAGCTATTGGTATCAGGTGATTGGAAGTGACTTTATTTACTGGGCGTTTCGTTATGCCAAAGACGCAGTGTGGGAGATGTCTTCAAGGTATGCTGCTCAGTACGGCGTATCGGCTGATGACGAAGAGGCACTCGGTGCAATCCAACCCTCCCTTTTCTACAATGATTATAACGAATGGATGAAGGACAGAAGAGAGATCCTTCATGCTCTGTTACATCATAGTACGGAGGAACATGGCAGTATCCTGGGCGAGGATCTGATTGACGGAATCGGCATGCAGGGTCACCTCAGTGACAACAACGATATCGAGGAATATATGGCAGCCCTGAGAGAATATGCGGCACTGGTGAGAGAGGTACAGATCACGGAGCTGGACGTTAAGTGTACCTGTACCAATGCCAATGCAGAGTATTATCAGGCCTGTTTCTACAAGCGTTTGTTTGAGGAACTGCTCAAGGCAAGGAGAGAGGGAGCCAATATTACTGCGGTGATCCTCTGGGGACTGACCGATGACAATTCCTGGATCCGTGGGGCGAATCCTCTGTTGTTCCGGGCAGATTTGTCCTGCAAGAAATCCTATGATGCCCTTGTGTACGCAGTGACCGGAGAGAGTCTGGGAGAGCCGCAACAGATTTTCTGCGACCTTTCCGACCGGCTGTATGATTTTGAGACGACCGAGAGTGGGGAGGAAGTGAATCCCGAGGAGCTAGGTTTCCGCATGAGGGGCTTTGGAGAGATGAAGCTGTGCCGGGATATGGCTCACAGCGGCAGCTGTTCCCTGGCAAATGAGAGACGCTTTGGCGACTGGTGCGGCATTACTTATGATGCTTCCGACTTTATCGGGCAGACTGTGGAGCTGGGAGCCTGGATTCATTGTACCGGTCAGGCGGTGGAAGTAATCGGAGATTTTGCCGGAGAGTGTGTATCCGTTGCCAAAGTGACTACAGAAAAGCCGGAGTGGCAGCAGATTACCGGAACGGTAAAGATTCCGGCCAATCTGCATTCTGCAGTATTTGTATTTCTGGTGAAGGACAGGGAAGGGGACATCAGTCCTCTCTACATCGATGATATGACGGTTCATCTGCTCGGGCAGCAGGAGGGCTTTGAAGAGAAACAGCACATCGCTGCGATCCGTGGTGCGGGACACCTGCCCTTTCTTACCGTGGTGGATTATGAGTCCAGAGACGGCAAAGGACATTCCCTGCTGGTTACCAGACAGGAGAAGGATGCTACCGTGAAGTTCCCCATATCCTCCTATATCGGTCATAGCATCAGGGTTACTGTTTATGTCAAAACAGAGGATAAAATGATCAAAATGGGACTGGACGGAGCTGTCAGTGTACAGTGGACTCAGGTGGAAGCACTTCCCGGTCAATGGACCCGGGTGACAGCCGCGGCAGAGCTTCCCCGTGATCTGCGAACCGCTGAGATATATCTGGAAACAGATGGAAACGCCGATTTTTATGTGGATGATTTCCTTGTGGAATTCGAGGAAGGTTGAAGAATTGAAGGATTCTGAGCAACTGATGAATCGGAGATAAGAGGAGAAGACGTGATGAAGAGAAAAAGCTTTGTATGGGCAGGCCGCCTGGCCTGCGTGACAGCAGCCTTGATGCTGGGACTGACCGCCTGCGGTGCAACGGCGGATGACGAAGGCAGCGTGCAGACCGAGGAAGATGAGGGCGAATCCAAGAAGGATAAGAAGAAAAAGGACAAGAACAAGGATAAGAAGGAGAGTACACAGGAATCCGAAAGCGGTGAGGAAACCGGCAGTGAAGAGGATAACACCGGTGGAGCGGCTGCCGGAGAGAACGAGCCGGAGGAAGAGAGCAGGGAAGGTAAGGTCCTGCCAATTGAACTTTATACACAGAAAGCGTATGACAACTGTTGGGAGGAAGGGGTAGAACTGGCTTTGATGAGCTACAACCTGGTCTGTCTGTCTGAAGAAACAGCGGTCAGACTGCCTGAACTGGAGAAGACTCTGGCGGAGTGGAACGAGTCTGTGAAGACCAGAATGACTACGACCTATGAGGAGTATATTGTCGCAGCAAAGGAGCATTACCGGAGTGATCCCGATTATTTTTACAGTCCCTATTCTGTTGAGCAGAAAACAAGTGTCCTTCGCTCGGATGACCGTGTTTTGAGCCTTGAGCTTTTCGGCTATGATTACAGCGGCGGCGCTCATGGATATTATTGTTACACCGGATATACAGTGGATGCGGTAACGGGTAAGGAACTGGCAATCGGGGATGTGATGACGGACACGGAAGCATTGCCTGAGCTTATTTACAATAAGCTGACCACAGAGAACCCGGATACCTATTTCTGGGAGGAAACGAAGGGATACCTTGAGGAAGCCTTTTCAGAGACGGAAACAACGCTGGCATGGTCTTTGGATTACACCGGACTAACCTTTTATTTTAACCCTTATGAAATCGCATCCTATGCTGACGGTGTATTTGAAGTGACCTTTGATTTTGCGGGATATCCTGAACTGTTTCAGAAGTATTACACGGAGGTACCTGATTCCTACGTGGTGAGATCCAATGTCTATGATCTGGATGGGGATGGAGAAGCGGACACCTATTATGTGGACAGTCGGGAAACAGAATACGGTGACTGCGATAGGTTATACATCAGTATCAACGATACCACGATAGAAAGAGAGACCTGGGCGTGGGAAGTGGATTACAGTCTGATTCACACAAAGGATGCGGGCAATTATCTATATGTTGCGCTGGCTCATGAGGATGATTATAAATCCCTTGAAGTGTATGATATGAATGGTTCAGAGCCGGTCTATGTGGGCAGCCTGGGTAATGTTGGGTTTGATACAGTTTATCTGGGCGATGACCGGTATGGGGAGGCTTTATTGACCAATCCCGAGAACTTTCGCATGAGAAGCAGAATGGAAATCATGAGCTCCTACAGCGGATACAAGGATTACCGGGTGGGAGATGACGGAATACCGGTCTCTGAGGATGTACTCTATCATACCTCATACAGTGGATATCCGAACTGGTCTGCTTTGGCGACAAAGCAGGATGTTACAGGCGTTCTTGTAGATGAAGAAGGCAGGGAAACAGGAAATAAGTATACCATACCTTCCGGCACGGAGGTGACAATATGCGCCACAGACGGGAAGAGCTTTGTGGATCTGCGGGTTGGTGAAGAGAAAGTCAGAGTATATGTGGTCTGTGACATCTGGCCTCAGACAATTGACGGCGTGGATATTGAGGAGCTGTTTGACGGAATCCTATTCGCAGGGTGAGAGTTACGACCGGGCGGTCAGAATGGTTCCAGACCGGCTTTTTTCACGGATCTGAAGGAATTTGTGATGTGTATGGAACAGAGGGTGAAGGCGGTTGGCAATACCTGCCGGATTGAGAACCGGAATCTGTTGGTGGTCACCGGTGCCAATCAGGGAGGCAAATCCACCTTCCTAAGGAGCATCGGAATCGCTCAGGTCATGTTTCAGTGTGGTCTTCAGGTAACTGCAAGCTCCTTTGCCACCAGGGTGTATGAGGAAGCGGGCAATGGCACAAGGGAGGGGGTTGCCTTTCTGAGCGCGGAGCGGCGGGAGGATGGACGGAGAACCTTTCGCATGATTGAACATGCACCGGAGCTGACCAGCTTTGGGCTGGATCTCTATGACAGTATCATCCCACCGATGAAAAAAGAGATGTGAAACTTTTTCTTTTTTTTATCGTCTATTATGGTAAGAGAATGATAGGGAGGAAATTTCGATGAAGAAAAAGATTGTTGCATTGATGCTTGCGGTTATGATGAGTATGTCAGCCTGTGGTGCTGCATCTGTGGAGGAGAGCGGCAGTGGCAGCGAACTGACCGGCAGCGAACTGACTGGCAGTGAAGAGGCTGGCGGTGGAGAGATTCGCAGAGAAGAGACTGGCGGTGAAGAGACCGGAAGTGAGCCGACTGTTACTTATGTGGAAAAAGAATTTGAGCTTCCTGACAGAATGGTGAGTGACACCAGACAGGTCTATGTGGTGGAAGACAAGAGGGCGTGGTACGATGATTTTTCCCTGGGGCTGCTGCGGAATTATGAGGCAGCCGGGGAGAATGTTCTGGTGTCTCCCTTGTCCATCATGATTGCCATGGCGATGACGGAAAATGGTGCGGAGGGAAATACGTTGTACCAGATGGAGGAGACCTTCGGCATCGGCAGGGAAGAGATGAATGAATTTCTGTCGGACTATTTACAGAATCTTCCCGATTCGGAGGATTGCAAACTGAAGAGTGCCCAGTCCATCTGGATCAATGACAGAATCGCCAATCTGATATATGAAGAGTTTAAGGAAGAGAATGAAAAGCTGTATCAGGCTGAAATCAACACGGTTCCCTTTGATGATGCATCCGTGAAGAAGATTAACAAGTGGGTGGAAGAGCACACGGATAAGATGATTCCATCCATCTTGGACCGGTTTGAAGAGGACGATACCATGTGTCTGATTAACGCGCTGGTCTTTGATGCCAAATGGAGGAATCCTTATGAGGAATATCAGGTTGGGGATGCAGACTTTACCCTGACGGACGGCAGCGTGGTTCCGGTTGAGATGATGAGCTCCGTGGAAGATCACTATCTGGAGGGAGAGCAGGCAACCGGTTTCCTGAAGTACTATAAAGGGGGAAGATATGCCTTTGCAGCGCTCTTGCCGGAGGAGGGAATCACCTGCAGCGAACTGTTGCAGAATCTGACAGGGGCGGAGTTGAAAGAGATTCTGGAAAATGCATCGACAGAGTACAAGGTGCGGGCAAAGATGCCAAAATTTACCGCTGATTACAGTGTCAGTCTGAAAAACTGGTTCCCGGCCAAGGGCATGGTAGATGCCTTTGATAGTGATCTCGCGGATTTTTCAGGAATCACAGACCCCAAAGAGGATCGTTTCTTTATCGGAGAAGTATTACATAAGACACATATTGAGGTGGATGAAAAGGGAACCAAGGCAGCAGCTGTGACGGTAGTGATTACAAAGGATTGCTGTGCATCTATTGAAGAAGTGAAATATGTGGATGTGGTGTTGGATCGTCCCTTCGTGTATTGCATCATTGACTGTGAACAGAAGCTGCCCGTGTTCATCGGCACCATGGAACAGCCGTGATTCTTCCTATATCCTAATCTAAGCGTTACCACTAAAAACCGGGATTGACCGAGCTCTTTGAGCGAGGGAGGCTTCTTGTCCGAAGGGCAAGAAGATGGATTATAGAAGGGGTACACTTTACTGTGAGTTTGGTAAATACGATTTCTGAAGGATAGTTAGGATGATTAGGTCTATAGGAGAGCGCGCGTTGAAAAAGATTCCAAATGCTGAAGGAGTGCCGGGAATCTTAGGTCTATAGGCAAGCACGTGTTGAAAAAGATTCCCAAAAGTGAAGGGGTGACGGAGATATTGGGTCTATAGGAGAAATTGTAAAAAAAGGATTCCAATTCCAAAGGATGAAAGAACCCAACAAAAGTATAATAACATGGAAAAGGAAACCAAAACCTAAAGGGGGCAGGGGTTTCCTTTTTTGTTGCGCAAATTAAAAGCTCACAGGAAGAATGTGATTATGATTCTAAAACCATTTCGGTGCATGTCGGCAGATTTATGCAAGTATGTTAACCATGCATTTCTTTTGCTTGTTTTTCTTGATTGATGTATAATGTACCATAGGAGGAATTTTTTATGAAAATCAGAAAAATCAGCGGTAGTGAGAGATTTGATGCCTATTTGATTTCGGCCTATTGCTTTCACGAGAGAATAGAGGATGTGAAAGCACAGAGGGAACGGGTGGAAGCGGAAACCATAGAGGATTGGGGAGCCTTTGCGGAAGACGGAACCCTTATGGCAAGGATAATCAACAATCATTTTCAGCTTTTTGTGGACGGTCAGCCTGTGCAGGCGGGGGGCATCGGAGCGGTATCCACCCTGCCGGAGTATCGGGAGGGGGGAGCTGTCCGGGAGATTTTCCGGGAGCTTCTGCAGGAGGGGTATCGTAGAGGAGAGGTAATTTCGGCACTTTATCCCTTCAAACAGGCTTTTTACCGGAAACAGGGTTACGAGGTGGTGACCTTCCAGAGTAATTATGAGTTTCGCCCCGCTGTCCTTTCCGAGTACAGCTTTGACGGAACAGTCACGAGATGGAATCCGGGAGAAAAAGTGGATGCATATCTGAAAATTTACAATCAGTTTGCAGCAAATTATAACTTTGCCATGCTCCGTGATGAAAGCAGCATGCTGGAGCATATGAAGGTGAAACAGCTTTACAAGGAAAGAAAATTTTCTTATCTCTTCAGCAAAAACGGCGAGAATATCGGGTATCTGATTTTTACCGATGTCAGAAGTGACCCTGCAGCCATCCTGCACGTGGAGGAGAGTGCATGGATTAACAGAGAGGGCTTTTATGCAATCCTTGGTTTTTTGAGCAGATTTGAAGCGGATTACGGTAAGATTCAGTTACCGCTTCCCCATGGGATTGATCTGCTGAGAATCATCAGGAGTCCCCAGGCGTATGAGATTCACAAGACCTGTCGCCATGATTTTATGGTAAGGGTGATGAATGCAAAGAAGCTGCTGGAACTCATTCGAAAGCCTGCTGATTGTGATTTTACCATCCGTGTTACGGATGAATTGATCCCGGAAAACAACGGAGTCTGGCGGGTGACCGGGGATACGGTGGAAGTGTGTGATACCTCCATGCCGGATCTTGTGGTTTCCCAGCGTGCCCTCGGTCAGATGGCCATGGGATGTATCAATCCGGATGAGGCTATGCTGAGACCGGATGTGGAGGTCTGCGGAAAAGAGGAGATGCTGCGCAGAGTATTTGTGGAAAAGAAGATTTTTATGGGAGAGCATTTCTGAAAGGTGGATTGGATGAGAGAAGCTACAGCATTACCCCGGGAGTTCTTTTTGCGGGATGGAATCACAGTGGCAAAGGAGCTGCTTGGGAAGATTCTGGTACACGAGACGTCCGTAGGAACCGTGCGGGGTATTATCACAGAGGTGGAAAGCTATATGGGGGAGGAGGATAAGGGCTCCCATACCTATGGCGGACGCAGGACGGAGCGCACGGAGCCCATGTATCACGCAGGCGGCACCTCCTATGTATATCTGATTTATGGAATGTACAGCTGTATGAATATTGCGGTCATGCCGGAGGGGACGGCCCAGGCAGTGCTGCTGCGCAGTGTGGTTCCGGCGGACAGGGAGTCGGAACAGAGGATGCAGCAGCTTCGCCTGCGGAATCTGGCTGAGAGGAAGAAAAAAGTGGGGGAAGCTTCCGTCAGAAAGCATCTTGCAGACGGGCCGGGAAAGCTCTGTATCGCCATGGGCATCACCAGGGCAGACAATGAGGTGGATATGGTAGAAAGTGAGACTTTTTATGTGACGGAGGGAATCATGGTTTCTCCCTCTGAGATTCGTGTCGGAAAGCGGATTGGTATCGACTATGCCGAGGAGGCAGCAGACTTCCTGTGGCGGTTTTATCTGGAGGAGGTTGCCCTATGAGTTTGAGATTTGTTTTCGGTCCCTCCGGGTCGGGAAAAAGCAGATTGCTGTATGAGGAAATAATTGTCCGGGCGGAGAAAAATCCCCGGCAGAATTTCCTGATTATTGTACCGGACCAGTTTACCATGCAGACCCAGAAGGAGCTGGTGCAGCTGAGTGACAGGGGCGGTATCATGAATATCGACGTGCTGAGCTTCGGAAGACTGTGTCACAGGATTCTGGAGGAGGTAGGGGGTGGAGAAATCCCGGTACTGGATGACACGGGCAAGAGCTTGGTCCTTCAAAAGGTGGCAGCAGGGATGAAGGACAGGCTTCCCATGCTGGGCAGCTTTCTCCACAGACAGGGCTATATTCACGAGGTGAAAAGTGCTCTCTCCGAGTTTATGCAGTACGGGATATCACCGGAGGATCTGCCGGCGCTGATTGAGTTTGCGGGAAAAAGAGGAGCATTATCCCAGAAGCTGATGGAGCTGGAGATCTTATACAGAGGGTTCAGAGATTATATACAGGGAAATTTTATCACCACCGAGGAGAAGCTGGATGTGCTTCGGCGTTCGTTGGCAAAATCGGCTATTTTGCCCGGGAGCGTGGTGGTGTTTGACGGATTTACAGGCTTTACCCCTATCCAGTACAGGGTGATTCAGGAGATGATGCGGCTGTGTCAGGAAGTGGCGGTTGTGCTGACTATGGGCATGGGGGAGAATCCCTACCATGTGGACGGAGAGCAGCGTCTGTTTCATCTCAGCAAGAAGACAGTGGCTGATTTATGCGGACTTGCAGAGGCGGTGCAGGTCACAAGGGAGAGGGATCGCTTTGTCTGTTTTGCAGACGGGGAAAAGGACGCCGGTTCCGGGAATTTGACAAAGAAACCTATTTCGGGAGATTTGAAAAAAGGGATCCCTTCTCAGAATGGGGAAGCGGAATGTGAAGTCGTAGAAAATGCAGCCCATCGTTTCCGGAAGGCGCCGGCATTGCAGTTTCTGGAACAGCATCTGTTTCGGCATGATGCTGCGCAGTGGCAGCAGGAACAGCAGGAAATCTACCTGTTTGAGACCGGAACCACCAGGGAAGAGGTTCATCAGACCGGTCTGAAAATCAGAGAACTGGTACAAAGAGAGGGAATCGCTTACCGTGATATTGCAGTGGTGTCGGGAGACCTGGAAGGGTATGCCCCTTACGTGGAGACGGAGTTCCTGCAGATGGAGATTCCCTGTTACATAGACAGAACCAGGGGTATTGTACTGAACCCTATGATTGAATTTGTGAAAAGTGCTTTGGAACTGTTTTTGAAGGATTTTTCTTACGAGGCGGTATTTCACTATCTTCGCAGCGGTCTCGCGGATATGACGCCGGAAGAAGTGGACCTGCTGGATCATTATTGCCTGCAGACAGGACTTCGCCACAGAAAAGCTTATGCCAACAGATTTACAAGAAACATCTGGAAGGATGAGGAGGGCGAAGCAAGACTGGAGAAGGTGAATACCCTGCGTGAGCGTTTTATGGCACAGGTGGATATGCTGAACATGAACGCCTCTGAAAGTGTGGAAAACTATGTAAACAAGCTCTATGATTTTCTGGTGCAAAATCAGGTGCAGCAGAAGCTGGCTGTCTGGGAGCAGGAGTTTACACAGACCGGTCAGACTGCCAGAGCCGGGGAATACGCCCAGATTTACCGGCTGGTGATGGAGCTTTTGGAACAGATTCATGGGCTGTTGCGGGAGGAGACTATCACCTTACAGGAATTTTCCGATATTCTGGAGGCAGGATTTGGTGAAATCGAGGTCGGAACCATCCCCCAGAATGTGGACCGGGTGCTTGTGGGAGATATCGAGAGAACCCGGTTGAAACAGGTAAAGGTGCTGTTTTTCCTGGGAGTCAACGATGGAAACATTCCCAGGAATGCCTCCAAGGGCGGCATCATCTCTGATATGGACAGAGAGTTCCTAAGGGAATCCGGAAAGGAACTGGCTCCCAGCCCGAGACAGCAGATGTTTATTCAGAGACTGTATTTGTATCTGAACCTGACTAAGCCCTCGGAACGCCTCTATCTCTCTTATGCGAAGATGAACAATTCAGGCAAATCCATACGTCCTGCCTATTTGATAGAAACGATTAAGAAGATGTTCCCCGGGATGGAAACAGAGCACCCGGAACTGCGAAGTGCTATAGAACAGGTGGTTACCGGCCGGGAAGGTGCAGGATATCTTGCAGAGGGATTGCGAGAATATGTGTCAGGATGTATTGATGAGCAGAGAGAGAAAGAAATCATTGCCTTGTTTAGCGCTTATGGGCAAAATGAATTAAAAGAAACACGCGATATTTTATTTGATGCAGCCTTCAGAAGATATGAGGAAACCGGTTTGTCCGCCGTGGTGGCCAGAGCTCTGTACGGAACGGTATTAGAGAACAGTGTGAGCCGTCTGGAGACCTATGCGGCCTGCGCTTACCGGCATTTCCTGCAGTATGGTCTGAGCCTCCGGGAGAGGAAGGAATTTGCCTTTGAGAGCGTGGATCTGGGAAATGTATACCACGAGGTACTGGAAAATTTTGCAGGAAAAATGTCAGAAGGCGGATATACCTGGTTCGATTTTCCGGAAGCCTTTGCCGGAGAGACGGTGCAAAAAGCCCTGGAGGAATGTGCGGCATCCTATGGGAATACGGTCTTGTACAGCAGCAGCCGCAACGAGTATGCCATCAGGAGAATGGGCAGGATTCTGACCAGAACAGTCATGACGATTCAAAAGCAGCTGAAAAAAGGAAGCTTTCATCCAGATGCCTATGAGCTTTCCTTCCGCTCGGCGGCTTCTCTGGATGACATTCACCTGTCACTGACCGGAGAGGAAAGGATGCGACTGCGGGGCAGAATCGACCGCGTGGACATTGCGGAGGATGAGGAGCGGGTACTGGTCAAGGTAGTGGATTACAAGTCCGGCGACAAGCATTTTGACCTGGCCGCCTTGTACTATGGTTTACAGCTCCAGCTGGTGGTCTATATGAATGCCGCCCTGGAATATGAGAAGAAGAAACACCCCCGGAAGGAGGTGATTCCGGCTGCCCTTCTCTATTATCATGTGGATGACCCCGCAGTGGAATCCCCGGTGGAATTGGGGGAAGATGAATTGCGGGAATTGATTGAAAAGCAGCTTCGGATGAAAGGTGTGGTAAGCAGTGAGCCCGGAATCGTGGAGCGTCTGGACGGCGAGATGGAGAATAAATCCGATGTGATTCCGGTAGAGCGGAACAAGGACGGCAGCTTTAGCGCCAGATCTTCTGTGATGAGCGGAGAAGAATTACAGGTAATCTCCGATTATGTCAGCCGGAAAATAACGGATATCGGCAAGGAGATACTGGAGGGGAATATTTCCCTGAACCCCTATGAAAAGGGAAGCGAGGAGGCATGTACCTGGTGTGCCTTCCAAAAGGTATGCGGTTTTGAAACTGCCATACCGGGATGTAAAAAGAGAAAGCTGGAGGAGCTTTCCTCAGAAGAAATCATGCGCAGAATGCAGGAAGGAAATGTGTGAGCAGATGGCGGTTAAATTTACGGAGGAGCAACAAAGAGTCATTGATACGAGAAATTGTAATGTGCTTGTATCCGCTGCTGCAGGCAGCGGTAAAACGGCTGTTTTGACAGAGCGCATCGCCGGGCTTGTGTGCGATGAAGAACATCCCATCGATATCGACAGACTGTTGGTGGTTACCTTTACCAATGCTGCAGCGGCGGAGATGAGAGAGCGTGTGGCGGCGAGAATAGCGGCCAAGCTGGAAGAATGTCCGGAATCAGAGCATATTCAGAGACAGATGACACTCTTGCATAATGCTCAGATCACTACCATCGACAGCTTTTGCCTGTACCTGTTGAAAAATCATTTTAATGAAATCGGTCTGGACCCCGCCTTCCGCATTGCGGACGAGGGGGAGATCAAGCTGATGAGGCAGGATGTGATGCAGGAAATGCTGGAGGAACATTTTGCCTCTGAAAACGAGGAGTTTCAGCATTGTGTGGAATTCTTTTGCCACGGAGGAAAGGAGAGTGTGCTGGAGAAGCATATTCTGACACTCTCCGGCTATGCATCCGCTTTCCCCTGGCCTGAGGAATGGTTAGAGGAGCGGAAACATGACTATGGGGCAGATACCGTGGAGGAGATCTGTGCCAGCGATTATGGTAAGTTCCTGCAGCATTATCTGGAGACTATGGTGGAGGGACTGACGGAGAAGATGCAGCAGGTCCGGAAGCTTTGCGAGGAGCCTGATGGTCCCTACATGTACGGGGAAATGGTGGAGGGGGAACTGGAGCAGCTTGAAAGACTGAAGCATTGCGTCAGTTTGCAGGAATTCGCGGAAAGGTTGCCTGCCATCAGCTTCGGCAGATTGTCCGGCAAGAAGGACGAGAGTGTCTCCGCTTCCAAACGCAAGCGGGCTGCAGACCTGCGGGCAGAGGTCAAGGAAAGCATTCAGGGTATGGCAAAAAAATACTTTGCCACCCCGCTGGAGCTGGCCGCAGAGCAGGGCAAGGCCTGTGCCGGACCGGTGGTGACATTGATCCATCTGACCCAGGAATTCCGACAGAGAATGCAGGCTGCCAAGCAGGAAAAGAAGGTAATTGATTTTTCCGATATGGAGCATTTTGCCCTGGACATCCTGCTGAAGAAAACGGAAACAGGAATTGCTCCCAGCCATGTGGCTCTGGAATATCGCCAGCATTTTGCAGAGATACTCATCGACGAATATCAGGACAGTAACCTGGTGCAGGAGTATCTGCTGGCTGCCGTATCCGGTGAGGAAGAAGGGCATTTCAACCGCTTCATGGTAGGGGACGTGAAGCAGAGCATTTACCGGTTCCGACTGGCAAGACCGGAGCTCTTCCTGGAAAAATATGAAGCCTATGAGGATAGCGGCAATCGTGTGCGTATTGACCTGAGTAAGAACTTCCGCAGCCGCAGACAGGTCATCGATACGGTGAATGAGGTGTTTTTCGCCCTGATGAGCAGGGAGACCGGAGGCGTTGCGTACGATGAGAAGGCAGCACTGTATCCCGGGGCGTCTTATCCCGAGCAGGAAGGAAACGAGAGCGAGCTGCTGTTGGTGGAGAAGCCGGATAAGGAGTCTGAATATAACGCAAAACAACTGGAGGCCATGGCGATTGCAGACCGGATCAGGGAGCTTCGAAAGAGCTTCCTGGTGACGGATAAAGGCAGCGGCAGTCTGCGTCCCGTGAAATATTCCGACATGGTCATATTGCTCCGCACCAACAGCGGTTGGGATGAAGAATTCAAAGGTGTTCTGGAAGAAGAAGGGATTCCTGTTTTTATCACCACCAAGAGCGGATATTTCAGTGCCACGGAGGTGCAGGAGCTCTTACAGCTGCTCAGGGTGCTGGACAATCCGGAGCAGGATATCCCCTTGTTTGGTGTGATGAAATCCCTCTTTGGAGGTTTTACGGAGGATGAAATCGCTGCCATACGCAGTGGCTGCAGGGAAGAAAGCCTGTATCAGGCGGTAAAGCGCTTTGGCTCAGAAAAAACGGAACACTTTGTCAGCATGCTGGAGCAATATCGCAGATGTGCGGTTTACATGCCCGTGAGAGAACTGCTGACAAAGCTGGTGACAGATTTTAACTATCTGAACTATGTGACTGCCCTGCCCGCCGGGGGAAAGCGCCGTGCCAATGTAGAGATGCTCCTTACCAGAGCCTCGGATTTTGAGAAAAGCAGTTATTTCGGACTGTTCCATTTCGTGCGGTATATAGAGCAGCTGGAAAAATATGAAGTGGATTATGGTGAGGCAGATACTCTGGATGAGAATGCGGATGTTGTGCGCATCATGAGCATCCACAAGAGCAAGGGTCTGGAGTTCCCGGTGACCTTTGTGGCAGGCCTTGGAAAACAATTCAATCTACAGGATACCAGCCAATCCCTGATTCTGGATATGGATCTGGGGCTTGCCACGGACTATGTTGATCCGGAGAGACGGCTTCGCAACAAATCCCTTCGGAAAACGGTTCTTGGGGCGAAGTTAAGACAGGACAGCCTGGCAGAAGAATTGCGCGTCCTTTATGTGGCAATGACCAGAGCCAGGGAGAAGCTGATTCTCACGGCTACGCTGGGAAAGGCGGCGGAAAGCTGGGAGCAGTATGGGGAGAACCCCCGAAAGCAGCTTTCCTTTTCCGAGTTTACAGAGGCAGGAGGTTTTCTGGACATGCTGCTTCCCATTGCCGCCAATACAGGTTTGCAGGTGAGGGTACTTGGCCAGGAGGAGTTGTTTGCGGGGGAGCTCAGAGAACAGCTGGAAATGGGAGAGCGCAAGGAGAGGCTGCTGGAAGCGGCCGAACATCCGGATCCGGAGCTTCTGGACAGATTGCAGCAGAATCTATCCCGTGTCTATCCCCACCGGAATCTGGAGGGGCTCTATACCAAGACTACGGTATCTGAGTTGAAAATCGCAGCTATGGCGGATAAGGACGAGGCAGCGTATCACGCCTTCGAGGAAAAAGAGGTGGAGGCTTACATACCCGCCTTCCGCAGGGGCGAGGAGAAAATCAGCGGCACCGTGCGCGGAAATGCCTACCACAGAGTGATGGAGATTCTGGATTTTGAAAAGGTGTATTCTGACAGCGGTGAGGCCCAGCAGAGAGAAAATCTCGAACAACTCCTGCAGGAGGCGGAGAAATTGACACAAAGCTTGGAGTCCTTTCTGCAGGAGGCAGTGAAGAGCGGGCGGCTGAAGAAGGAATACTATGAGGCTGTGAGTCTGAAGAAACTGGTACATTTTTTACAGTCGGAGCTGGCGCTTCGCATGTGGAAGGCGGATCAGGCGGGAAAGCTGTACCGGGAGCAGCCCTTTGTCCTTGGCATCAGTGCGAAGCGCCTGAATGAGGACTATCCGGAATCGGAGAATGTGCTGATACAGGGTATCATAGACGTATTCTTTGAGGAAGAGGACGGGCTGGTGCTCTTGGACTACAAGACAGACGCGATAGCTACCATGGAAGAACTGAAGAACCGCTATGAGAGCCAGTTGGACTACTACAGCGAGGCTCTGCAGAATATCATGGGAAAACCTGTGAAGGGGAAGATGCTATATTCGTTTCACTTAGAAAAGGTGATATGACAGACGATAAATAACTGATAAACAGGTCATTCACACCAATAAACAGGTCATATGTCAGATTTTGCTTTCAGTAGTCATGCTCTATGATAGGATGTGAACATAAGAAATGAGCAATGAAAGGACTACGAAAATGGAAAGCAAAGGTATCAATGAAATCAAAAAAGATGTTATGCGTATGGCCATGGGATATGCGTCAATGATGATAGTTGTCGTGTTGTTACTGGTACTTGCCGTGTAGCATCGGGGACGATGCTTTTGATCCCGGTATCTCGGCACGATGTTGGGGTCAAAAGTTTCTGACATGATTTTCTAATAGTCGAGCCTAATAAGATTATTATCAATTTGACTTGACGTTGGCTAATTCTGATAAAACCATAAAAAGAATCCACGGTGACAGTAATCAAAGAGGATTGATATTAGGTATCTGGTTGATGGATATGTTATGGATTACGTCAATAAGCAGTATGCCACGGAACTGTAAAGAGAACCAACAAAATGAAGCAGGAGCGAGCGTTACTTCAGCAGACAGATAAAATCAATGATTTGTTAGCCCGTTACGGAGTAAAATTCGGAATCTACAAGAATAACACTGTTAAGGAACAGTTATATCCCTTTGATTCCATACCGAGGATCATTGAGCATTCCGAATTTGAAATGTTGGAAAGAGGGCTGAAACAGAGAGTTTTAGCTCTCAATTTGTTTCTGAAGGATATTTATTCGGAAAAGAAAATCGTAAAGGACGGGGTAGTACCTGAGGATTTCATCTTTGCTTCCTCCGGTTATATGGCAGAGTGCGAAGGCGTCCTGCCGCCAAAGGGAATCTATTCCAACATCTCGGGAATTGACCTGGTGAAGGGCAAGGATGAGGAGTGGTATATTCTGGAGGACAATCTCAGGGTTCCTTCCGGCGCATCCTATCCCATGATTGCAAGAGACCTCTGCAGAAAAAGTTCTCCGGAAACCTTCCAAAACACGAAGCTCGTGGACAACCACAATTATGCTGAGCTTTTGCGTAAAACCATGGATTATGTGAATGCAGGCGGACATACGGTGATTCTCACGCCGGGCAGAGGACCTTATAAGGTCCCCTGAGGAGCAATTCCCATCACATATTCTACCGCGATGGCTACCAGCACCACAAGCAGAGATACGATAAAGCCGTGAAGCATGGGCTTCGCGCCGGAACGGCAGAGCTTCTTAAAATCAGTGTTTAGGCCGATGGCTCCAAGTGCGGCAACCATCAGGAACTTGCTGACGGACTTCATGGTGGAAATAAGTGTCACAGGCAACAGTTCAAAGCTTGCCAACACAGACATGCCGATAAAGCCCAAAATAAACCAGGGGAAGATGGATTTGATGCTGACCTTAACTGCGTTGCTCTCAGCGTTCTGTTTTCTCTTGAAGTGCAGACTGATGGCAGCAAATACCAGTACGGCAGGAATGATGGACAAGGTTCTGGTCAGTTTTACCATGGTGGCAAAGTCTCCTGCTGCTTCGCTGAAGGCGTAGCCCGTAGCAACTACGCTGGAGGTATCATTGACAGCGGTGCCTGCCCACAGACCGAAGGCAGCGTCGGACAGCCCCATCCACTGACCGAGGATAGGAAAAACTACAATCATGATGGTGTCGAACAGGAAGGTGGCGGACATGCCGTAGGCGATGTCGGTGTCGTCTGCCTCAATGACAGGAGCGATGGCAGCGATGGCAGAGCCGCCGCAGATTCCGGTGCCGGCATTGATCAGGCTGCTGGTCTTCCAATTGAGACCAAGAGCCCTTCCAATCAGTGCGCCCAGACCGAAACAGGTGGCGAGAGTGAAGAGCATAACTGTCAGGGAGAAACGTCCCACAGTTAATACGGTGCCGATATTCAGGCTGGCACCAAGCAGGATAATAGCGAATTTCAGCAGTTTCTTTGAGGTGAATCTGATCCCCGGAGTGGTTGCCTTGCCCGGCTTCCAAAAGGCATTGATGATCATGCCGATGAACAGGGCAATGACGGAAGCACCGATAATGTGTAATCCGGCGGAGGTTTCAAGATTCTCCAGAAGTCTCGCAATGGCTGCGATTCCAAGGGCAAGCAGGATGCCCGGAATCAGAGAGGTTATTTTCTTAAACATGTCTTTTTTCCCTTTCGTTATTTTTATTCCGGAAAGAATTTCATTTTTCGATTCATATTATCATCGTTTTATGATAAAATAAAGGCATAGAAAATAATAGATTCATTCCAATATGTTATGGATAGGAGAAGAGGATGGAACAAAAGCTTGAAACATTTCTGACACTTTGTCATACCATGCATTACGGGAGGGCAGCAGAGCTCTTAAACCTGTCGCAGCCCGCTGTCAGCAAGCATATCCGGGCGTTGGAGAGCCAGTACGGGGTCACACTGTTCCGCTATTCCGGTCGCCATCTGCATAAGACCAGGCAGGGGGAAATCCTGGAGCAGTACGCGGAGTCCCTGCGATACAACGAGGAAGGTCTTCTGGACAGACTTCATGAGAAGCCCAAAACACTTCTACGGGTAGGCGCAACCAAATCCATCGGACAGTATGTGCTGCTTCCTTACATCCGAAGGTTCCTGGAAAAGCCGGAAAATCAGTTGGAAGTCCTTGTGGACAACACCGCCAGACTTCTGGAGCTGCTTGATCAGGGAAAACTGGATTTTGTTATCCTGGAGGGTATTTTTGACAAACGGCATTATGATTGCCGGTTGTTTCGGAAGGAACCCTATATCGGTATCTGTCCGGCAAACCATCCCTTTGCAGGGAAACAGGTTCCACTGGAAGAGGTGTTTCGGGAGCGTGTGATTCTGCGGGAAAGCGGGTCCGGCACCAGGGGCATCCTGGAGCGGGAGCTGGCCGATGCAGGGTACAATCTTCAGGCTTTCGCAGATCAGACCTGTATCAGCTCCTTTGACATCATTAAGGCGCTGGTGTCGGAGGGATATGGGATTAGTTTTTTGTATGAGGCGGTGGTGAAGGACGATTCGGGACTCAGCCACTTTACCTGCCCTCCTTTGACAGGAGCACATGAGTTCAATGTGGTGTTTTTGAAGAATACGAATGCCGGGGAGACGGCAAAAGAATTTCTGCAGTAGGGACTGCTGGCGGCATTACTGGACAAAGCTTTTAATGCGAAGACTTGGGAGGAGCTGCGGATGATTGCAAAGAACAATGAGAGAATGGAATCATGCACCGGCTGGACATCAATACCCTGGAACACAGGATACAGGAAAGAGATCTGACGATCACGTCAGAACAATCACCGAAGAAAATCTGCAAAATACATTGAAAAGTTTGGGTGATATGTTATAATGAGCAGGAACGAAAACATGAAAACAAAATACGGAAATAAAATAAGCAGGGGAGCTTGTGGAGCAGGCTGAGAGGAAGCGTTTAGCTTCGACCCTATAACCTGATGCGGGTAATGCCGCCGTAGGAAGACATAATCAGCAACAGCGATTTTGGAGACCCTGGTCAGGTGTCTCCTCTTTTTATTGCATAGAAACCGGGAAAGCCTATTTCATAGGAGATGGATGAAAATGAAAAAAATTAATGTGCAAAAGATGTGTATAGCCGGAATCCTGTGTGCAGTGGCAGTAGTTGGAAGTTTGTTTTCCTTTCCGATATTTGGGAGCAAGTGTGCTCCGGTACAGCATCTGGTGAATGTAATCTGTGCTGTGCTCCTGGGACCATGGTATGGTCTGGTGGTGGCTTTTCTGGCGAGTCTGCTGAGGAATCTCTTTGCCCTGGGAAGTCTGCTGGCTTTTCCCGGAAGTATGTTTGGCGCATTGCTGTGCGGATTGATGTATCGTAAGTTTAAAAAACTGCTGCCTACATTGGCGGGGGAACTCTTTGGTACCTCTGTGCTGGGAGGGTTGTGTGCCTATCCCGTCGCTATTGTCTTCCTGGGCAAATCAGCTGCAGAGTTGGCATTTTATGTATATGTAGTACCGTTTCTGATTTCTACTGCAGGAGGCTGTGTATTGGCAGGAATGCTGTTTTTCTCCCTGCAGAAAACAGGGGTGCTGAAGAAGATGCAAGGAGAACTCAATCGGAAATAAAAGCAATTGAAAGTAGGGAACAGAGATGTGGAAGGAAAGGATGGAGAGGGTCAGGGAAAAGAAACCGCTGATTCACAATATTACCAATTATGTGACGGCAAATGCCTGTGCTAATATTTTACTGGCCTGCGGTGCTTCTCCTATTATGGCAGATGATCCGGAGGAAGTGGAGGAAATCAACGTTCTTTGCAGCGGGCTGAACATCAATATCGGAACCTTGAGCAGTCGTACGATTCCATCCATGTTGGCTGCAGGGAAAAAGGCGAATTCGCTGGGGAGTCCGGTGCTGTTGGATCCCGTGGGCGTGGGCGCTTCCGGGTTTCGTAAAGAAACTGTGGAAAGGCTATTGAAAGAGATACATTTTACCGTGATTCGGGGGAATGTTTCAGAGATAAAGATTCTTGCGGGGAGTGATGTGAATCTGCGCGGCGTGGATGCCGATGGGGCAGACCGGGTGACGGAGGAGAATCTGTCACAAGCTGTGGCACTTGCCAAAGCTTGTGCAGCTGAGAAAAAGACAATAGTAGCTATGACCGGGACGATTGACATTATCACTGACGGAATGACTGCGTATTGCATCAGAAACGGTCATCCCTCCATGGGACTGGTGACCGGCACGGGCTGTCAGCTGTCCGCGCTGACTACAGCTTATGTGGCGGCAAATCCCGAGGCAGCCCTGGAGGCAGCTGCTGCGGCGGTAGGACTGATGGGACTTTGTGGGGAAAGAGCTTTCCGACGTATGGGCAATGACTTTGGCAATGTCACCTATGGAAATTATATCATAGATGAGGTGTGCAGAGTCACACCGGAGGAATTGGAGCAGGGGATCAGATATGAAGTGTGTTAAGGAAATGATGCGTCTGTATGCTGTGACGGACAGAGCATGGACAGGAAAACAAACCCTATATGAGCAGGTGGAGGAGGCGTTGCAGCATGGCGTTACCTTTGTACAGCTCAGGGAAAAGAATCTGGATGAGACAGCTTTTTTGGAAGAAGCAAAGGTGTTGAAGAAGCTGTGCCATTCCTATGGTGTACCCTTTGTCATCAACGATAATGTGGAGATTGCCCTTGCCTGTGATGCCGACGGAGTCCATGTAGGACAGGAGGATATGCAGGCCGGAGAAGTGCGGGCGAAGCTTGGACCGGATAAAATCATCGGCGTGTCTGCCCACAATGTAGAGGAAGCTCTGACGGCAGTGAAAAACGGCGCGGATTATCTGGGGGTAGGAGCAGTATTTGGTACTGCTACCAAGACCAATGTCACTGCCATGTCCTATGAGACTCTGTGTGACATCTGCAGGGCAGTGGAAATACCGGTGGTTGCCATCGGAGGAATCCAGGAGAGCAACATAGAAAAGCTGACAGGCAGCGGCGTGGATGGCGTTGCGGTGGTGTCTGCCATTTTCGGAGCGGAGAATATCGGGCGGGCGACCGAGAGACTGCGCCTGGCTTCGGATAGAATGGCAGAGAGTGGGACAGGACGAGGAAGCAACGGAGCAGATGAATGAGAGCGAAAGAGCAGGAAGGAAAAGCATGAAGACAGCATTATCAATTGCAGGCAGTGATTCCGGCGGAGGGGCAGGAATCCAGGCGGATATCAAGACCATGGAGGCAAACGGCGTTTATGCCATGACTGCCATCACGGCACTGACAGCTCAGAATACCACAGGAGTGACGGGGATTCTGGAGGTGACACCGGAGTTTCTGGGAGCCCAGCTGGATGCGGTGTTTACGGATATTTTTCCCGATGCCGTAAAAATCGGCATGGTGTCTTCGCCGGAGCTGATTCAAAAGATTGGGGAAAAATTGAGACAATATCAGCCGAGGCATATCGTGGTAGATCCGGTGATGGTGGCAACCTCCGGTTCTTCCCTGATACGGACAGAGGCACTGGATACCCTGTGCAGTGTGCTTCTGCCATTGGCGGAGGTGGTAACCCCCAATATACCGGAGGCGGAGATCCTGTCCGGAATGTCCATACATCGTCCGGAAGATATGGAACGGGCAGCAGAGAAAATCGGCAGGGAGTACGGCTGTAATGTGTTGTGCAAGGGTGGTCACAGCCTGAACGATGCCAACGATTACCTGTGGAGCCCGGAGGGCGGGAAATGGTTCCGGGGAAGAAAAATAGACAATCCCAATACCCATGGTACCGGATGCACCCTTTCCAGCGCCATCGCCTCCAATCTGGCGAAGGGAAGGAGTCTGGAGGAAGCGGTTGCAGCGGCAAAGGAGTATTTGTCGGGAGCGTTGGAAGACGGATTGAACCTTGGTGAGGGGTCGGGACCTTTGAATCATATCTATAAATTGTATCCCTCTCATTGAGATGGTCTGTTTGAGAAGATACCGGGTCAAATCTGCCAAGGATATTAAGAGTATAAAAACGAGGTTGATCCTCCAAAGTGAAAAGGAGAAATGATGATGGAATACACCACACAGATGGATGCGGCAAGGAAGGGTATTATCACACCACAGATGGAAATCGTGGCAAAAAAGGAAAAGATGGAAGTGGAAAAGCTGAGAGGACTGGTAGCGGAGGGCAAGGTGGCTATTTGCGCCAACAAACGCCATACCTGTCTGGATCCTGAGGGCGTGGGCAGCATGCTTCGCACCAAGATTAACGTGAACCTGGGCGTATCCAGAGACTGCAAGGACTATGATATCGAAATGCAGAAGGTGATGAGTGCGGTGGAGCTGGGAGCAGAGGCAATCATGGACCTTTCCAGCCACGGCAATACGCAGCCTTTTAGACGCAGGCTGACCGGGGAGTGTCCCGTGATGATCGGTACCGTGCCGGTGTACGACAGCGTGATTCACTATCAGAGAGACCTGGCGACTCTGACAGCCAAGGATTTTATTGATGTGGTAAGACTTCATGCGGAGGATGGTGTGGACTTCGTGACGCTGCACTGCGGAATTACGCAGAAGACCATTCAGCAGATCAAGGAGCACAAGCGTAAGATGAACATCGTCAGCCGTGGCGGAAGTCTGGTGTTTGCCTGGATGAGCATGACGGGAGAGGAGAATCCTTTTTATCAGTATTATGATGAGATTCTGGAGATCTGTGCGGAATATGACGTTACCATCTCCCTGGGAGACGCCTGCCGTCCCGGGTGCCTGGCAGATGCTACGGATGTTTGTCAGATTGAGGAGCTGGTGCGTCTGGGCGAGCTGACAAAGCGCGCCTGGGCAAAAAATGTGCAGGTCATGGTAGAGGGCCCCGGGCATATGCCCCTGAACCAGGTGGCAGCCAATATGCAGGTACAGCAGAGCATCTGCATGGGAGCGCCTTTCTATGTACTGGGACCTCTGGTGACGGATATAGCACCCGGCTATGACCATATCACCGCAGCAATCGGTGGTGCCGTGGCTGCCATGAGCGGCGCAGCCTTCCTTTGCTATGTGACGCCTGCAGAGCACCTGGCTCTGCCCAATGTAGAGGACGTAAAACAGGGAATCATCGCCTCCAAGATTGCTGCCCATGCGGCAGATATCGCAAAGGGAATCCCCGGGGCAAGAGACATTGACGACAGAATGGCGGATGCCAGACGCAATCTGGACTGGGATGAGCAGTTCGCCTGTGCCCTGGACCCCAAGACGGCAAAAGAAATCAGAGACAGCAGAAAACCTGAGGACGACCACAGCGATACCTGCAGTATGTGCGGCAAATTCTGCGCGGTACGCAGCATGAACAAAGCGCTGGCAGGGGAATATATCGATATCCTGTAAGAAAACTGTATAAGATGCGGTGATTGCCCTTCAATCGGCATCTTGAAGTATCCTGTGTTTTCGGTGTCGGGAAAGGAGCATGAAATGCTGGGGAAACAAATCTGTATCGGGATTCTTGCCCATGTGGATGCGGGAAAAACTACATTGTCGGAGGCGATGCTGTATACCACCGGTTCCCTGAGAAAGCTTGGCAGAGTGGACCACGGGGATGCCTTCCTGGACAATTTTTCCCTGGAGAGGCAGAGAGGAATCACCATCTTTTCCAAGCAGGCCAATCTGTCCTGGCAGGGGCGGGAAATGATTCTGCTGGATACACCGGGACATGTGGATTTTTCGGCGGAGATGGAGCGGACCCTGCAGGTGCTGGACTATTGTATTCTGGTCATCAGTGGCACCGACGGAATCCAGGGGCATACCGCTACGCTTTGGAAGCTGTTGGAGAAATATAGTATTCCGACATTTCTCTTTGTTAACAAAATGGATCAGCCCGGGGCAGACAGGGAAAAGCTGTTGCAGGAGCTGCAGAATAAATTTAGCGGCGGCTGTCGGGAATTCGGCAGTCCGGCGGAAGAGGACAGAGAGGCTTACTTTGACGGACTGGCTATGTGCAGTGAACCTCTCATGGAGGAATATCTGGAACAGGGCGAAGTGTCCGGGAAGACCATTGCTGAGGCGGTTGCAAAGCGTCAGGTCTTTCCCTGCTATTTTGGATCTGCCCTGCGTCTGGAGGGCGTGGAGGAGTTGCTGGAGGGACTCTGCCGGTATACGATTTACAAGGAATACCCGGAGGAATTCGGAGCCAGGGTATTCAAGATCACCAGAGATACTGCGGGCAATCGCCTGACCCATTTGAAGGTAACCGGCGGAGCGCTGCGGGTCAAAATGCCTCTGGGCAATGCCGCCAGTGCGGCCAATCCAGATGAGATCTGGGAGGAAAAAGCGGATGCTATCAGAATCTACGGCGGAGCCGGTTTTCAGCAGACAGATTGTGTGGAGGCTGGTGGGGTCTGCGCAGTAACGGGACTTGGCCGGACCTTTGCAGGACAGGGGCTTGGGTATGAAGGGGAGAACAGTCAGCCGATGCTGGCACCGGTGCTTACTTATCGGTTGGTTTTGCCACCGGGGGCAGATGCGGTAAAGGTGCTGGGACAGCTTCGTACCCTGGAGGAAGAGGAGCCGGAGCTCCATGTGTGCTGGAGAGAAAGCACTGGAGAGATTCACGTGCAGGTCATGGGAGAGGTTCAGACAGAGGTGTTAAAATGCCTTTTCTCAGAACGATTCGGACTGGAAGCGGAGTTTGACGGCGGCAGCATCCTGTACAAGGAAACCATTGCCACACCGGCGGTGGGAATCGGGCATTTTGAGCCTCTGCGGCATTATGCGGAGGTACATTTGTTGTTAGAGCCCGGAGAACCCGGCAGCGGCATCACCTTCGGCGGAGGCTGCAGTGAGGACAAGCTGGATCGGAACTGGCAGCGCCTTATTTTTACTCATTTGGAGGAAAAAACCCACCTCGGTGTTTTAACAGGTTCCCCGTTGACTGACGTGAAGATTACACTGTTGACAGGGAGGGCACACCTCAAGCATACAGAGGGTGGTGATTTCAGACAGGCTACCTACAGGGCGCTGCGGCAGGGGCTGATGCAGTGCAGAAGTGTGTTGCTGGAACCGGTGTTTGCCTTTACCATGGAGCTTCCCACGGGGCAGCTGGGAAGGGCAATGTCCGATGTGAAGCGCCTGTGTGGAGATTTTGCAACGCCGGTGACGGAGGGGGAGATGAGTATTCTGACGGGAAGTGTGCCTGTGGCGACTTTCAGAGAATACCAGCGCGAGCTTAGCGCCTACACAGGTGGCCGGGGCAGGCTTTCCTGTACTTTAAAGGGGTACGAACCCTGTCACAATTCAGAGGAAGTGATTGCAAATATTGGTTATGATCCGGAGGGGGATTTGGAGAATCCCGCTTCCTCCGTGTTCTGCGCACATGGTGCGGGATTTTTGGTCAACTGGGAGCTGGTGCCGGAATATGCGCACTTGGAGAGTGATTATGAGCCCGATACGGAAGAACTGTCATACGATGGCGGATTCACGATGGAAAACCGGGGGATGAGCGGTAACGGCGTGGACAGTAAGGGGACGGATAAGAACGTGACGGGTAGAACCGTGAGCCAGACCGGACAGGGACGCCCGGACTATATCACCAGGGAAGAAATCGATGAGATTTTCCGGCGTACCTATGGGAAAAGCGACAGCGATTATGAGCCTTATCGCGTACACCGCAGGAACAACGGGAGTACTGTGACGGGAACGGTGCGTGACGGAAAACCGGTACAGGATGGGGAGCCGGCACAGGGAAACGGAGAGGCAGTAAGCAATGGAAGTGAAAAAGCCGGTGGAAATGCAAAATCCGGGAAGGGAAAGAAGGAGTCCTATTTCCTGGTAGACGGATACAATATTATCTTTGCCTGGGAGGAGCTTCGGAGCCTTGCGGAGATTAACATGGACAGTGCCAGGGACAGACTTATGGATATCTGCTGCAATTTTCAGGGATATCATGGAGCCACTCTGATTCTTGTGTATGATGCCTATAAGGTGAAGGGCAATCCCGGCTCTGTACAGAAATATCATAATATTTATGTGGTTTACACCAGAGAGGCAGAAACTGCTGATCAGTACATTGAAAAGACAGTTCACAAAATCGGGAAAAAATATGATGTTACGGTAGCTACCTCCGATGCCCTGGAGCAAATGATCATCTGGGGAGAGGGAGCCTTGAGACTGTCTGCCATGGGATTCCTGGAAGAGGTGGAAAACGTCAACAGAAGAATGAGAGAAGAATACCGCACGGCAAGCGGAAATGATGTTAAGTCGGGGAGTGGGGAAGGAAGAATCGGCAGCAGAATTAAAGTTGACGGGATAGATGGTGAAACAGAAGAATAATAGAAGAGTGACAATTTTACAATGTTGATGACAGAAGGACGAAAATGTGGTAGAATAAATACAAGTATTCTGAAATTTTGGGAGGGTAATCTATGAAGGGGAATGTAATACCTTTTTATGACAATTGGACATTTCTGAGGACAGAGCTGAATACTACCATAGGGGAATTGGAGCGACAGAATACCAGGTTCGTTCCGGTAGAACTGCCTCATGACTGGCTGATTTATGATGCTAAGAATCTGTATAGGGATGGCTGTGGCTGGTACAAGAAGGAGTTCGAGATTTCTACCGGAGAGATTGATGATCTGGGAATGAAGATGAATCTTGAAGGTACGCCCCAGGACGATGGAAGAGATGGCAGCAGGACTGTACCTAAGGGACTGGAGCGCATTGTGGCGCGGATTGGCCGCGGGGAGAAGGTGATTCTTCGGTTTGACGGTGTCTATATGGATTCCACGGTCTTCGTCAACGGGAAAAAAATAGGGGACTGGAAATACGGTTATTCCACCTTTGATATGGACATTACGGGAGCTCTCCGGCAGGGGAAGAATGAGGTGATTGTGGAAGTGCGCCATCAGTCCCCTAACAGCAGATGGTACTCCGGTGCAGGTATCTACCGAAATGTATGGCTGAAGGTATGTCCTGTTGTGTATCTTCCGCTGGATGGAACCTATGTTACCACAAAAAAGTGTGAAGGAGGATTTCAGCTGGAGGCTGAGACAGAGATTGCGGGAAAGATGGATTCCGATGTGGGATGTCTCTATAGATTGTGGAAGGATGGAGAGCTTGTGGCTGACCTGGGCTGGCAGCCGGTAAAGGATGGCAAGACTACAGTTCAGGCACTTATCCCGAATCCTTTACTATGGGATGTTGAGGATCCTCAGTGTTATCAGCTGACCGTGGAGCTTTGCCGCAGGGGCAGGGAGAATGTGGCGATTGACAGTCAGGAGATTACCCTTGGCTTCCGCACCATGGAGTTTACCACTGATCATGGCTTTTTCCTGAACGGACGTCATGTGAAGGTGCACGGTGTCTGTGAGCATCATGACCTGGGCTGTCTGGGAGCGGCATTTCATGTGCCGGCCATGGAGCGCAAGATCAAGATGCTGAAGAAGATGGGGGTTAATGCTATCCGCACCAGTCACAATATGCCTGCGCCGGAGCTCATGGAGCTGGCGGACAGGATGGGGATATTGATTCTGAGCGAAGCCTTTGATATGTGGGAGCGGTCCAAGACCGAGTACGATTACGGCAGATTTTTCAAGGAATGGTGCGAGACGGATGTGCGTAGCTGGGTGCGCAGAGACAGGAACCATCCAAGCCTGTTACTATGGTCTATCGGGAATGAGATTTACGATACCCATGCGGATGAGCATGGACAGGAGATTACCAGAAGATTGCTGGCGGCAGTGGAGGAGCATGATCCGAAGCGGAATGCCCGGGTTACCATCGGCTCCAACTATATGCCATGGGAGAATGCCCAGAAATGTGCCGATATCGTAAAAATGGCCGGCTATAATTATGGTGAGCGCTGCTACGAGGAGCATCACAGCAAGTATCCTGACTGGATTATGTACGGCAGCGAGACGGCTTCCCTGGTACAGAGCCGTGGAATTTATCATTTCCCGCTGAAACAGCCGGTGCTTTCGGATGAGGATGAACAGTGTTCCTCCCTGGGCAACTCCGCTACCAGCTGGGGTGCCAGGAGCTGGGAGAAATGTATCACCGATGACAGAGACCCGGAATATATCTGGGGACAGTTTATCTGGACCGGTTTTGACTATATTGGGGAGCCCACCCCATATCACACCAAGAATTCCTACTTCGGGCAGATAGATACCGCAGGATTTCCCAAGGATTCCTACTATGTGTTCCGGGCGGAATGGACGGATGTTAAGAAAGCGCCTATGGTGCATCTGTTCCCTTATTGGGATTTCAATCCGGGACAAATCATCGATGTAAATGCATGTACCAATGCGCCTGTGGTGGAGCTCTTCTTGAATGGTGTATCCCGGGGAAAACAGACCATTGATCATGAGCATGGTTTGTCGCTGGTAGCCCATTGGCAGGTACCTTATGAACCGGGCACCATCACTGCGGTGGCTTATGATGAAGAGGGCAGGGAGCTGGCGCGAGACAGTCACACCTCCTTCGGGGACAGTAAGAAGCTGGTGCCTGTCACAGACAAAAGGGTATTGAAGGCAGACGGCGGGGATATGTGCTTTGTGGAGATATCTACGGTGGATGAACAGGGCAATCCCGTGGAAAATGCAGCGGATTATGTCAAGGTAGAACTAACCGGTCCCGGCAGAATCTTAGGTATGGATAACGGTGACAGTACCGATTATGACGATTATAAGACAACCGTGAGAAAGCTTTTCTCCGGCAGGCTTCTTGCAGTGGTGGGCTCTACGGGAGAAACCGGCGAGATCCGGCTCACGGTATCCGGAAGGAATCTGGAGAGTGCAAGCCTGAGCATAGAGGTGGTGGCAGCGGCAGAAAGCGGGGAGTCTCCGGTAATCCTTCAGAGGTATCTGGAGGACTGCAGAAAACTGAAGAAAGCTGACTTCCCCACGAGGATACCTGTCCGCAAGCTGGAGATTCATACTTTGGATGGTCAGAAATTTACACCCGAGAAGAAAGAAATAATAGTGGAAGCAATGCTCTATCCTCAGGATACCACAGACAGAACACTTGTCTGGAAGGCTGTGACAGCAGCAGGAATAGACGCCAATTATGCCAGAATTGAACCCGTGGAGGATGCACAGGGAAGAAACCTGGCCAAGGTGACTGCCCTGGGGGATGGTGAGATATTTGTCCGTTGTCTTGCAAAGAATGAGGAGAAGACCGTATTGATCTCTCATCTGGAATTCCGGGCAGAAGGTCTGGGACAGGCCTGTATCAATCCTTATGAGTTTGTATCCGCCGGGTTGTTTACCGAGTCCATTGGAGAGATCGGAAACGGAAACGAAAAGGGAATTGCTACCGCAAGAGAAGGAGACAGCGGTGTGGTATTCGCCGACGTGGATTTCGGAGAGTATGGCTCGGATGAGATTACCCTTCCTATTTTTGCTTTGTCTGATTCTCCCTGTGAGATTGAGTTCTGGCTTGGGAAGGCAGGGGAGAAGGACAGCAGGCTGCTGGATACCCTGGTTTATCAGAAAACGCCCATCTGGAATGTGTATCAGGAGGAGACCTATCAGCTGCCGGAGCGCCTAAAGGGCATGGTGACCTTCAGCCTGATTTTGAAGGAGAAGATTCATGTCAAGGGTTTCCTGTTTACCAGACAGGAAAAGGCCTTTGAAACTCTGTATGGAGGAGAGGCAGACAGAATCTACGGTGACAGCTTCCGTCGGGATGGCAGGGTGATTCGTGAGATTGGAAACAATGTTACCGTTGCGTACGAGAATATGGATTTTGGACAGAAGGGTGCTGACACGGTTACCATCTGCGGTAAGACGCCGCTGGCGGCCAACACCATTCACATCCTCTTTACGGACAAGGATGGAAACAAGGAAAACCGTATTCTGGAATTCAAGGGAACGGGAAGCACAGAGTGCAGTGCACAGAGCTTTTCCATTGATAAAATATCCGGCAGCGGAAAAATCGAGCTGGTATTCCTGCCGGGCTGCAGATTTGATCTGGAGTCTGTAAGGTTTTCTTGAAATGCATTGTTAAAATGATACAAGGTATGCTACAATAAGCCTTAGCAGTGGGACAGGGTCCTGCTGTCTAAGGCTTTGATTGGAGAAGTAAAAATATGTTACATTTATGGTTGTCTGATACTTATGATTCCCTGCTGGCATTGGCAGGCATTATTTTTGCCTTTGGCACAACCCTGTTTTTTACAGGTAAGCTACAGGGGGTGCTGCCCAAGGACGGGGGAAGGGAATTCGCCCACGATGGGAAGCTTTCCGCAGGAAAACCCAGAGGGGCAGGAATAATCTTTGTGCTTTGTTATGTGGCGGCAGCGTTGCTTTTCGTACCGCCGTATGCAGAGATTATAATTTATCTGATCCTTACGGTAATCTGTATGATGACGGGTTATATGGATGATGCCTCCAAGAATCCCTGGGGAGAATACAAAAAGGGATTTCTTGATTTGTGTGTGGCGGCTCTGGTCGCCATGACCTATCTGAAATACAATCCTAATACCATTGAACTGGCGCTGTTTCATGTGGAGATTACCATCCCCAAGGTGGTGTTCGCCATTCTGATTGTGATTCTGGTATGGACCTCTGTGAATGTGACGAACTGTGCGGATGGTGTGGATGGATTGTCCGGAACCCTTACCATCATCACGATTATGACGATCTATATGATTGACAGAGTGTCGGGAAAGGAGGATGGTTCCTATCTGATTCTCCTGTTTGCAGTGTGTATTCTGGGGTATCTCTGGTTCAATGCAACTCCCAGCAAGCTGATGATGGGAGATGCAGGCTCCAGGTCTATGGGGCTCTTTATCAGCATTATGATTTTGAAATCCGGCTATCCGGTGCTGTATATTCCTGTTGCCTTTGTACTGCTGTTGGACGGCGGACTGGGATTGATTAAGGTGGCGCTGTTACGTTTTCTGAAGATTCGTATTCTGACCAAGGTGAGAACCCCTCTGCATGACCATGTCCGTAAGATCTGGGGCTGGTCCAATACCCAGACGGTATTTCGCTTTGCCATTATTCAGATAATTCTGGCAGTAGCCGTAGTCTACGGAATGCAGGTGTAAGGAATGGAAGGCGTGGATGCAGCTGCAGGGTATCCGACGTGCAGGCGTAGGGAATAACAGTGAAATGGGATGGAGGAAGATTAAAATGTATGACGAACTGACACCCGGCGATATCAAAAAGATGGAAGAAGAGATAGAGTACCGCAAGCTGGTAGTGCGACCCAAGGCTCTGGAGGATGTGAAGGAAGCCAGGGCGCATGGTGACCTGAGTGAGAATTTCGAGTATCATGCAGCAAAAAAGTTCAAGAATCAGAACGAGAGCCGTATCCGTTATCTGGAGAGGATGATTAAGACTGCAAAGGTGATTTCCGACGAGTCCGCAGAGGATGAGGTGGGAATCAACAACAGTGTCACCGTGGAATTTCTGGATGACGCTTCAGTGGAAACCTACAAAATCGTGACAACCGTGCGTGGTAATTCCCTGGAGAATCTCATCAGCAATGAAAGCCCTCTGGGCAAGGCTCTGCTTGGGAAAAAGGTAGGACAGACTGCTCATGTACAGGTCAATGAGACCGTCGGTTATGATGTAAAGATCACCGGACTGGACAAGACTGCGGATGAAGGCGATGATAAGATAAGGAGTTTTTAAATGAAAAAGTATCTGCTCTTTGATCTGGATGGAACCCTGACGGATCCCAAGGTGGGCATCTGTACCTGTGTACAGTACGCGCTGAAGGCTATGGGGATTGATGAGCCTGATTTGGACAAGCTGGAGCCCTTTATCGGACCACCGCTGAAGGACAGCTTTATGAATTTCTATCATATGAGCGAGGAACAGGCGGAGGCAGCCATTGCAAAATACCGTGAGCGGTTTGCGGATGTTGGGATATTTGAGAATAAAGTGTATGATGGTATCCCGGAAATGCTGAAGGATCTGCAGGCAAACGGAATGGAGCTGGCGGTTGCTTCCAGCAAGCCTGAGGTCTTTGTGGAGCGGATTTTGGAGCATTTTGGGATACGAAAGTATTTTAAGGCCGTGGTGGGAAGTGAACTGGACGGAACCAGAGTCAACAAGGATGAAGTGATCGAGGAGGCCTTAAGGAGACTGTTTGACGGCAAGCCGGCGCAGAAAGAGCTGATGTATATGATTGGGGACCGTTGCTTTGATGTGAAGGGGGCGAGAACACACGGAATCGAGAGTGTAGGTGTTACCTACGGCTATGGAAGCATGGAGGAGATGCGGGAGGCAAAGGCGGATTATATCGTCCGTACCGTGGCAGAGCTCCATAGTTTTCTCCTGCGTGGGAAGCAGGATCCCCCTAAGAGACTGGATCTGCGGAGTGTAGGTCAGGTGGTGTTTCCCTTTCTGATGTTTCTGGCGGCAAGGGGGTTTATGATTGCCCTGGCAATACAGTTTGCATTGATGCTGGGAGGCAAAATCGGAAGTACGGATCTGCTGACTTATGATGCTGGCGGCAATATATCCGGATTTACAGGCAGTGCCTCTGTGGTAGTACAAATACTCGGGTTTATTTCGGGAACAGCTGTTATTTTAAAGGCTGCAAGAAGGATAATCCGACAGACGGCAGAGAATGACAGATTACTGCATTTGAAGCCGGAACCCGGAAAGAATTATGTGTTTCTGGGGCTTGCAGTGCTGGGCTCCATGTTCGGTTTGAATCTGTTACTGATCTTGTCAGGAATCATAGAGAGATCCACGGAATACCGGTCTGTCCAAGAGGGACAGGCAGCCGTTGCTTTTCTTCCGGGATTGCTCCTCTATTCTTTGGTGGCACCATTAGCGGAAGAATTGCTTTTTAGGGGTATTATTTACAATAGCTTGAAAAGGTGTATGAGGGCTTGGGCAGCAATGCTGACTGCAGCCCTTCTTTTCGGTATCTATCACGGAAATTCCGTTCAGATGATTTATGGTTTTCTCATGGGCTGTCTGTTTATTTACGGATATGAATATTTTGGGGACTTCAGGGTTCCGCTGGTAATGCATGGCTTTGTGAATATGCTTACTTTCTGCCTGGGGCAGGTAAATCTTCCGGGGGAAAGATTTGTGAACTGGCCGGTGTGCCTTGTGTCGTTGGCTGTGGGAGTACTCGGAGTGTCTCTTCTTGCGGGACAGAAGAGGGTACTGACGTGAGGCTGTCTGTTTTGGGGCGGAGACAAGAAATGTAAGATATAAAATGTAAGTTGCAGAATGCAAGATACAGAATTGTGCTGAGAGTCAGAGAGTGTGGTATGGAAGGATACCGGAGGAGTTGGAATGGCAGAGAAGAAACGAATGGTAAATCTTGAGCTGTTGCGATGTGTGGCGATGATGATGGTAGTGGTGCTGCATTTCCTGGGAAAAGGCGGCCTGCTGACCGGAGGGGACAGGAGCCTTTCTGAGGGAGCCGTGGCACTGGATGTCACGGGATATACGGCATGGCTGCTGGAATCCCTGTGTATTGTGGCTGTTAACGTCTATATGTTGATCAGCGGCTATTTTTTATGTACCGGTAGCTTTAAGCTCAGCAGGCTCCTGCAGCTCTGGCTGCAGCTGGAGGTATATTCCGTGGGGATTGGGGTCATGGCAGCAGCCCTGGGAATCGTAGAAGAGACTGCAGTGGATACGCATTATTATCTTTCGTTGTTATTCCCTGTATCCATGGGGCATTACTGGTTCATGACTGCTTATGTTTTTCTCTATCTGCTGTTGCCGTTTGTGGGCATGGCAGTGAGAAAAATGAGCAAAGAACAAATGAAAGCGACTGTTATTATATTATTGGCAGTGTTCTGTATCCTGAAGAGTGTTGTGCCTTTTCGCTTGGAGCAGGACATGAAGGGATATGACTGTATCTGGTATCTGTGTGTGTTTGTCATTGCGGCTTATGTGAGAAGATTCGGACTGCCGGTGATACAAAAGAAATGGACTTGTCTCTGTATTTATCTGGCAGCCAGCCTTCTTGCTTTTGCAGAGGTTATGGTGTTACATGGGATTAACCTTAAGACGGGAAGCCTGAGCTGGATCGTAAATGTCAGGATGGAATATAATCATATCCTGCCCTTGCTGGGAGCCCTTGGCCTATTCGGCTTTTTCCTGAATCTTAGTGTTTCTGATAGAGTATCACCTGTTATTAATATTGTGGCTGCCTGTACTCTTGGGGTTTACCTGTTACATGAGAATCTTGGGCTGCGCTATAGCTGGCAGAATTGGCTTGGCGCTGACAAAGTCAGTGGCGTGGGGAGCCTGCTGCTGTGGACGGTGGTAGCGGTGGTCACGGTTTTTGTCTGCGGTGTTCTGATAGAGCTGGTACGGAGCCGGATATTTGGATTGCTCCATAAGATGTTGAAAAAAATCGGATGTTTCAAAAAAATGTTTGAGATGATAGAAAAGGCAGATGGGATATTTAAAGAGGTATAGCAGGGCGGGGACGATATTATGTAATCATATGTATGCCCGGATAGTCGACCGGTAAGTACAAGTAAAGAAGGTCTGCAGCTTATAAAAGCTGCAGACCTTTTTCTTCGGCTATTTTCATTACTTCCTCAGGCCAGAGGGAACATTGTACTTCGCCAATGTGTGCTTTTCTCAGGAAGAACATACAGATTCTGGACTGACCGATACCGCCGCCGATGGTGTAGGGCAGCTCGCCATTCAGAATGGCCTTGTGGAAAGGCAGTTCGGCACGTTCGGTACAGCCTGCTTTTTCCAGCTGTTCCTTCATTGCCTTTTCATCTACACGGATTCCCATACTGGAAAGCTCCAGGGCAATATCCAGAACAGGGTAATAAACGATGATATCGGCATTTAAAGCCCAGTCATCATAGTCGGGAGCTCTGCCGTCGTGAGGCTCGCCGTTTTCAAGAAGATCACCGATCTTCATGATACATACCGCACCCTTGGCCTTTGCTATATAGTATTCTCTTTCCTTCGGTTTGTAGTCCGGGAACATGTCTGCCAGCTCCTGAGTGGTGATGAAGAAAATCTCCTCGGGAAGGATTTCGGTTATGTAATCATAATGAATGGACATATATTTTTCTGTTTTACGGAGTACCTTATATACATTGTTGACAGTACTCTTGAGGGTATCCAGGGTACGCTCTTCACGAGTAATGATCTTTTCCCAGTCCCACTGGTCAACATATACGGAATGGATATTGTCGGTCTCCTCATCACGGCGAATGGCGCTCATGTCGGTGTAAAGACCTTCTCCTGCGGAAAAACCGTATTTCTTGAGTGCATAGCGTTTCCATTTTGCGAGAGATTGTACAATCTCTCCTTCTCTGGCGTTCTGGTATTTGATATCAAAGGTTACGGGACGTTCGATTCCGTTCAGATTATCGTTTAATCCGGACTCGGGATCCACGAAAAGCGGAGCCGATACACGCAACAGATGTAAGCGCTCTGCAAGCAGGGTCTGAAAGAAGTCCTTTACCTTTTTGATGGCAATCTGTGTGTCGTAGAGATTCAGCTCAGATTTGTAATTTGTCGGTATGGTATGTTTTGACATATGCTTCCTCGTTTCTTTACCATATTTATAGAAAATTCCACTTATTATTTAACCGCTTTTTGAAGAATTTTGCAAGATAATTTTTTGAAAACTACACTTGAATAAACCGAACATATGTGCTAATATATGATACATAATCGAACAGATGTTCTTTAACGATAGAGGGGTTAGTCGGACGGATAATGTCTGGTGGATAATGTATGGCGGGAGGTTTACGGAAGCAATGGAGTATCTGGTGAATGGCAAAGAGATGTCTCTCATGGATAAACTAAATATACTGACAGATGCAGCCAAATATGACGTGGCATGTACTTCCAGCGGTGTAGAGCGGCAGGGTAACGGGAAAAGTATCGGCAATTGTGTTGCCTCCGGTATTTGTCACAGCTTTTCCGGTGACGGAAGATGTATTTCCCTTTTAAAGATACTGATGACCAATGAGTGTATTTATGACTGTAAGTATTGCAGGAACCGTTGTTCCAATGACGTTCCCAGAGCCACCTTTACCCCTGAGGAGATTTGTACTCTGACCATGGAGTTTTATCGAAGGAATTATATTGAGGGTCTGTTTTTGAGCTCCGGAATCATTCAGAATCCAACCATTACCATGGAATTGATTTATCGAACTTTGTTTCTCTTGAGATCCCATTACGGATTTAACGGCTACATTCATGTAAAAGCCATTCCTGGAGCGGATCCCGAGATAATCCGCAGAACGGGATTTCTTGCAGACAGGATGAGCGTGAATCTGGAGTTGCCGACGGCAGAAGGGTTACACAATCTTGCACCCAACAAACACAGGAAGACGATTCTGTCGCCTATGAGACAGATTCAGAATGGTATTCAAGCCAATAAGTACGACCTGGCAGTGTATCGCAATGCACCTAAGTTTGTGGCCGGTGGTCAGTCTACACAGATGATTATCGGTGCCACACCGGAGAATGATTATCAGATCCTGAATGTTGCAGAGAGCCTGTATGACAAATTTGCATTGAAGAGAGTCTTCTATTCTGCTTTTGTGAATGTGACCGGTGACAAAGCCTTACCTGTACTGCAGGGAGGACCACCGCTCCTCAGGGAACACAGGCTGTATCAGGCTGACTGGCTTTTGCGTTTTTATGGTTTTAAGGCGGCAGAGCTTTTGGATGAAAAACGGCCGTTCTTTAATGTGATGCTTGATCCGAAGGAGGATTGGGCAGTCAGGCATTTGGAGTATTTCCCTGTGGAAGTCAACAAAGCACCCATGGAAGTCTTACTTCGGGTGCCCGGAATCGGCGTGACCAGCGCACGCAGGATTGTGGCAGCCAGACGCAGTGCAGTGCTTACGTTTGCGGATCTCAAGAAGCTCAGGGTAGTTCTGAAACGCGCGTTATTTTTTGTGACCTGTAGTGGTAAGATGATGTACCCGGTGAAATTAGACGAGGATTACATTATTCGAAACCTCACGGAAGAGAGAGAAAGGATTCAATTCGGAAGCGATGGTATGTCGTTCAGACAGATGTCACTGTTTGATGACGGAAGCTTTACAAGACCATTGCGGCAGACGGAGATATTACAGGCAGCGGTAGGAGAATTCTGAAACTGCCGGGGAGTAGGAGCAGTGGGGCGTAAAGGTGATGCGGAATTGTCAATACATAGAATCGTCAATACAATGGGATACCTTATGCTATAGGCGGAAGCAATAACGGAGGAATGGGATATGAAGGTATATCGCTGCCAGGATAGCCTGGAGAGTATATTTACTGCAATCTATTGTGCTTATGAAGAAAAATGTGTGCCTGAGGATACCTGTCTGGTTCTTCATGAAGAACCATTGCTGTTTGCGGAGGATGTGTGGG
>SAMEA3663280__coassemble_104_pt1 | contig 36493 bp, 34 predicted proteins | sample SAMEA3663280__metabat2_low_PE_020 | metagenome-assembled genome bin SAMEA3663280 (sample SAMEA3663280) | pig gut metagenome | biome: pig gut; feature: pig-associated habitat; material: faeces | place: China | collected 2013
CCGTCAGTTCCTACATTTTTCATTATTTTTCAGTGACTTGTAATCTATATAACCTGCTTATGCTCGAGTTCACGATACTCTAAATATATTTTCTACGAGAGCTTTGCCATGCATTCCTTCAGTCCCTCCCGGAACACTTCCTGTTTTTTCTCCACCAGCTTCATGGATTCTGCTGCCGCTACCTGCAGCTCCCTGTAGTCTTCTATATATTTGATTGTCTTATTTACAGCCTCCTGAGTGGAATACTGCAGCGCATGTATCACATAATCGTATCCCAGGCTCCCGTAGAGTCCCTCAAATTTGCGACTGTACGATACGGGAATGGTGGCTGCTCCACCGGAAAAAGCACCGATAGTGGCATGCATTCTGGCACCGATAAAGACATCCATGGCTGCCAAATACCCCTTGATTTCCATGGGATTGTCAATTCCGTCCAGTATCTTCATCTCCGGATACTTCTCCTGAATCAGTCTGCAGACTTCACAGTCATTTTCCGCTTCTACCCGATTCTTGTCACTGGTTCCCACATGGGGAATCAGAAATACCTCATAGTTGGGATTGCCGCTCAGCCAACGGCACACCTCCCAACAATACTGCCGGTAATCAATGGTCAGTCCGAATTGATTGTCATGGGTATAACCGCCTGCCCATAACAGTCCGGAGGGATTAAAGCCAACCCTGACCCTGTCCGTTGCCCCAAGCTCCTGCTTCTCATAGGGCAGGGCAAAGGCCACATCTGTGGTCAAAAACACCTCTCTGCCGGACAACTCCCCTGCCACTTTCCGGGACTGCTCATCCCTGGCATACACTGCATAAGCATTTTTCAGTATCCACCTCGCCCAATTTCTTACAAATCTATTCTGATATGGTCCATAGGTCTGAGGACCCAGAAAATAAAGCGCCTTGGCTCTGACTGCCGCTGTCTTTACCAAAGCATCCAGTACAAACCTTTTGATTCCGTAGATATCGGAAAAGCTGTCTCCCATGGTAAAATCCACAATCAGGTCGGCGGATTTCATTTCCTTCCTCAAGTTCTTCCAAAAAGAAGGAGATTTGTAGCGGATTCTCAGACATTTTATCGGTATGTCAGTTCCCGGTATATACGGTGTCTTTTGATCTGCAAAGACCACCGTTGTCAATTCCAATTGCTTTCCTCTCTCAAAAGCTGTTTTGTACAATTCACTGACAAAGGAATAAGACAGGGCTTCACAGCCCAGATTATTGATGAAAAATTCCAATCCCAACAAAACAATCTTCATTCAATGTTTCCTCCTGTTACTTCTTTATGTTTTTCCCTGATTTGTCTCCGTCCCTCAAAGGCTATCTCTGACATGCCTTCATCACATTACTTCTTAAAAAATCCGGGAAATACAAAGAAAGCTCACTATGAGCTGTAAATTCAGCCTCTTCCTTCTCCATCCGGTATCCACTCTCCTCCAGATTCTTCAAAAGAGGTTTGGTATGTCTCTCGAAATACTCATCCTTCACCGAATAGAACAAATATACCTTCTGACCGGTAATATAGGGATTTGTTCGCAGCTGATTGGAGAGATAGTTGTCCATATATGCTATGTTTTCTTCTGTGATTTCTCCCATCCAGTAACGCATCAGCCCTTCCTCCGGTCCAAACTCAGTGGCAATTCTGTAAGTAGGCTCTCCAATGATCATGATTGCATCCCGGAATCTGCTGCCAATATTCAGGGCTCCATAGCCACCTTTACAGGAACCGCAGAACAGAACCTTCTCCGGATTCGTTTCATCAATCACTTTTTGTACCAGCTTCAGGACAGCCTCCTGCTCCCGAAACTCCGGTAATCTTCCCAGATAATAGCTTCCCCGTCGGTCGGGACCGAAATCATCCAGAATATAAAGTCGATTACAGCTAATTCCGTCCAGGGTACGCACATAATTGTATCGGGCTGCAAGTCCGGGCCGGGTACAGGCGCTGAAGACCACCGCCAGGTTCTTCGCCCCTGCTGCCGGTTTATACATATACTTCAGGTCTGTGCCATCTTCCCTGAAATGCTTTTGCTCCCTCAATACATGTAGCTTTGTAACCATATATTCATAATATTTTTTTATCCTGCGAATCCATTTCCCCATGTTTTCTCCATTCATAATACAATTCCGGCAGGGGAATGCCTGCGCCGTTTTCGCCTGTTCTGCCTGTCCTGCTCCTGAAACCTCTCCCCATACCAGGCACAATAAATAGCTATGAGAATATACATATACTTAGTGGTCTGCAGGTAATCCGCCCAGAACAGACTGACAGAGTATATTACAAATCCGACGGCTGTAGCCATGCACAGACCGGAACGATGCTTCAGCCCGTTCTTTATCATAATGAATGCGGTCATCAGCTGGAACAGTGCAAAGGTAATCAACCCCGGATAAGCGTAACGGATATAGGAAGCCACATAGAAATTGTCAATGGACACTATGTACACCCCGTCAAACTCAAATCCTACCCGTGCATTAACCCCACGCCCCACCAGCGGATTTAACCATTCCACCGTAAAAATTCTGGGTAAATAATCCCTATAGGAGGAACTCTGCCCCAGAAGTGTGACATTCGCCCCAAACTTTGCAGAAAATTCCGTGCCAAACACCTGATCAATGACGCTGGTAATCTGCATCATGACATATCGTCCAACTTCCGTGCGTATTATCGCCGTCTCAATCACCGCAAACAATAACAGCAACACAATCAGATAAAAAAACGTTTTCTTTCTCCTCTCTCCCCGACTGCAGATAACAATCAAAAAAACCTCCAGAACCGCCAGCCCCAATGATCCCCGGGATCCGGTAAGGAAAACATTTAACAGTAGCAGCACCAAAAGAGCCGGATGGCGAAACAGATAAACCTCATCACTATCATAGTCAATACAGATAATGGCTATCAGAAGCAGAAGCAGCATACCATATCCAATCGAATGTACACAGGGACCCATTACGCGGTACTGTCCTGAACGGGATCCATACATGGCTGCATTGGGCACTGTCATGAGATACCTGACCATGGGAGAAAAACCCAGAAAATACTCCACAAGACCGTAGATTCCCAGCACCCAGGCAATCCTGGCCGTCCAATCAATGGCCCTGCGGACACCGATGACATACCGTATGCCGTAATAGACCATATAAAAGGTCAGGATATCCAGAAAATTCAGAAAAAAGGTATTCACATTCACCCTGAGAACCGTGGTGTATACGATTACAACCATGTAAAGGGCAAGATATGGCGTCATCTCCACCTCCGGAATAGTCCTCAGGAAATGATTTCCTGCCTTTGGATTAAGCAGGAAATAAGCCAACAAAACCAGATTCATAAAACGTGTACTGGTAATGTCAAACATGATATGTACCCCGAAATACTGAGGCAGTACCCAGTCTGCCACCAACAGAAGACTCATAAGCAGGAAAAGCAGCCCTGCACCCTTCAGCTCTGCCTTATCCGGCGAATATTCAGTTGTGGACTGATACAGTGCTGTGCGTTGTCTCATGATTGTAACAGATAGTCTCCTAAATCTCCCTTGTTTTTTGCAATATGTAAAAATTTCCGATAGGAATCAATCCTATTGCGGAGCTCCGTCATTTTTCTCCGGTCCTCATCCTTTATTTCACGTTTCATGGTTGCAGAATGCCGGTGAATGACCTGCAGGGACTTTAGGTAACAATAGGAACATCCCTGTCTCTTTAAGATAAAGCAAAGAATCTCCTCCTCACAGTACAGAAAAGTTCCGCCATACAAGCCGTCAAACCTCCTGATAAAATCCGGCGAAAAAATAAGACAGCTGCCGTGAAGAACTCCCTGAAAATCACGGATTGTACCTGTGTCATTGTGCTGAAAGATACTGCCGTCGTAATGCAGCGCCTTCTTCAGCTTCTGCTGCAGACCGATTTTCATCAGTGCCAGCACCACATAATCATGAATCAGACTTTTATAAATCCGCTTCCTGTCAGGGCATTCCATGCGAAAGGGATTCTGACTGTTCCCCTCCGGCGTGACAATGTCGGGACCTGCTATATAAAACGGTTCCCTTTCGTATTCCGCCAGCAGGGTTTCCCGAAAATCCCGCTGCTCCAGAACCACATCATTGTTCAGCAATACAATCCATTCAGCTCCCAGCTTTTCCTTGGCATAGCGGAAGCCCACGTTATTTCCGGCAGCATACCCAAGATTTTCCTTATTCTGCAAAAAAGTAATCTTATCGTTTCCCCCGTATTGCGACCTCAATTCCTCGAAGCTGCCGTTGCCGGAGGCGTTGTCCACCACCACAATGCAGGACTCTTCGAGTCCCGTTTGCAGCAGAGATTCCAGACACTGCTTCGTTATGTCTGCATTTTTATAATGTAGTACCAAATATGCCAGCATCCTACCATGACTCCTCTTTCTTTTGCAATAACATCTTCCCCAGCCCGAGGATTATTGTAAACATACCCCAGCCCAATACGCCCCCCAGGGTATTCGCCACCAGATCCTGCATCTCGTAAAACCCTCTTCCTGTCATCAGCTGCGCAGTTTCGATAAACAGGCTGGTCGCAAAGCTCATCAAAAAAGCCAACAAGAACTGTATTCCTTTTTTCCTTCTGTTGACAAAGGAAAACAAGGAGAGGATAAAACCATAAGGCACAAACAGCAGGCAGTTTAATACCACATATGCCATCATCAGCCAGTGAAAATCATTGTCCGGTCCCTGTAATCCATGTAACACGTTCAGCTCAATCCCTATGCGGCTACCGCTCTCACGACAAATCAGGGTAAGCTGCAGGATAATGGAACCATATACTGCAACTACCATTCCCGTAAGCACATCGCTTAACAGTACTTTCCGGTGCATCCTTCTGCGGATCAGCGTAACCAGAAGAACCACCATTACTCCTGCCATGGAAAACAACAGGAAATGCTGAACTGACACGTTCCCGAACTGAGCCAGAGCCTTGTTCATGGTGGAGGGGCTGAATATTTTTTGAATGGCATGTATCATAGCGCTTCCTTTTTGAATGACAATAGTTTACATATCGCAGAGAGATTCCAGCCGGTCACACATCGCATATAGAGATTCTTTTTCCCTTTTCCCCGGATATATTGATTCTTTTTATAATCCGGAAAATACTCCTGTACCATCTTCCAGGTATCACGGCAAAACTGCTTTCGCAACCCTTTGTCCGGCACCCGGGAAATACGGACCATGGAACTGCACAACAGTATTTTCACAATGGCACACTCCAGCTCCTCCCGATACTCCTCATAAATCCCATGGCTCTGATAGAATCGGATGACATCCTTCAGGACGTCAAAGATATTAGCCACTCTAGCTGCCTTGTTCACATTCATGGTAGAACTGCCCCGATAAAAATGAACCACATATTTCCCCGGCACAAAGGCAGGCTTCCGGATAAAAGAGATGGCTTTCAGACAAAATGCAGTATCCTCATAAATCAGCCCCTCCGGAAAGACCACTCCGCTTTCCAGCAGAAGCTTCGCCCTATATATCTTGTTCCATGGTGCCAGCATGGGATCAAGGAACATATCCTTCACAGAGGTATACTCCCTGACCCGGCTGCCATAATCAGCAATGCGTTCCTGTTCGCCCTGCCCGTTTATTTTAACATTGATATAATCGCACTCCACATAATCCGCATCAGTTTCTTTCGCTTTTGCATACATTCTTTCATACATTTCCGGCTCAATGGTGTCGTCCGAATCCACAAAACCGATGTATTCGCCTCTGCAGAGGGGAAGAGCCATGTTTCGCGCCGTCGCCTGACCACCGTTTTCCTTGGAAAAAACACGAATTTTGTCCGGATAGAGTGCCTGATACCGTTCCATGATTTCCTGAGAGGAATCCGTAGAGCCATCATTCACCAATAGAACCTCCAGCTCCTGCAGTGTCTGTCCCACCACCGAGTCCAGACATGCCTCCAGATATTTTTCCGTATTATACACCGGGATAACAATGCTGACCTTCACCATCTTATACACTCCCCCGCAGCTTAACTCTATTTGCTCCTGACATTAGGAAGCAGTCCCAGAATCAGGTCGTTGTCCTGCTCGCACTGCGCCACACTTTTCACCCAGGGGGAGAAAAATGCGAGACAGAAAATGATGCCGCAACATGCCACAAAGGCTCGGAAAAGGTTTTTATGTTATTGAATAAAAGCAGACACAGAGCAATATTGACATTCTGGTAGGAGGCATAGGTGGCAGCCTCGTCCATCACCTGAATGGCATTGGAACCGATCAGCTCGTTCAGTTCCGAGGCAAAAGCTGCCGCCATGGCATTGGCTATCACCACGATATTCTCCGAGGAATCGGAATTTACGGAAACAGTCAGCTTATAGCCATAGGACATAGAGTTGGTATTTGCACCGGAGACCTTAATGTCTCCGACCTCAGCCATCCGCTGCAGATCCTGAGTTGTAATGTTATAGTTTGCAAGTGCCTGTGCTGCCTTGCTGCAGACACGGGAGCTGCCAATCAGGTCAGAATACCTGTTCATGATAGCGACACCTTCATTGGTATCAGAATACGAGCCGTATACCGCACTGAACAGCGTTGCCGAAGAATAATATCTGTTGGAATTCCCCAGGATGCTCACAAATATCACTGCCATCAGAAAACCGGCAATGGTGACAAGGGTTATCAGCAGTTTCTTTTTCCATATTTCACGGATTGCGACAAAGGCGTTCTCAATAATATCCGTATCCTGTGTCACGATATTTCTTATTTCCTCGTCCTGCATATCTATTTCCTCCTATAGATCAAAACAAGAATCACACAGCAGACACCGATCAGCAATACTCCGCTGAGGCACATTACAACAATATTGTTGGTACGAAGCGCTCCGTTATCCTCCAAGTCCTGCTCCTGTCCCGCAGTGTCCGGCTGCTTCTCGATCGGCGACAGCTGTTCTTTTTCGTCTGTCACGCTGATGATTCTGGAGTCAATGGAGAATTCCTTATTCATTCCCTCTCCGTTGGTATAGATAAGCAACAGCTCCACCGCATACTGTCCTTCCTTGTCAAAGGTCAGACCCACAGACTGTGACTTCGTTGTTCCCGCAGACATGGTGCCTATGTTTGCGGAAGCAATGTCCTCGCCGTCACATCTTGCCACCATCACGACATTGCTGACACCCTTGTTTCCCAGAGTTTCCACCATTGCGCCGGCATAGCCTGTCTTGCCTGTATCAAGCTTCTCAGGCAGAGTACTGTCCTCCACATCAAAATCCACCGTTCTGCCCACGGGTACCCTCAGCTCCGTACTGAAGGAATAATCATCGGAGATGACTCCCGTCACAAAATTCAGTTCCTCACAGTCCAGGGTGGCACTGGAGGTATAACGGAAGGAAACCTCTTTGGTTTCTCCGCATTTCAGAGTACCCAGATAGGTCTGACTGACAGTACCGTATTCCGGTGCAACTCCCTTAGGATTATTCACCACCACTACCACATTTTCCGCATCCGTATCCGTACTGAAGTTGCACAGCTCAATAGTCAATGTAAAATCATCTCCGGGAATGATGGTTTCGTTAGTCACCTGATAGCCTGACACCATGGACATGGAGGTCTTCTCCGCGGCACACACATCCATCTTTGGTCCCACTGCGGTAAACAGCCCCAGAACCGTCAATACGCACGCCAGCTTATTCCTCAGTCTTTTCATTCTGTGACCCCTCCTTTTTTGCTGCCTTCTGTGTTCTCTGATACCTTCGGTTTGCCCTGCCGGACAACTTCTGTTTCCCGTTCTTATCCACAAAATAGTAATTATAACCCTTGATGTATTTGCTGTATAAATCCTTATCAATCCTGTTGATAATCATGCCGTAATACCTGTCTGCAAAGGGTTGTACCTTATGCTTTGCATCCCGGATCTGTCTCTTGGTTACCATATCCAGTGCTGAAATCAGAATGATACCGTCTACCTCGCCGAACAGTATCTGGGCATCGGGAGCTACCGCCACGGAAGGAAAGTCAAAAATCACATAATCATAATTATCATTTACATATTGTAACAACTGCTTCATCATACCCGAGCAAAACAGTCTGGCAGGATTGGCAGCATATTTCCCGCAGGGAATATAAGACAGATTTTCAAAATTGGTAGGATAGACAATCTCCTCAAAGTCTTCCTTTTCATTCACAGAGTCCCTGAGCAGAAAATCCGAAAGTCCGTTTTCCGTCTTCTCGTTTAATTTCTTATAATCTCTTGTCTTACGGATATCGCAATCCACAATCAGGGTTCTCCACTTTGCAGCCGCAAAGGAAATTCCAAGCCCTATACTGACAGAGGTACTGCCACACTGGGGTCCGCAACCGGTCAGAAGAATTTTTTTTGCTCCTTCTCCTCTGCTCTTTTTATTATGTATCTCTACCACAATCCGGTCTATAGCATCGTTCATGACCTGACTGGTATTGCTGTACAATTCAATCTGTGATTTGCTCATTTTTTCCTCCCTGTATCTGTTTCCAGACACTTCAGATAGTCCAGAATCATATCCTCAATCTTGCTCTCAGGTGCCTTATAGGGCTTAAATGGATAGGTTCTCGCTCTTTCAACCGTCTCCTGCAGCCTCTCAATATCCTCACAATACAGGACACACTCCTTCCCCGCAAAAGCCTCCGCAATCTGTACCTGATGATCATCCACGTGCTCATGGAAGCCGGCAAGTCTGGGCACTACAACCACAGGTTTTCCTGCACTTATGCCCCGCATGATGGTTCCCACTCCCGAATGAGTAATAAGTACCGAACAACCTTCAATCATTCTTTGAAATTCCTCTGCATCCACAAAATCCTTGTAATCGCAGTTTTGCGGAATGTAGGTAGAATGTCCGGTCTGAATAAAGATTTTTTCCTGTAAATCTAATGCCAGCCTGTCCACAGCCTCAAGAAGTCGGTTCATTTGAAATCGTTGGGTTCCCAGTGTTACTAAGATCAAAAGATACCACCTCCCAACACAGCGTCCGGAAAGTAATCCAGCATATCCTCCCACTGCACGAGAAACAAATCCGCATGCTTGTGTACCAGCTTTCCTGTCAGGGAAGGTTCTGTTACCCGGGCAAAGGACTCGATATAGATTACTTTTCCTCCCCTGACCTTTTCCAACAGGCAAAAAGGATAGGACACCAGAGCGCCGGTTGTGATTACCACATCCGGCTTTTCCTTCCTAAGAATCCGATCTGCCTGAAAAAAGAGCCTGATAAATTTAAAAGGAAACAGGATTTCCCTGCGATTCATCTGGGCTACAAAATACTGTCTGTTTCCAAAATCTCTCACCTCAAAGTCGTTTTTTTCCGTTACCAGAAAATTATCATAGGAAGCAGCGATTCTTTTTAACCGGGAGATTTCCTCCAGATGTCCGCCTGACGAGGCAACAAATGCAATTTTTAAAGCCATATCTTCCTTCCCTTCCTATTTCTGCCTGCTGATATTACTTATTCTTTACTTGCTCCTTCTTCCTTCAGATTCGTCCCTGCATAATTCTCTTTACGGTGCCCAGAAAAATACGCAGCTTCTGTCTGAACGAAACCAGCCCCGACAACTGCTTTAATCTATTCCCGGGATAATGCGGTGTTCTCTTTCCAAACAATCGATAGGCAAGCAACCTTGTCCTCATGGTTGCCCGTCTCATATACTGATAATTCTGAATAACCTTCAGCTGCGAGATATCCTCCCAGGGCTCGAGACAAATCCTCCCCGCCTCAGCAGCCGCCTGCAGGATTTCCTCTCCTGTTTCTGTCCTGGGAAAAATCACATTACGACCATCTCTCTCTGAGAAATCAACCTCCCCCCTATCGGACAAATACCAGCCGTCACCGCAGGCTACATCTGCTGCCAGACCGATTCCGTCAAAGCACACCCTGCAAAAGGGATGAATATCCCGCCCCAGGATTCCTCCCCAGGCATTGCTGTACTCCATTTGATAGGTATGACCGCTCTTGTCCACTGCCGTCACCATTCCGGGCCATCCGTTTCCCCTGTAGTTTAACGAAACGCACTGCTCCGGATTGCAATTCATTTTTTCCAGCAAGGTCCTTCCGGCCCTGTCACTGGGCATTCCGGCGCAAAAAAAGGAAAGGAGATAGAGAATATTACCATACTCTCCTGTATTTTTCAGATTTCTCAGAGCCGCTATATCGCAGGGCTTACCAACCGCTGCATAGCGGAGCTTTTCTTCTGTCAGCTCCCGCAGATTCATCCACGGAGCTGAAATGCTGTATCTGGAGCCACAGCAGGCTATTATCTCCTCCGCTGTTCTGCAGATACGACCTTCTGTCCTGTAGGGCTCCTCCTGACAACCGGCAACTTCTATCACCGCATCCACCTGTCCGCTTTCCAACAGATAGATTGCCAGGGTCGTAATCACCCCTCCGCTGGAAGCCTTTTTCCTGATTCCGGAATCTGTTGAAAATCCGGCATATGTATTCCGGCGGCTCCCCCAGATATCAGCCTCCGAAGCTTCATCACTGTGTAGTCCTGTCACCGGACACACTTGTTTTAAAAATTCCTCAGTACGGGAATCTTCTCCGAACTGAGGAGCAAAAAAGCCAAGGGCATCTTCATCCATCCCGGTTTTTAGCTCGGAATGACATAATCCGCATCCTATACAATATTCTTTACAGGTCTCTGTTATTTTCATATTCATCCTGCCGTTTTAATCTTTAAGCTGTTTTCGGTAAAATAACTCCAATAGATTATAGCATATCTCCCTTTCACTTCCAACTTTTTTATTTCCAAACTACTATCTTAATGCAATCTATTGTTCTTCGTCCATATCAACGAATGTTATGCGTATTGCCAGATCCCCGTTTTCCAAATATTGCTGTATATCTTCAAGCTTGTGATTGTTATATGGATCATATGTATTAACAGCAAAGTATTTCGCATTATCAGGAATTCCGGTACACAAAAATCTGTGCAGAATATTCTTATCCGTTTTGATTTCAATTATTTTTTTATCCTCGTCCAAAAAACAGATATAATAAATCCAGAAATTGGCTGCCGGTCCTTTGGTTATCATGGATACACATAAAAAATCACAATCCCGTACCTCATGGAAACTATCATCCCCCGCTTTCGTAGTCAGAGTTGCCCAGTATTTATTCTGATAATCCACCATTTCCATGAGCCCTGTAGATAAATTCAGGGAGCCAAAATAAAAATCATCTGTCCCGTCTAAAAGGATTTTATCCCCGGAGGTCACTTCATAGGTCTGCCCCTCAACACCTTCGAAAATGGCACGAATCATATCCATATTGGTCTGACTGAAATCATTCCGGTCAACCAGCTTCCAACGTCCTCCGTCATCCCAGATACAGCATTTGATTCCATGCTCTCCGGCTCTCGCAATATAATTACTTGTAAACTCCTCCCTTAATTCCATTAATGGATAATTCTCATTCGCTCCGAACTCCGTGATAATAACAGGTGCTCCCACCCGCTCGGATAATTCTTCCAGGGTTTGAAATTTCCATTCTATATCCTGATCAAATTCGCATTCATAACAATGTACGGATACAATCAGATAATTCTCTCCATCCTCTGTTTCTTCCTGCGGTAATACAAAGGCGTCAGTGACCTGTGTCAATGTACTGTGAAACAAAGTGGGAACCATTAAAATTCTTTTACTGTTACCTCCTTTGGTACTCCGTACCGTAGTCACAAAAATCTGATTTAATACATTCATCTGTTCTGCAGACAAATCCGAATAGGTAAACCCCGTCACTGCATTATCCAATTCATTATAAGCCTCAAAGATTAACCGTTCATCGTAATCCGCAAAGCTTTGGGCAATCTGTAACCACAAATCCTCTGCATCCTTTTGTATCTGTTTCCACTCGGTCTCATCCTCTATTCCGCATCGAAACAACACCCATGCATCACACATCGTATTTAAAATTACATACATGTCATTGTCTATCGCGTAATCCACTACCTCGTGAACTCTTTTCAGCCATTGCTCCCCGATGACCAGCCTGCCGTTCTCATCTCTCCCGCAATTATAGCACCAGGAAACGGGGATTCTGATGGTATTGAATCCCAGCGAGTGTACATAATCTATCAATTCCCTGCTGACCTTGGGATTTCCCCAGATTGTTTCCATTTCCGGATTGGCATCATAACCACACTCCTTTGCTGCCGTTCCAAGAGAATTGCCAAGATTCCACCCGACATTAACATTCTCCATAAACACCCGGGCATTCCAGTTAACACAATCTCCCTCCCCGGCATCATGGTCATAACTGTATACATCATCAGAGTCTGATTCCCTCTCCTCACTTTGATTCAAATCAGTATTTATTTCAGGGGTTTCATGATTTTCCACAGTATTACTTTCAGCAGAAATCTGTCTCTCTGTCACATTTTCACAGCCACATAAGCAGATAATGCAGGCAATCGTTATGATAATGTTCCATCTTTTCGGCATGATAACACCCCAACACTTCTTGTTTTTTCAAATATCATTCTTACTACAACCGGAACAGACAATCCAACCATTACATATAGAATCCACCAAAAACCACCTATCCCAAACACAACCGGTATATCCTCCATATGACCCGGTTCCAATCCATAAACCGCAATGATGATATAACTGACAATTTTAAAGCATACAAAATGCAATGCCATAATATCTAATGTTTTGGTTCCCAAATACCTCAATAATCGATTGTTTGAAACAAGATTAAATTGTGATATTGACAGAAGCATCAAAATTCCGGACAATTGTCCGATGTATCGTATCACAACGACATAACCTTCACACGGTCCTCCAATGGCGTATGTATAGGCATTGGCAAATATAACATTCAATACCAAGCCGATGACAGCGAGAATATGTCTGTTTTTTGTAACATACTTATGCCACTCATACTTCTTTAACAACCAGCCCAGATAGAAAAACAAAAAATACGAACATGCCAAATCCATCCGAAATGCTCTGGGGCAAATTCCAAGCAAAGAGAAAACCTGCATGCCTAATACTAATATCCCCGTTATTACTTCTTCATATTTTTCAGGCAATAATCTTCTGATAAAGTATTTCATCCAGATAAACATAATACCAATTGTGAACAATGTTCTGACAAACCACATCGCTCCACATATTTCCTGAATATGAAATGTTAACACGCTTATTATTTTTCGACCTGTTTCCCCCAAACTATATTGCTCCGAAAAAATATGTAAATATGCCATGGGATTATGCAACAGAACAAATATCAGATTATACACCACAAAAGGTATATAATATGCCTTGAATTTTTTCCAGGATGCCTTAAGCGGATTAACAAAACTACTTTCGCTGAAAACAAATCCGCTGATTGCGAAAAAGAAGGGCATATGAAACTGTGAAATAAACTGTAATAGTACACTATGTTCCACATTGACAGACTTGTTCGCATTGGTTATCGCATGCCCCAGACACACCAGAATAATTCCAATTCCTTTTGCAGTGTCAATATATCCAATTCTATTCCTTTTCGTTTCCGTCATATTCCCTCACCAAAGTAAATTACTATCCCGGATTACTACTGCCATTATTTTCTTACCCTGTTCTTAACAATTCCTAAAAAGTAGTGAAAGCCGCTGCTTCTGTAAAACATTATAACAATCAATAAATTGGATACCAAACAGCATGTCACAGCCTTTATTGCGAATCCCACATACCCCACTAATTGAATATGACAGCATAAGAAATAGGTTGCTCCCGTTATTACCGTGGCCGCCAAAGCATAACCGATTTGAATCAGTATATATGTGAATACTTTTTTAGTAAAATAGTGCTTATACAGAACATATCCCTCAATCCAAAAAGGAATCATCAAAGTACTGATAAGCGTACCCAGCTTCACACCTGAAATCCCCAGATAATAGGTTAATGGAATTGAGATTGCCAGATTTGCAGCCGACTCTACCAATGCTTTATATCTGTCCGGCAGGAATAGCCCCGCCGCTTCCTTATAGACCAGCGTCACCATTCTCATTCCCGAAACATAAAAACATGCAGCCATTATGATAACAAACCCCATATCAAGAAGATATTTCGTATCCAGCCATAAGGAAATAAACGGTTGTGTCAGGCACATCAGACTGCAGGCACAAAAACACATAATCCAAAAATTTGCAAAGAGCATATCCTTGTAAACCTTATAACTTTTGCCTTTATCTCCCCCCGCAATCAAGTCGCCCACACTGGAGGAGGTTGCTCTTATTACAGTATTGGATAAATTAGTTACATTGTCAAAAATCAGTACATAATTAGAAAACAATCCTGCCGCCGACAAACCCAATACTTTGGAAATGATTATGTTATCGGTTGCATTGACAACAACATTTCCAATCTTATGACAGAACATTGCTTTCACGTTATCTTTTATCTCAGCCTTTTCTTTCTCATTTAACGGTTGCACATTATTCTCAAGCAGATAAGGATATTGTTTGTCTGCAATCCCGGAAATCACAATGTTTTCTATTCTGGTCATTACAACCTGAATAATGAGATAAGCAAAATAGTTCCCTGTCAAATATAAAAATATAATCTGAAGAATCTTGGTCAGAACCGAAGCAACAGTGGTTGTCGTGGTTGAAATATAAGCATCCTGATTACAGATAATCAGTGTTCGTTTGTATGTGTAAAAATAAGATATTCCGGAATTCAATACATATAAAAGATAAAAAACTCTGATATAGGGAATATCCGGCATGTCCTTTATCAGAAACTGCAGAAAAGGAGTCAGTCCTGCCCCCAGTCCCAAAACAACCCAGCCTATAATGCTATATACTTTTTTATACAGCATCATTAAGCTCTTTATTTTCTCAATGTTATTATCTGATACCGGTTTATATAGTGCGAAAGTCATCGCAGTGCCTATTCCCAGTTCGGATAGCGCTAACATCGATAAAATATTGCTGAACAATCCGTTTAAACCTAAGTATTCTGTCGTAAGAAGACTTACAAATACCTTTCGGTTCACAAACTGCAGCAGAATTGTAAATACATAGCCCATTAAGGAGAATAAAATATTTCTGAGACTGCTGCGTGTTCTGTTTTTTTCCTTCATTCCCTATCACCTTTTAAGAATAACCTTTAACCAATTATACAATCTCGGAGACAGATAGCATAGTGTACATTGAACACTTTTTTTATCCGGCGTATGTTTATACATATACCGATACATGTGAATTATTTCTTCTCTCCTCAGTCGCTCTTCTACGGTTGAAATCGGAATCTTTGCCAGCATCCAAAGCTTATTTTTGGCAATGTTGCAGGTATCTGACAATAATCCTGTATACCCCATGTTTTCATAATCTCTAAAACGGTTATATAGAGCCTCCACTATGTCTAAACTTCGTATAGACGGCTTTGCATGCATAATGCTGTTGTTCACAATTCTATAACGATATAAATCTCCACTCAGGACCGTCAGTTTATCTGCATTCATATACATAACATGCGCCATGGCCGCATCTTCACATACCTTTCCTTCAGGGAAAATAATATTGTCGAAGACCTTTTTTTTACTTAATGATAGCGAATTCATAATGAATATTCCATTATCCAGCCCAAGGCACTCCAATGCTTCATAGCTGTTATAGGTTGCCGCCTCAGGTATGACATAAGATAGTATCTTGCCTTCTTCATCCACTCGCTGCATTCCAATCCGGACAATATCGCTATCTGTCTCAAGAAGACATGTCAATAGTGTTTCATAAAACTCAGGAGCGATATAATCATCTCCATCCACAAACCCAATATACTCGCCTCTTACAGCAGCAACCCCAGCATTTTTGGCAGAGGAACAACCTCCATTCTTTTTATGAATCACCCTGATGCGTTCGTCCCGTTCCGACCAACGGTCACACATTTCAGGAATCCTGTCAGGTGAACCGTCATCCACCAGGATAATCTCAAGATTACGATAGGTTTGACACAAAATACTATCTATACATTCATCTAAAAACCTCTCCACTTTATATGCGGTAACTATTACGCTGATTAAAGGTGTATTTGTACTAACCATTGATTCATCCTTGTCTTTTATTCTAAAAATGTATTTGTTTCTATCAGTTAGAACTGTTCAGCTAATGCTCGTACCTGTATTTTTCTATCTCCTCATAAATCCTGTCAATATAGCAATCCACAATATTATCATACACATCGTTCAAATCAAAGCGTATGAACTCATTCCACTTTCTGATAATATTCTCTTCAAAATCTGCCTGGCCTCTGCTGAACTTTATCTTACATTCCTCTTCCGATTTGCAGTAATAATGATTGATTCTCAACAAGTTGTATTTGTTATTGGGATATGGTATTCTGGACCCGGTAACAATTTGTCCTGCTTCATTCACCACGCACAGACATCCTTTGGGATATACTGTATGTGGTGAGTTCATGCAATAAATACTGCGAGGTTTTGCAATGATTTTTACCAGTTCATTTGGCTCAGCTTCGTCCTTTGCACGGTAAACAAAGTTTTCAGTAACCAACCCATCGGGTCTTGTTTTATGCCCATTTGATCCATACACATACCAGTTAACCGCAAGGGCGGCAGCATTTGTATAAGTTGCAAAAACAGAATCAATCACTTCATACAGGTCTGCTGTAACATCTGCAGTTGTAATAAACTCGTCACAGTCCAGAAACATAAGATACTTAACCGTTTTTTTTGCTTTTTGGGTTGCTGCATAGTACGCATCCAGCTGCTTTGCCCGACCGGGCAAATAGGTATAATCTACTATCCCGGCATCAATATATTTCTTCAAGATAGTCTGTACATTATCCGAGCTTCCGTTATCGAACAGATAAAACTTATCTACACCTCTGACTATATGATAACATATCCATTCCTCAATATATAAGCCTTCATCCTTCATAATTGCGGCAATAGCCAATTTATGCAAATAATTATTGTTACCCTTATCTGTAAAAAATTTATCAATTATACATGTCACGCCGGCAACCACACATAATGCCGGTGTCAAAAACAAAAACATCAGTTTTCGTTCCAATTTTGACTTTGTTTTTTTCCTGATAAAAAAATAAAGCCGGGAAGCATACCGTTCAAAGAAATTCATTATTCTCTGCATGTTTCATACCCTTCACTAAACTCTCCTTATTCCTGTCTGCTCTACGTTTACCTTGATTATAGATTTGATTTCCAGCACAATTCTATCATTGTTCCATATGTATTTCAATCAAAAATATGCATCCTATTTACCTATTACATGTTTTCAGGCACACTTTTTTATTATCAAGCACCACAAATGAGAGCACCTTTCTAAACATAATTCTTTACTTTTTGGTATTTTTGTCTCATAATTATACTTAATTCACAGATATGTTATGTAGCAATAAACAAAGATATGAGCTAAGGAGCATTATGTATGCAGGAGAAAAAGTTTGTAACCACCTTTCGAAAGCTTAAAACGATTCAGCTGATTGCTTTTCTGCTGATTGAAGTAATCTTCGTACTGATTCTGATCATGGAGCCCTCCCTCGGGGTCAACGCCTTCCGCAACCGGGCTCTTTTTTCTCTGTGCGCGGTGACCTGGATTCTGGTACTGTTCAGCCTTGTCAGCCTGATCAACGATTTTCGGACGCTGCGTTCCTTTGCACAGGAATGTCATGATTTGGAAAAGGAAGCCTATCTGGATACCATGACTGGTCTCCCCAGCAGGCACGGGCTGGATCTCATTTTTCGGACCTATGACACCCCGGAATCAGCTGCAAATCTGGGATGTTACATGGTCACCATCAACAGCTTATCCGAAATCAACGAGACAATCGGACGCGCCTCCGGCGACAACGCCATCTATGATTTCTGTAATATATTCGAGAAAGTAGGCGATGCTTACGGTATTGTGGGGCGCAACGGAGGAAATGAATTTCTGGCCGTTCTCAATAATTGCACGGATGAGATCATGCATGATTTTATTAACAGGCTCGACGCGGAGATTACTTCCTACAACGAACGTCACAAGCATGCTCCGCTTAAGCTGACCGGTACCTATGTACTCAATTCGGAGGAACATTTCACAGTGTTCCCGCAGCTCCTGACAGCGACCTACAATAAGCTTCATGAACTTGTATAATCCACGGATATTCATCTTAAGGACATTCACCGGGAAAAAGAACGCGGGTAAGAAAACATATGAAGGAATGGGATATCCCCTACATAGCGGGGCTTGTAAAAAAAGCACAACAGAATAATTCCGATGCCTTCGCCGAGTTATACGCTCTGACATATAACAAGGTCTATAACTATGCGCGCCATTATCTGCACAACGACTTTCTCGCCCAGGATGCCTTGCAGGAAATCTACATTTCCGCTTTAAAGAACATCAACAGCCTGAATGATCCTACCTTATTCATAGCATGGCTGAACCGCATATCCTTTCACGTCTGTTATGATATGGGAAAGAATCAGAAAAACACCGCCGACAGCTCTGCGGACGCAGAATTACTGGAGATTGTGGAAGACGAGCATATCTACTCCAATCCGGAGGAGAACTACCAGAAAAAGGACGAACACCTCCGTCTCAAAGAAGCACTGAATCAGCTTCCCTTTCAGGAACGCCAGGTCATCATCATGCGTTTCTACAACGACATGAAGCTCGAGGAAATTGCCGCCGCCTGCGGCATCAGTCGAAGCACGGTCAAGAGACTGCTTGCTTCCGGCGAAAATACTCTGAAGAGAATAATGAACAGTTAGGAGGGAAAAGGATGCGCTTTCACAAGACAAAAAAATACAAACTGGATACCGCTCAGGCAAATCAGGCTCTGCAGAATATTTTTGCCGCCTGTGACAACAAGCCCAACACGATTCCCTTTGATAAGCTGATACTGCGGCAGAAGATGAATACCGGAAAATATGACAGGCTTTTGCTGGTCACCTATATTGCCCTGTTTTTAACCTTTATTTCTCCGCTTGTCATCGTTCCCTTTGCGACTCAGACCCGGGACTGGCGCGCACCGGAAGCAGTGGCCATGATTGACAGCTACGTCAGTGACGGGTACCTTTACGTACAAATGGAAGGTGACAACATACTATACAGTGAGGCGTATCTGGTTAAGAACGACGGAACGGTTATTCCGGTTCATTCCTATGATATAAAAGAAAAAACATTATGTTTTTCCTATTCAAATGATACAGAATCCAATATTTACATACCGGTTAAGGATAGCAGTGATTTTCATCTGTTGCTGACACCCGGGAATTAAAACGAGGTTCATATCTCATGGCAGAATACAAAAAAAAGCTTTCCCTTATCGTATTCTTCCTGTCAGTTCTCCTGCTGGTTAGCTGTGGCTCCACCGGAAACCCCGGAACAAATACGGCGCTGCCGGACAAAGGCAGTCCCGGAAATGTCTCCGCTATTGGTACCCGGGACAGTACGCCGGTCTGCCTCGTCCCAAGAGCAGACGGAAATCTGACAGTACAAAACGATATAGCGGTAATTGATTATTCCAATTCCGACTCAGGATACATAGCTGCGTCCTATACCGGTCCCGTATCCAAGGTAAAAATGATACTCATCGGACCCGATAATGTTAAGTACACCTACGACCTGCACGGAAATGGTTACGAATTCTTCCCTCTTTCCTCCGGCAGCGGTGCTTATCAGGTAGGAATCTACGAGAATGTTTCCGGCACCAATTATTCCACCTGTCTTTTCACGGAGTTCAGCGCCGGCCTGGAAAACGAATTCGGTCCCTTTCTCTACCCCAACCAATATGTCAATTTCCATGCCGACAGCCTGACGGTGGCCAAAGGTGCTGAGCTTGCCAAAAGCGCCGACACAGACCTGGATGTCATCGTCAATGTATATAATTATATTATTTCTTCCATCACCTATGACGAGGCCAAAGCAGCCGACCCGCCCACAGGATATACGACAGATGTTGATGCCATCCTGTCTTCCGGCAAAGGTATCTGTCTGGATTATGCCGCGGTTATGGCTGCGATGTTAAGAAGCCAGGGGATTCCCACCCGACTTGAAGTAGGGTATGCCAAGGACGCCTACCATGCCTGGATCAGTATTTATACCGAAGATACCGGCTGGCTGAACGGACTAATTGAATTTACGGGCAATAAATGGACTCTGGTAGATCCCACCTTCGGAGCCAACAACTCTGAAAAAGCTCTGAAAAAGTTTATCGGTGACGGCAGCAATTATGTGCTGCAGAAGGTTTATTAAGGAGGAGAAAAATGCGAGATCAAAAAATACTGTCAAATGAAGAGATTGCTTCCTTCTGCAATCAGGCGGCCATGTTGTTTCAGGCCGGTATTCCGCCTGTTGAAGCAGTCTCCATCATGTTAAGTGATGCCAAAACATCAGACGCCAGGGAACTGTTGAACAGCATTCTGGCTGTTTGCCGCAAGGGAAAACCCTTTTATCAGGCTCTGCAGGGCACCGGCGTTTTCCCGGACTATGTCATCAACATGCTTGTACTCGGAGAAGAATCCGGCAACCTGGATATCTGTATGCAATCCCTGGCAAATTACTATGAAAAAGAACAAAACATATCTGACAGTCTGAAGGGTGCCATCTCCTATCCCCTTGTGATGATTGCCATGATGATGATTGTAATCTTTGTCTTAATCAGTAAGGTAATGCCGATTTTCCAACAGGTATTTGCGGAGCTGGGCAACGAGATGACCGGCTTCTCCGCTTCTCTGCTAAAGCTGGGGAATACTCTAAATCGCTCTTCCGCCCTGATTGTTGTGTTCCTGGCCATTATCGCTCTCATATGGCTGTTAGCTACAAGAACACTTACGGGAAAACGAATCGCGCGCAACTTCCTCAATTCCTTCCCTCTGACAAAAAGCTTCTACGAAAGCGTAGCATGTGAACGATTTGCCAGCGGTATGTCCCTGACATTAAAAAGCGGTATGGACACCTTTGAATCACTGGACATCGTTTCTCATCTGGTCAGTCACAAAAAAATGCAGGAAAAAATTGAGGTCTGCAAGGATAAACTGCACAGCGGAAGCAATTTTGCAGAAGCCCTTGGTGCTTCCGGTATCTTTAATAATCTGCACTCACAAATGGTTAGTGTCGGATTCAAAAGCGGTAATATCGATTCTGTGTTGAACAAGATTGCACAGAATTACGAGAGAGAAACCGATAAGCGGATTCAAAGGATCATTTCTGTTTTGGAACCCACTTTGGTCATCATTTTATCTGTTATCGTAGGTCTGATTCTGCTGTCAGTCATCCTTCCTCTCATGGGAATCATGGCTTCCATCGGATAAACAACCGTATCCAGAAAGGAGTAACCTGTGAATCGCTTTGACCCTACCTATTCCGCCGTCGGCGAAAAGATAGCATTCTGGCTTCCCATTGCTGCTTTTACACTTCCCATCGCCTTGTTTTTAGGCGGTGTAGCATCTGTCGGAAACACTACCGATGCCAAGCAGCTGGAAGGTCTGAACACCGCACTAACCCGAAGCATCTCTCAGTGCTATGCTGTTGAGGGAAAATATCCTGAGGATTTACAATATTTAAAGGATCACTATGGCCTTACTTATGACGAATCAGTCTTTCTGGTTGATTATGAATCAATGGGCGGAAACCTGATACCCGAAGTGACCATTTTGAAAAAGGACAATCATTAGATTGGAGTTATTACCTATGAAACGGGAAAGAGATTTTATAGTAGATGTGCTGTTTGTTCTGGCACTCTTCGGTGTCTTCACCATATCCGCACTGGCACTGGTATCCATCGGTGCCGGGGTCTACCAGAACACGGTAAATGATATGAGTCGCAATTACGACAGCAGAACCGCCATCGCCTACCTAAGCGAAAAGGTACGTAAGTCAGACAGTCTGTTGTCCGATGGAAGCCCTGCTGTTACACTGGGAACACTTGAGGAGCAACCGGCCCTGATTCTTCGCGAAGAACTGAATGATGTTCGATATTGTACCTATCTCTATTTGCATAACGGGTTTCTAAAGGAACTTTTTGTACGTGAGGACAGCTACCTTGGCAATCATATGCTGGACGCCGGTCAGGACATCATAGAGTTACAATCACTGAAATATGAACAGATATCCGACAACCTGTTATCCGTCACCATGACCATAGACGAAAAAGAAACCAGACAGCTTTATCTTTCTCTTCGCTGCCGATAACCCTAGGAAAGGATGACCGAATCATGAAACATTCCAAATCAAGTATGTTTCTAATGGAACTGATTATTGCAATACTATTCTTTTCCCTGGCGAGTGCCGTATGCATCCAGCTATTTGCGCAATCACATCTTATCAGCAGGGAGACCGTCAATCAGAACTACGCAATCTCCCATGCACAAAGTCTGGCAGAGATATGGTATGCGACCGAAGGCGATCCGGAGAAAATGCAATCCCTGCTCAAAAACACTTCTACCGCTGACGGTACTGATCTGATACTGATGTTTGACAAAAGCTGGCAGCCCATAAGCCCTGAGAATCCCCTTGATTCTTCGACTTTCTATATCAGACTTATCAATATCGCGACACAGGAAATGGGGGATCATCAAAAGAAGGCAAAAATACATGTGATTTACCGGGATCACAGCAAGCCCTCCGATTCCCCACATATACTTTACACTTTAGAGCTGATTCAGCATACTCCGATAAGGAGGGGTGAGTTATGAAGAGAAACAAAAAGGATTTCTTTGGTATCAATGTCGGAACCGTTTCAATGGTATTAATCTTTGTTCTTCTCTGTCTGGTCTCTTTTGCAGTACTTTGCATTGTCAGTGCAAATGCCGATAAGAACCTCAGCACCAAGATTGCCGACAGAACCGAAAACTATTATAAGGCCTGCGGTACAGCCCATACTTATCTGTCTGAGTTGGATCAGACACTGTCAATTCAGTTCACACAATCTCAAAATGAGGATGACTATTTTGCAAAATCAGGTCATGACAAATCCTTCACGATTCCTGTATCTGATACTCAGTCCCTTCTGGTAGAGGTTGAGATTCTCTATCCGGATTCTGTCGATGATACCTTTTATCGTATTACCCAATGGAAGGTGCTGAATGAATGAGAGTCAAATTCTCTTAAATTACAACAGATTACTCATGAAATAATGTTCCAACAAAAACAAACTCCCTTCAGAACATTCCGAAGGGAGTTTTCTTGTTTGTATTCAATTATTCAGCATCAGAAGATACAGCTTCTGCTTCTACTGCTTCTTCAGAATCCTCTTCAAAGCTTATTTCTTCTCCGTCAAACTCATCAAAGGAAACTTCTTCCGCTTCATCAGTACTCAATCTTGTAGTACGGTACCTCTTCATACCGGTACCAACAGGAATCAGCTTACCGATGATGACATTCTCTTTCAGACCAATCAGGTTATCAACCTTACCCTTGATAGCCGCTTCAGTCAATACCTTTGTGGTCTCCTGGAAGGAAGCTGCGGACAGGAAGGAATTGGTTGCAAGTGCTGCCTTGGTAATACCGAGCAATACCTGCTTGCCTTCAGCGGGCTCCTTACCTTCTGCTATCAGCTGTTCGTTCATATCTTCGAAGTCAAGAATATCTACCAGTGTACCGGGCAGGAAGTCTGCATCTCCGTTATTCTCGATACGAATCTTCTTCAGCATCTGACGAACAATTACCTCAATGTGCTTATCGGCGATATCTACACCTTGCAGGCGGTATACTCGCTGTACTTCACGAAGCATGTAATCCTGAACGGCACGAATGCCCTTAATCTTTAACAGATCGTGAGGGTTGACACTACCCTCCGTAAGCTCATCTCCGGCTTCCAACATCTGACCGTCTATTACCTTAATTCGGGAACCGTAAGGAATCAGATAGGACTTTGATTCGCCTGTCTCGTCATTTGTAATCACAACTTCACGCTTCTTCTTGGTATCCCTGATTTCTGCTTTACCGCCAAATTCAGCAATAATCGCAAGACCCTTGGGCTTTCTGGCCTCGAAAAGCTCTTCTACACGGGGAAGACCCTGAGTGATATCATCACCTGCCACACCACCGGTATGGAAGGTTCTCATGGTCAGCTGTGTACCGGGCTCACCGATAGACTGCGCTGCAATGATACCTACTGCTTCACCAACCTGAACTGCCTCACCGGTAGCCATGTTAGCACCGTAACACTTAGCACAGATACCTACATGAGAACGGCAGGTCAGAATGGTTCTGATCTTAACGGCGGTTACGGGTTCACCCTTGGCATCCACGCCGACACTCAGAATCTTGGCTGCACGGCTGGGAGTAATCATATGATTGTGCTTTACAATCATGTTACCGTCTTTATCAAAGATATCCTCACAGGAATATCTTCCGGTAATTCTATCCTTCAGGCTTTCAATGGTTTCTTTGCCATCTGTAAATGCTTTTACAACCATACCGGGTATCTCGGCTCTGCCTTCACAACAGTCGGTCTCTCTGATGGAAAGCTCCTGAGAAACGTCAACCATTCGTCTGGTCAGGTATCCGGAGTCTGCGGTACGGAGTGCAGTATCGGACAATCCCTTACGGGCACCATGTGCGGACATGAAGTACTCCAGTACATCCAGACCTTCACGGAAGTTAGACTTAATAGGCAACTCAATTGTTCTACCGGTAGTATCTGCCATCAGTCCACGCATACCTGCCAGCTGTTTGATCTGCTGGTTGGAACCACGGGCACCGGAGTCAGCCATCATAAAGATGTTATTATACTTATCCAGACCTGCCAACAGAACCTCTGTCAGCTCCTTATCTGTCTCATTCCAGGTCTCAACCACTGCACGATAACGCTCTTCCTCCGTAATCAGTCCGCGGCGGAAGTTCACGGAGATCTTATCAACGATAGCCTGTGCTTCTGCCAGCATCTGAGGCTTCTTTGCAGGCACTGTCATATCGGAAATAGATACGGTCATGGCTGCTCTTGTGGAATATTTGTAACCGATTGCCTTTACATCATCCAGCACTTCTGCGGTTTTCACAGCACCATGGGTGTTAATAACCTTCTCCAGAATCTGTTTGAGCTGCTTCTTGCCTACATGGAAGTCAATCTCGTACTTGAGCGCTTCCTCAGCCTTGGTACGATCAATAAATCCAAGATCCTGAGGAATAATCTCATTGAACAAAAGTCTTCCCAAAGTAGTCTTTACATTACCCTCAAGCTCGGTTCCGTCATTCATCTTATAAGTCTTGTGGACATAGATAGTCTGATGCAGGGTAATATCGGCATTTTCGTAAGCTAATATAGCCTGATTCATGTTGGAGAAATAATGTCCGAATAAATCTCTGGGTCTGCAGATTACATTTCTTCCACCGTCTGCCACATCAGAGAAATGAATCATGTCGTTGCTGTCAAGCTTGCCTTCCTGAACTTCCTTCTTGATCACTTCAATGTCAGTGTAAACAGTATCGGAAACAGGAACAATTTCCTTATTACCGCTGTAATCAGCCAGCTTCTGCATGGTCAGATAGTAAATACCGAGGACCATATCCTGAGAAGGAACAGCCACAGGACCACCGTCAGAAGGCTTCAGCAGGTTGTTGGGAGACAGAAGCAGGAAACGACACTCAGCCTGTGCCTCTACGGACAGAGGAAGGTGCACTGCCATCTGGTCACCGTCAAAGTCTGCATTGAATGCAGTACATACAAGGGGATGAAGCTTAATAGCCTTACCTTCCACAAGAATAGGCTCGAATGCCTGAATACCCAATCTGTGCAGTGTTGGTGCACGGTTCAGCATAACAGGATGTTCTTTAATCACCTCTTCCAGCACATCCCACACCTGGGTATCCATCTTATCAACAAGCTTCTTAGCATTCTTAATATTCTGACTGATTCCCTTGGAAACCAGTTCTTTCATAACAAAGGGCTTGAAGAGCTCAATTGCCATCTCCTTGGGCAGACCGCACTGATAGATCTTCAGTTCGGGACCTACCACAATAACGGAACGTCCGGAGTAGTCTACACGCTTACCCAGCAGGTTCTGACGGAAACGTCCGGATTTACCCTTGAGCATGTCAGACAGAGATTTCAGCGCTCTGTTACCGGGACCGGTTACAGGACGTCCTCTTCTGCCGTTATCAATCAAAGCATCAACAGCTTCCTGAAGCATTCTCTTCTCGTTGCGAACGATAATATCAGGAGCGCCGAGCTCGAGCAGTCTCTTCAGACGATTATTTCTGTTGATGATTCTTCTGTACAAATCATTCAAATCGGAGGTTGCAAAACGTCCGCCGTCCAACTGCACCATAGGACGGATATCAGGAGGGATGACAGGGATAACATCCATTACCATCCACTCAGGTCTGTTACCGGACTCACGGAATGCCTCCACCACTTCAAGTCTCTTGATAATACGGGCACGTTTCTGACCGGTAGACTCCTTCAAGGCTGTCTTCAATTCCACAGCCTCAGTCTCCAGGTCAATTGCCTGCAGCAATTCTTTAATTGCTTCTGCACCCATGCCTACTCGGAATTTATTTCCGAAGGTCTCGCGTGCATCCTGATACTCCTTCTCAGAAAGTATCTGCTTGTATTCCAAGCTGGTCTCACCTGCATCGAGAACGATGTAGGATGCAAAGTACAATACCTTTTCCAGCACTCTGGGAGACAGATCCAATATCAGTCCCATACGGCTGGGGATTCCCTTAAAATACCAGATATGAGATACAGGAGCCGCAAGCTCGATGTGACCCATGCGCTCTCTGCGGACACTTGCCTTGGTGACTTCAACGCCACAACGATCGCAGACAACACCCTTGTATCTGATCTTCTTATACTTACCGCAGTGACACTCCCAGTCCTTGCTGGGTCCGAAAATCTTCTCACAGAACAAACCGTCTCTCTCAGGCTTTAAGGTTCTGTAGTTGATAGTCTCAGGCTTTAATACCTCGCCATGGGACCACTCACGAATCTTTTCAGGTGAAGCCAGGCCAATCTTAATGGCATCAAATGTCATAGGCTGGAAATTTGTTTCATTTTTTACTTCTGGCATGAATGGCACTCCCTTCTATAAATAAGCAATTATTCAAAATCATCGCCGTCAAAATCATCAACGTCATCGATATCATAGTCATCTTCGTAGTCATCTTCCGCACTGGTCAGCTCACCACTGGCTTCGTCGAATTCCTGTGCCTGATAACCCATCTTTCCAAGGGAACTGCCATCATAGTCAGAACCGTATTTCTGGTCCCCCTCCATCTCAGCACGGTAATCTATTTCACCGTAATCAATGTTTTCCATGATCTCAACCTCAGTCTGATCCTCGCGAAGTACTTTGACATCCAGTCCAAGTGCCTGCAACTCCTTCAACAATACCTTGAAGGACTCAGGAATGCCGGGCTCAGGGATGTTATCTCCCTTAATAATTGCTTCATACGTCTTAACACGTCCTACAACATCATCGGACTTGACAGTAAGAATCTCCTGCAAGGTATAGGATGCACCATATGCCTCCAGGGCCCAAACTTCCATCTCTCCGAATCGCTGTCCACCAAACTGGGCTTTACCACCCAGAGGCTGCTGTGTTACCAAAGAGTAAGGTCCGGTAGAACGTGCATGAATCTTATCATCTACCAGATGGTGCAGCTTCAGATAATGCATGTGTCCGATGGTAACGGGACTGTCGAAGTACTCACCGGTACGTCCGTCGCGAAGACGAACCTTACCGTCGCGGGAAATAGGCACTCCCTTCCAAAGCTTTCTGTGAGCTCTGTTTTCGGACAGATATGCATATACTTCAGGAAGAAGCTCTTCCCCATGGATACTTTCGAAGGACTCACCGTTCCATTCCCTGCCGTCTGCTGTTGTAGTCAGACCTTCTGCTTTCCACTGCTTTACTTCCTCTGCATCGAAAGGCAGATTTACATAATCATTCGCCAGATCCAGGGTATCCATAATGTCGTGCTCATTTGCACCGTCAAATACCGGTGTTGCCACATTGAATCCAAGAGCCTTTGCAGCAAGGGAAAGGTGGATTTCCAGCACCTGTCCGATATTCATACGGGAAGGCACGCCCAGAGGGTTCAATACGATATCCAAAGGACGTCCGTTAGGCAGATAAGGCATATCTTCTACAGGCAGCACTCTGGAAACGACACCCTTGTTACCGTGACGACCCGCCATCTTATCACCGACGGAAATCTTTCTCTTCTGTGCAATATAGATGCGAACCGCCATATTGACTCCGGGAGACAGCTCATCACTGTTCTCTCTGGTAAACACCTTGGCGTCAATTACAATACCATACTCACCGTGAGGTACTTTGAGAGAAGTATCACGAACCTCCCTGGCCTTCTCACCGAAGATGGCACGAAGCAGCCTCTCCTCAGCGGTAAGCTCAGTCTCTCCCTTCGGAGTAACCTTACCAACCAGAATATCACCGGCACGTACCTCAGCACCGATGCGAATGATTCCTCTGTCATCCAGATCCTTCAATGCATCATCGCCGACACCGGGAACATCGCGTGTGATCTCTTCCGGTCCCAGTTTGGTATCACGTGCTTCTGCCTCATATTCCTCAATGTGTACGGAGGTATATACATCCTCCTGTACCAGTCTTTCACTCAGCAGAACCGCATCCTCGTAGTTGTAACCTTCCCAGGTCATAAATCCGATCAGCGGATTCTTGCCCAGACCAAGCTCGCCCTGTGCAGTAGAAGGACCGTCTGCAATAACCTGTCCTGCCTCAACGTGATTACCCTTGAATACGATAGGCTTCTGGTTATAGCAGTTGGACTGGTTACTTCTGGAGAACTTTGTCAGTCTGTATTCCATCTTCTCTCCATCATCAGCAGTCATTCTGATCAGGTTGGAAGATACATAATCAATGGTTCCGGACTTTCTTGCCACTACACACAGACCGGAGTCAACAGCAGTCTTGGTCTCCATGCCGGTACCAACCACAGGAGCTTCCGTGGTAAGAAGAGGCACTGCCTGACGCTGCATGTTGGATCCCATCAGCGCACGGTTAGCGTCATCGTTCTGCAGGAAAGGAATCAATGCCGTAGCAACTGAAAATACCATTCTGGGAGACACATCCATGTAATCAAACATGGCACGGGGATACTCGGAAGTCTCCTCACGATAACGTCCGGATACGGTAGTGCGGACAAAATGTCCTTCTGCATCCAGCTGCTCACTTGCCTGTGCTACATGATAATTGTCCTCTTCGTCAGCAGTCATATATACAACTTCTTTGGTAACGATAGGATTCTGTTCATCGGTTTTATCAATCTTTCTGTATGGAGCCTCAACAAAACCATATTCATTAATTCTTGCATAGCTTGCAAGGGAGTTGATCAAACCAATGTTAGGTCCTTCAGGGGTCTCAATAGGACACATTCTTCCGTAATGGGAGTAGTGTACATCTCGAACCTCGAATCCGGCACGATCTCTTGACAAACCGCCGGGTCCCAATGCAGAAAGACGTCTCTTATGAGTAATCTCTGCAAGCGGGTTATTCTGATCCATGAACTGAGACAGCTGGGAAGAACCGAAGAACTCCTTCACTGCTGCAGTAACAGGCTTAATATTAATCAAAGACTGGGGAGAAATCTCATCCGTGTCGTGTGTGGTCATACGCTCACGAACCACTCTCTCCATTCTGGAAAGACCGATACGATACTGGTTCTGAAGCAGCTCACCTACCGCACGGATACGTCTGTTACCAAGATGGTCGATATCATCATCATTGCCAAGACCATACTCCAGATGCATATTGTAGTTAATGGAAGCAATGATATCCTCCTTGGTAATATGCTTGGGAACCAGCTCGTGAACACTCTTTGTGATTGCCTCTGCAAGCTTCTCGGGGTCAGAGCCATACTCCTCCAACAGCTTTGCCAAAACAGGATAGTATACCTTCTCATGAATTCCGAAATCCTTGGGATTGCAGTCAACATAGTAGGTCATATCTACCATCATGTTGGAGAGAACCTTTACATTCTTCTCTTCTGTCTGAATATAAACGAAAGGCACTGCTGCATTCTGAATGGTGTCTGCAAGCTCTGCTGTTACCTTATCTCCTGCGGAAGCAAGAATCTCTCCGGTTCCCGGCTCAACTACATCTGCAGCAAGAATCTGATGTCTGATTCTGTTTCTAAATGCCAGTTTCTTGTTGAATTTATATCTGCCGACCTTAGCCAGATCGTATCTACGGGGGTCAAAGAACATTGCATTAATAAGACTTTCGGCACTTTCTACACTCAAGGGCTCTCCGGGACGAATCTTTTTGTACAACTCAAGCAGACCCTCCTGATAATTCTCAGCAGTGTCCTTCGTAAAGCTTGCTTCAATCTTGGGTTCTTCTCCAAAAAGCTCACGAATCTCGTCATTTGTACCGATTCCCAACGCACGAATCAAAACGGTAACAGGAACCTTACGGGTTCTGTCCACACGCACATAAAACACATCGTTGGAGTCAGTCTCATACTCCAACCATGCGCCACGGTTAGGGATAACGGTACTTGAGAATAATCTCTTACCCAGCTTATCATGGCCGATAGCATAGTAAATACCGGGAGAACGCACCAACTGGCTGACGATAACACGTTCTGCACCATTGATAACAAAGGTTCCGGTCTCCGTCATCACAGGAAGATCACCCATGAAAATCTTATGTTCACTGATTTCTTCCTTTTCCTTATTATACAGGCGCACCGTAACAGTCAAAGGTGCCGCATAGGTGGCATCTCTCTCTTTGCACTCTTCAATAGAATATTTTACGTCGTCTTTGCTCAGTTCAAAATCTACGAACTCCAGACTTAAGGAGCCGCTGTAATCTGCGATAGGAGAGATATCGTCGAAAACTTCCTTCAGACCTTCGTCAAGGAACCACTGATATGAATCCTTCTGGACTTCAAGGAGGTTCGGCATCTCCAGGACTTCTTCCTGTCTCGCATAACTCATACGCATAACCTTGGAACCGGCTACCGGACGTATTCTGTTTTTTTCCATTGACATTTCACCCCGTTCTTTCTGCTCATTTCACGCCGTTATACGTTATAAAAAAGGGCATAATAACCCCATCTCGCATAATGACGCATCGTTAATAATAGCACAACCATGTCAATAGGTCAAGCATAAATTAATATTTTTTGGTAAAAATTTGAAACACACGCTACAAATCATACAGCTAAAAAGGCTGCCTGCAATCCTGCAGACAGCCTTGTAAGAAATCTCAGACTTATTTAAGAGTAGCCTTTGCGCCAACTTCTTCAAGCTTCTTCTTGATCTCCTCAGCCTCTTCCTTGGAAGCGCCTTCTTTCACAACCTTAGGAGCGCCCTCAACAACGTCCTTAGCTTCCTTCAGACCAAGACCGGTAAGCTCACGAACAACCTTGATAACCTTAACCTTCTCTGCGCCAACCTCAGTCAGCTCAACATCGAACTCGGTCTTCTCTTCTGCTGCTTCTGCAGGACCTGCTGCTGCAACTACAACGCCTGCTGCTGCAGATACGCCGAACTCCTCTTCACATGCCTTAACAAGTTCATTCAACTCTAATACGCTCATCTCTTTGATAGCGTCGATTAATTCCTGTGCTGTTAACTTAGCCATTTTTAATTTCCTCCATCTAAATTTTCAAATTTGATTTTTTGTTACTGATAGTACGCCGAATCATTATTCAGCGGGAGCTGCTTCGGGAGCAGCCTCAGCAGCACATGCGGAAGCTCCGCCTTTTTCTGCCAGCTGATTCATGACACGAGCGAAATTGGTAATAGGACTCTGCAAGCTGCCAAGCAACTTGGAGATAAGCACCTCTCTGGAAGGAATGGTTGCAATCTCTCCGATTCCCTTTGCATCGTACACTACGCCTTCTACGATACCGCCCTTGATCTCAAGCTTTTCAGCGGTCTTTGCAAAATCAGCAATTACTCTTGCGGGAGCAGTTGCATCATCCTTTGCAATCGCTACGGCGCTGGGACCCTGAAAATACTGGGTCAGACCTTCGAATGCGGTATCCTTGAACGCACGGGTCATGTAAGTGTTCTTGTAAACCTTGTAAACAACTCCTGCCTCACGCAGATTCTTACGAAGCTGTGTGTCCTGTTCAACGGTAAGTCCGCGGTAGTCAACCACAACGATGGACTGAGCATCCTTGATATTCTCGGAAATCTCAGCTACGATGGGCTGTTTCAACTCAACCTTTGCCATTGTTTTACCTCCTTATAGATTTTGTATGGGTTTTCCCCAGCCGAAAGGAGTTTATAAAAGAAAAACCTCCCTGAAGACAGGAAGGTAAAAAGTCTGAATAAAACTCTTTCCTCGGCAGGCGTCTCATGAGCTTACCCTGTTTCTTCGGCAGTAAGTACGCAAATCTGTTAAAATCCGGCGTCCTCACTATAGAGAATCAGGACCTGCTGTCTTCGGCTATCGTCTAACGACCTTGATAGATTAACACATGAGATACATGCTGTCAAGAGAATTTAAAAATTTTCAGTAAAATATCAGTGGGAGAATTCAATGGAAATCACACAACAATTATGATAAAATAAGAAACGCAATGGGTAACCTCTCAGTAAACCTATCACTTCACAGGAGTTTGTTATAAATTATGAAACAAAATCACAATTCCCCGGCTAAGAACCACAAAGGCTATTTATACTGCACCATAGGGATTCTTTTTTCTTTCCTGCTAATGCTTCCTTATCTCATTCTCGGCACAGGCAGCATTATAACCTACCATGACCAGTTGGACGGAGAACTGTTGAATTATCTGCTGGCTGCAAAATATCTGTTTACCGGAGCCGAGACCTATCCCGAATTAATGAATGGTCTTCCCGTCACCGGGGCAGTACCTCCCGCTCCGCTGTTCGTACTCTTTTATTATTTTTTCTCTCCCTTTGCAGCCTTTCTGATAAGCCAGTGGTTCATCAGCATCATCAGCTTTCTGGGAATGTATCTTTTGATTCATAGACTGACAGGGCAAAGAATCACGGGACTACTCCTCGGGATCATTTTTATGCTGCTGCCCTTTTACCCGGTGTACGGCCTCTGTATTCCCGGACAGCCCTTGTTGCTGTATTCCGTCCTGCGTCTCAGAGATCTGGATCTGCAGCTGTCGGCTTCCGGACTGTACAGAAAACCTACAAAAAAAGAAGTGTCCAAAGGCATCGGTTATCTTGCCCTCATCCTTTTCTACAGCTTGTGTTCCTCACTTGTACTGGTCGGCTTCGCCTGCCTTCTGGCACTGGGTATCGCTTCCTTATGTATTACGTTTCAAGCCTTTCGAAAGCATACCCGCTTTCCGTACGCCCCCTGGCTGTCCCTGGCCGTTTTGCTTTGCGGTTATCTTGCAAGCAACCTGAACCTCATCAGACAGGTGCTGTTTCCTGCCGATGGGGAATTGAGTCACAAGTCTGAGGTGATTTATACTCCAACCGATTTTGCGGAAAGCTTCCGTTCCGCTTTTTATCCGGGAATCCCCTATACCGAAAGCTGGTCCGTTGTGCTTTTCCCACTGGCTCTGCTGTGTATTCTTCTTCTCATGATTGCCCGGCACAAAAAAGATTCCGACGCAATCATCACCCTGAAAACAGCATTGATACAATCCGCCGGAATCTTCTGTATTATTTTATTAATTTGTACTCTTTATGGCGTATATGGCACCTCTCCCGTCGTAAATATCCGCAACTCAACAGAAGGCGCCCTGTCCGGCTTTAATCTGGGAAGAATCACCTGGCTGCTCCCCACCTTCTGGTGCATTCTGGCCGGTCGTCTGATAGCTCCTTTATGTCCTCAAGCACCTTTCCCCCAAGCCATTCTTCCCGAAAAAAAAGCAACCCCCTCCGGAATTTTTCTTCGTTACCTGCTTTTCCTTGGTATCTTTGGAGTCTGGGGAAGCATCATTCTGCTGAATTCTCCTTTGAGAGCAAATATTTCAAAGCTGGTCAAAGGAAACGACTACTATGCCCTTGACTGGGAAAAATTCTATGCCACTGATATTTTCGAGCAGATTGATGACGCCATCGGACGTCCCAAAGAAGACTACCGGGTCATCAGCCTGGGAATCTACCCCGCCGCTGCCGCCTACAACGGTTACTACTGTCTGGACGGCTACTCCAACAACTACCCTCTGGACTACAAGCATTCTTTCCGGGAGATTATGGAGGACGAATTGGCAAAAAGCGAATACATCCGCACCTATTTCGACAACTGGGGGAATCGTTGTTATCTCACGACAGCAGAATACAACAACTATTACTCCATCGAGAAGAAATGGAACGGTGGCTTCCACGACCTTTCCCTAAACACGGAAAAGCTGAGGGAAATGGGCTGCGACTACCTCTTCTCCGCAACATGGATACTAAATGCCGACGAGTTGGGACTGACACTGCTTCGTGAGGAGCCCTTCGCGACCGAAGACAGCTGGTACAATATCTATGTATACGCTGTAAAGTAGCCGCCATGATGCGTCAACGTAATGTTTCTCAAGGCGAAATCCACAAAACAAGCATCACGATGCGCAAAAAGCCCTCCGGGTTCCCGGAGGGCTTCATTCTTTGCTCAATTATGATTAATACTTAGCAACACTTACCTTGACACCGGGGCCCATGGTGCTGGTGAGAGTGATGCTTCTCAGATACTGGCCTTTCAGTGCGCTGGGTCTTGCCTTTACGATTGCGTCCATCAATGCATTGAAGTTCTCCTGAAGAGCTTCCTCAGTGAAAGAAGCCTTACCAACGGGAACATGCACAATGTTGGTCTTGTCAAGTCTGTACTCGATCTTACCGGCTTTGATATCGTTAATAGCCTTGGCTACGTCCATTGTAACGGTACCTGCCTTGGGGTTAGGCATCAGTCCCTTAGGTCCGAGTACCTTACCAAGACGTCCTACAACGCCCATCATGTCAGGGGTTGCTACAACTACGTCAAAATCAAGCCATCCATCGTTCTGAATCTTGGGGATCAGCTCCTCGCCGCCAACATAGTCAGCGCCTGCAGCCTCAGCCTCGTTAACCTTATCACCCTTTGCAAATACCAGAACTCTTACAGTCTTACCGGTTCCGTTGGGCAGTACTACTGCACCACGAATCTGCTGCTCAGCATGACGTCCGTCACAGCCTGTTCTGATGTGTACTTCGATGGTCTCATCGAATTTTGCGGTTGCTGTCTTCTTTACCAGAGCAATTGCGTCGTTGGGCTCGTACATCATTGTGCGATCAACAAGCTTTGACGCCTCGGTATATTTCTTACCATGTTTCATTCTTTTACCTCCTAGGTTCCAGCGGCAATATCAATTGCCTCCCAATCTGTGTTAATAAATCTTTACTCTTCTACAGTAATACCCATGCTACGTGCGGTTCCTGCGATCATGCTCATAGCAGCCTCAATGCTTGCTGCGTTCAGGTCAGGCATCTTCATCTCGGCAATCTCACGAATCTTTGCCTTGGAAATGGTTGCAACCTTGGTCTTGTTAGGTGTACCGGAGCCGGACTTGATGTTGCAAGCCTTCTTAAGCAGTACTGCTGCAGGGGGGGTCTTCGTAATGAAACTGAAAGATCTGTCTGCATATACTGTGATTACAACAGGGATGATGACATCACCCTTATCTGCTGTCTTTGCGTTGAACTGCTTTGTGAATTCAACGATGTTCACACCATGCTGGCCTAATGCAGGACCAACAGGGGGAGCCGGTGTTGCTTTGCCGGCAGGAATCTGTAACTTGATGTATCCTTCTACTTTCTTTGCCATTTTGGCACCTCCTATAATGTGGTAAGCCGTTATCACCGGTCATGCCGGCTTGTACCTAACGGCAATTCGGCGCAGGTATACGCTGAAGCGTTCCTGCTCCCACTTTGCTTCCGGGCACGAAATGCCCTATATTTTACCGGAGATCATCCGGAAAATACCAAATTTACTTCAGCTTTCTAACCTCTGCAAAGCTGATTTCAACAGGGGTCTCCCTGCCGAATAATTCAACATTGATGGTAGCTGTCTGTTTGCTGTAATCAAGCTTCTGAACAACACCGACGGTATCCTTCCACACCCCGGCTACCACCGCAATGCTGTCTCCCTCAACAAAGTCAATGGAGACATTCTCGCTCTTAATGCCGAGAGGCTTCATCTCTGCTTCCGTCAAAGGAACAGGCTTGCTTCCCGGTCCAACGAACCCGGTTACACCACGGGTATTGCGGACAACATACCAGGTATCGTCATTCATCTCCATATTGATCAGAACATAGCCGGGAAACATCTTTCGCTGAACCGTCTTCTTGGTACCGTTCTTCATTTCAACAACATCTTCCAGCGGAACCCTGACTTCCAATATCTGCTCTGCAAAGTTCTTGTTGTTCTCTATGGTCTTCTCAATATTGGCTTTGACCTTGTTCTCATATCCCGAATAGGTATGGACTACATACCATTTTGCCTCTGCCATACAGTCTCCCTCACTCTATATTGATGCTAAGAAGTTTACGCCATACTTTGCGGCATAGTCTACAATCGCAATAATGATTCCCACAACGATGGAAATAGCCACTACTGCCACTGACTGCTTTAAGGTATCTTTTCTGTTC
>SAMEA3663280__coassemble_109_pt1 | contig 35931 bp, 35 predicted proteins | sample SAMEA3663280__metabat2_low_PE_020 | metagenome-assembled genome bin SAMEA3663280 (sample SAMEA3663280) | pig gut metagenome | biome: pig gut; feature: pig-associated habitat; material: faeces | place: China | collected 2013
ATGAACTTCGGAATCTATGAAGGTCAGAGCTATGATACCCCTGAAAAGGCAGAGAAACACCCGTTGAAGCATCCGGAAAGCTATGTTCCCGTCGGGGGCGAGACGATTGCGGAGGTGAAGGAACGGACCTATGATTTTTTGTGTGAGAAGCTTCTTCCGCTGGAAAAAAGCTGCAGCAATGTACTTGTTGTAGCCCATGGTGCAGTGAACCGTTGCATGCTCAACCGGATAGCCGATATTCCGGACAAGGATTTCTGGGAGATTCAGCTTCCCAGCTGTGCTGTCTCCATTTTGTCATTGGAAGATGGTAAATTCAGTATTCTCGAGAAAAGCAAAGTGTATTATGGGGAACCGGTAAACGGAAGCCCTATGTGATTAAGGAAAGGAGACAATGGATGGGTTTTTCACAATCGGATATCACAAGAGATGCATGCATGCTGACCGGAAGATTCCGGCGAAAAGGTTACGACTGGTGGTGGCATTCCTTTACCGGAATCAGCAGGGAAACCGGCGAGGCGAAGTCCTTTTTTATTGAATTTTTCCTGTGCAATCCGGACAGAGGAGGCAGAAAACCTATTCTTGGGCAGCTTCCGGCCAATAAGGAGGTAGGGAGATATCCTTCTTACCTTTGCGTGAAGGCCGGTACCTGGGGGAAAGACGCCGCTCAGCTGCACAGATTTTTCGGTTGGAATGATGTGGCCTTGAAAAAGCAGGCTCCCTTTGCGGTGGCGGCAGAGGACTGTTACCTTTCTGAGACGGCCACAAAGGGGCGTATTACAGTGACACCCAGAGAGGCGATAGAGCATCCGGAATACATGTGTGAACCGGGAAAGATGTCTTGGAACCTGAAGATCAAGAAGCAGATTCCCTTCAATGTGGGTTATGGAGCAGGTAAGCTTTTCAGGATGTTGAAGGCATTTGAGATGTATTGGCATGCAGAGGGAATGAAGACGGCTTACAGCGGTACTGTGACATGGAATGGGGAGATTTACGATGTGCACCCCGAGAACTGTTACGGGTATGCGGACAAGAACTGGGGCAGTGATTTCACTTCTCCCTGGGTGTGGCTGTCCTCCTGCAATATGACCAGCAGACTCACCGGGAAGAAACTGACCAACAGTGTGTTTGACATCGGTGGCGGTACTCCCAGGATATTTGGAATACCGCTGAAGCATAAGCTTCTGGGAGCGGTATACTATGAGGGTAAGGAGTATGAGTTCAATTTCTCCAAGTTCTGGACTTTCCCGAGAACAAGATTCGAGAGCATAGACACCGGAGATACTTTGATCTGGCACGTAAAACAGGATAATTGCAATGCAAGAATTGTTCTGGAGGTTAAGTGCAAAAAGGAAGATATGCTGTTGATTAATTATGAGGCACCGGATGGCACCAAGCGATATGAAAAGCTTTGGAACGGGGGAACCGGAACCGGTAGGCTGAAGCTGTACAAAAAGGAAGGAATATACCTCACACTCGTTGATGACATCAGTGTCAGAAATGTGGGGTGCGAGTTTGGAGTTTTTGAAGATGACAGAGATATTTGATACCCATGCACATTATGATGACGAGGCCTTTGAGGAGGACAGAAGGGAATTGCTTGCGTCCATGCCTGACCATGGAATCGCAAAGATTGTAAATGTGGGAGCCGGTCTGGCTTCCTGCAGAAGTACTCTGGAGCTGATGAGGGAATATGACTTTATCTATGGCGCTATCGGGGTACATCCCAGCGAGACAGCCGAGCTGGACGAGACTTCTTTTGCCTGGTTACGACAGCAGTGTCAGAAGGAAAAGTGTGTGGCGGTAGGCGAGATCGGATTGGATTATTACTGGGATGAGCCGGACAGAGAGCTGCAGAAGGAATGGTTCGTCCGACAGTTGAATCTGGCGCGAGAGGTGAAAAAGCCGGTTATCATTCATTCCAGGGAAGCAGCAGCAGACACCGTGGATCTTATGACTGCGGAGAAGGCCGGTGAAATCGGTGGGGTGATTCATTGTTATTCCTATACGAAAGAGACGGCAAAGACGTTCCTGGATATGGGGTTCTATTTTGGAATCGGCGGGGTTCTTACGTTTAAGAATGCAAAAAACTGAAGGAGGCTGTGGAGTATATTCCCCTGGAGCGGATCGTGTTGGAGACGGATTGCCCGTATCTGGCACCGGAGCCCAATCGGGGCAAGAGAAACAGTTCCTTGAATATTCCCTATGTGATTCGGGCAATGGCAGAGATCAAGGGCGTTGACGAGGAGACCATTCGCAGAGCGGCATGGGAGAACAGTCACAGGCTGTACCGCCTGCCCTGCCGGGAGGTGCTACAGAAAGGCGCTATAAAAGGATGCTGCGGAAGGGTATCACAGCACGGAGCTGTTGACTGACATTACGAAGAAGTACCACAGGAGAACTTACATCATGGGAACTGCAGAATTGGTATCCCTACAGCTGAGGATGTTTTTGCTGATGCTGGCAGGGTTGTTTTTCAGAAAGAAAAATATTATCTCGAATGAGGGGAAAAAGAATCTGACGGATCTGGTGATTTATCTGATCCTCCCCTGTAATATCGTGAAGTCATTTATGATAGAGTACGATACCGGTACTATAAAGAATTTTGGGTTGATTCTGTTTATCTCCATTTTGATTCAGGTGTTTTGTGCCGTGCTGGCAAAGGTTTTATACCGTAAGACACCGGCGGGGCACAAGCCCGTTCTGATGTATGCGACGGTGGCTTCGAACTCAGGATTTCTGGGAAATCCCGTAGCGGAAGGGGTATTCGGCAGTATGGGACTTGCCCTGGCTTCGGTCTATCTGATTCCCCAGAGAATAGTCATGTGGTCAGCGGGGGTATCCTATTTTACCGGGGGCTCCGACAGGAAAACGGTGGTGAAGAGGGTGATAACCCATCCCTGTATCCTGGCGGTGTTTCTGGGGATGATATTCATGATTTTTCAAGTCCAGCTTCCTCCCTTTCTGGATGCGGCGCTGAAGGATATCGGTAACTGTAATACGGCAATGTCGATGCTGGTGATCGGAACCATTCTGGCAGATGTAAAATGGAGGGATTTGCTGGACAAATCCCTGTTTTTATTCTCGGGACTACGGTTGATATTGATTCCGCTGGTGGTATATGTGGGGTGTCTGATTGGAAATACGGATCCGCTTGTGACAGGGGTGTCAGTTCTGCTTGCGGCTATGCCTGCAGCCAGTACGACTGCTATTCTTGCTGCAAAATATGACGGTGACGCTGTCTATGCGGGTAAGTGCGTGGTGCTTACCACGGTGTTATCCCTGGCAGCAACGCCGCTTTGGAGCATGCTTCTGTTGAGAGCGTTGTAAGCATAAATATTGATAACAAGGCCTGGGAGGTACGGATGAAAAAAAGAAAAAGGGATATCTTTGAAGGCAGGATGGTATACGAGCTGACAGAGGAAGAGAAAACTGCTGTCATCACAAAGGAAGTGGGTGAAGCCTGCCGGCACCGTCTGGAAAAACGTTGGTATCGAAGACTGGTTGAACTTAATTTCCTGATGATTACTGTTGTAGTGGTAATGCTCGTGGTAAACATGGAGAGAAATAAGACACTGGCAGAGCAGGCCATAGACCGGTTCCGGGAAGAAGTTCACCAGGTCATGAGTGATGTAGCCGTGGCAGACGAAGAGACAGACGAATCTGCTGACGATGAAGGCGCAGATGCTGTCGGGGAAGCCGGAGGGAATACCGGCGGAAAGGCAGACGAGAAAGATTCTCGGGAGAAGCTCACGGTAGATGATATTCCGCTGGAGGTAAAGGGATTGGTTTATGGAATCGTCCTGTTGGTGGTGGTTTATCTGGGATTATATTATTACTATGCAATGTATCGCGCTAATTCCCTTCGAATCACCGAGAAGAATTTTCCTGAGGTCTATGCTCTGATTGAGGATTATGCCCGCCGTCTGGGAATCAGGACGCCGAAGGCCTATGTTATGCAACAGAACGGTGTTCTCAATGCCTTTTCCGCTTTTTTGTTCAGAAAGCAGTGGATCTGTATTCATTCCGAATTGTTTGAGGTGGCTTACAGAGAACATAGGGATATGGATGCCCTGGCTTTTGTCATTGCTCATGAAATGGCGCATATTTATTATGGTCATGCAACCCTGCACTATAATCTGTTGATTTGGTTTTCACGCCTGATTCCTCCCTTTTCTGCCATTGCTTCCAGGGCAAGGGAATACAGCTGTGACCGCCTGGCACAGCGCCTGACCGGTACGGACGGGCTGGATGCCATGCTGGTGCTGGTGGTCGACAGACATCTTTACAAGTATGTGGATAAGGAAGATTATCTGAAGGAAATGCGCGGGCAGAAGGGTTTCTTTGTCTGGCTTGTTAACATGTTTGCAGACCATCCGCTGATGTGTAAGAGAGTGGCTGCTCTGGCAGATGGAAAAGGCAGCGGCAAATTGTATTGAGAAAACAAAGTTTATTCATAAAAGGAGGAAGCTTTATGCCATTCATTGATTCAAAGATTACTGTAAAAATGACAGAAACCCAGAAAGAGAGCCTCAAGTCCGAGCTTGGAAGAGTGCTCCCTGTTCTGGGCAAATCTGAGCGATACCTTATGGTAGGTATTGCGGACGGCTATGACCTTTATCTGGGCGGAGAAAAGCTGGATAAGGGTGCATATGTCGAGGTGAGCCTGTTTGGGCAGGCGAGTTCTGCAGCTTATGAAAAAATGACCGGTGAAATCTGCAGAATACTTGGGCAACAGCTGGACATCCCCGGGGATAAGGTCTATGTGACTTACCACGGTGTGAACGACTGGGGCTGGAACGGAAGTAATTTCTAGAGTCGATGGGGATTCCGTGCTTTACCACAAGACTCACGGGGATTCACACGTCGTATTTTTTCAACAGCATATCCATGGCTTCTCTGAGCAGAATCGCTTCGCCCACACCCTCCCTTTGGGATAGGATATTCAGTCTTTTCAACTGGTCCTGGGTGTAATGAGAGGTCTTTGGAAGCATTTTTTCTTCTTTGGCAAGGGCAACCTTGTTCCGGCCGCTATATTTTGCCCGGAACATGGCGCTTTCGGCCATTCGGAACAATTCCTGATAACGTGAGGCGTTCTCGAAGGCGGTGGCAATACCGATGGAAATGGTCATTGCTTCGCCGTTGGGAAGCTTCACGTTATAGCTTTTTCTCATGTCTTCCATCAGCAGGAAGATATCCTCTTTCTCCATTTCGCCTTTGAAAATAAGACCAAATTCGTCACCGGAGACCCGATAGAAGGTTCCCTGTTCTCCTGCATATTTCATGAGGTGTTTTCCGGTTTCAATCAGGACTCTGTCGCCTTCATCGAACCCAAAATCTGTGTTTACTCTCATAAATTCATCGAGATCGACTAAGACAATAATGATATTGTCCCCTGCCTCAGCATTTTCGGCAGTAAGGAGTGCCTGCAGATCCTCTTCGAAGCCTTTCCCTTCTGTGATGTTAAGTGCTTCGTCTACTTTGGAATGATGTTGTGTTTTCTTGTTTGGCATAGTGTACGCTCCTTTCCGTATACAGGTGTGTTGTTGCATAATTTATTGAAATAATATGCTGATAATATTATTTTGCAAATAATATCTGTGTATATTATATTATATTCCGTGATATTATTTGTCAAGTAATATTTATAAAATAATTTTAACAAATTGAATTTAAAAAGTTTTTCCCTCAACATACTACGTTTGTGGTAGAATAAGGTATGTGTAAATTATAAAGATTGTCAGAGAAGAAATTATCTGAGAAAGATAAAATGTAGTATTTTAATTTATTTCGTTCGTGGTAAAATGAGAAAGGCAAGTAGGAACAGATGCTTGCTGTGAATTGAGCTGATAGCTTGAGTAATATGCGGAGGTCAATGCAGTAATGAACCGATTTATCATGTGGTGGAAAACCGATAAACGTTATATTTTCCTGGGAAAAATCCTTTTCATGGCGTTGCTGCCGATTCTGTGCTGTGTGGTCAGATGTGCAATAGACGGTAAAAATATTTTTCAGGTCTGGCTTCCGGGTTGTCAATGGAATGATGAACTCTTCTATTTTAAGCAGGTTGAGGCTATCTTGCAGCATGGATTTCCACAAGGTTACTATGGATTTAATGAATCCCATGCTTTGAAATTATCCTTTGCGGCATGGAGTCCGGTGCTTGCGATGCCTTGGGTTTTATGGGGAGCCATATTCGGTTGGAACCTGATGTCGCCTATTCTATGCAATATTACACTCTTGTCCGTAACCTGCATCTGCTTTGTGATTCTGACAAGACCAAATTGGAAGCAGATTGGCATTTTTTCAGTGCTGTTCTGCCTGTATACTCCCATTTGGAGATATGTTTTTTCAGCCATGCCGGAGGTAATCTGTATCTGCATGGTGAGCTTGTTTTATTGTTTTGCAATTCGTTATACGCGTAAACCTTCCGGCAGTTTATTAGCGGTACTTTTTATCTGGTCTTTTCTTATGACATTAATGAGACCGTATTTTCTGTTGTTTATGTTGCTTCCTATCTGGTTCATGTTTCGGAAGTATAAGTGGAAAGGTCTCCTTTTAAGTGTACCTGTTGTGCTGCTTGTCATGATTGTGTATTACCTGATCAATCACTTTCTCTCTGCGGAATATCTCATTCCCTTGTTTGCCACGGATTGGATTATGGCATATTTTCAAGGTGGAATAAAAGCCGGATTGATGGCTACGATTTCCAAGCTTTATCATTCCGGGGGAATGTTCCTGGCTTATACGATTGAGGGGTTCCGTTCAGGGTTGTACGCGGGAACTTATCTGGCGGCATTTGACCTCATGCTACTGTTATTGTTCATAAGATGCATTGTGGATTTTAAACAACACAGGCTTGGGAAAAAACCGGAAAACATGGAAATACATGTACACATCACCTTCAGTTTTGTGGCGATTTTTGCAGCTTTGGTGATGATGTATGTTTTGCCGGAGGCCAGCCGCCATATGATTTCTTTCATGTGTGGCGGAATCCTTGTGATTTCCATGATGGATACCAAACACTATGTAAAACCGATATATACGGGACTGACATTCTTGTACTTCTTTGTGTTTATGGCAAAGGATCCTCTTGTCTATGAAATTCCATATTTTGATCAGGGTAGACAGGAGAACCTGACTTATTGGGAGCAGGTCTATGAGGAGTATTTGGAGGTGTCTAAAGATTCTGTTCCGGGATATGAGAATACCGTTATCTGGGTCTTGAACGATGATACGGATGAGGCAGCAGACCAGGTGGTGAAATGGCAGTATCTGTATTCTTTGCCGGAGGGATTTGGAATCAGCTGCTGTCAAAAAGAATATCTTGTGGAGAATTTCTCTCAGCTTAAAAGCCGGTATATGTTGACCTTGTCGGGTGGAGAGCTTGATCAGATGTGCATGGAGGCCGGTTACGAGGAACTGGGCAGAAGAGAAGATACCGTGTTATACAGATTATGTGCAGAGTAGGAAGGTTTGTTTATGAAAACGTCAGCGGAATTACAGGCGATGCTTCGCCGGATAGATCACAAAGGTTATCCGGTTTATAAGGATACGAAGGGACAATATCAGTTCGGCAAATATGTCTTGTCTATTGATCATGTGCAGGGAGACCCTTTTGCTTCTCCTTCTAAGGTCAGTATCCTTGTGCCGGGTAAAGTCGCGGGCTTTGATAAGAATTGTTGGAAGACAGACAGCAGGAGAATTGCGTTCCTTGACTTCCTGCTCAGACGCGTGGAAACAAAGATAAGGGAATATTCTTTTAAGGCTAAGGGTTCCGGGAAAAGCGGTCTGCTCAGTGTGAGCCGACCGGGTCAGGAGATTTTGGAGAGAAGTGCCTGCACGGTGAATCCTGCTAACGGGGATCTGACGGTGCGGATGGAAATTGGTTTTCCGGCCAATGGACGATCCATTAATGCAGGAGAATTGATAAAGATATTATTTGAATTTCTGCCGGTCTGTGTACAACAGACCCTTTTGGCTGTAGATTGTCCAAGGGAAGTATTGAATAAAGTGCTGGAACTGGCAGACGATCAGCAGTATATTAGGGAAGAACTGGAAAAGAGAAACCTGGTCGCTTTTGTGGCAAATGGTGCGATTCTGCCCAGAAAATCCGGAATCTCTTCTTTGCCCATGAGGGATGCAGTGCTCTTTCAGTCACCTGCTTCCATGGAGGTTACCTTAGACCTTCCGCACAAGGGAAGGCTGGTTGGTATGGGGATTCCCAAGGGGGTTACTCTGATCGTGGGAGGCGGATATCACGGCAAATCAACTTTGCTGGAGGCTCTGGAACTGGGAGTATACAATCACATTGCAGGGGATGGAAGAGAGTATGTGATTACAGATACTACAGCTATGAAGCTGCGGGCGGAGGATGGTCGCAGTATTCAGCGCACGGATATTTCCATGTTTATCCGGAATCTTCCTAACGGTAAGGATACCTCTGCTTTTTATACAGAGGATGCCAGCGGCAGTACCTCTCAGGCGGCAAACACTGTTGAAGCCATGGAGGCAGGGGCGAAGACCTTTCTGATTGATGAAGATACCAGTGCAACAAACTTCATGATTCGGGATGAACTGATGCAGAGGGTGGTGAGCAGAGAGGCAGAGCCCATTATTCCTTTTATCGACAGGGTGAGAGAGCTGTATGAAGAATACGGGATTTCTACAGTGCTGGTGGCCGGCAGCTGTGGTTCTTATTTTCACAAGGCAGACTGCATTCTGCAGATGAGCCGGTATCAACCTATGGAAATCACGGAATTTGCAAAAAAAGAGGCGGAGAATTATCCCTATTTCTTGGGGGAGCCTGAAGCTGCAAAGTCTCCCGATTTTAAGAGAGTAGTAAAAAGAGACACAGCCTTTGCGAAGGAAGACCGCATTAAGATGAGAACTGACGGGCTGGATGGTTTCTCAATCAATAGAGAGGATGTGGACTTGCGTTATGTGGAGCAGCTGGTGGATGCAGAACAATTGACTGCCCTGTCCCATATGATCAAACATATGAAGCTTCATGTGTTTGATGGCAGGAAAACAATGGGAGAGGCTGTGGAAGCCTTGTATACAAGAATAAATAACAGTGGATTCCAAGCCGTTTTTGATAAGAATTCCGCGCAAGGATCCGAAACAGAGGGAAGCGGTCAGCTTCCCGGCAATCTGGCAATGCCGAGAAAGCAGGAGCTCTATGCTGCCCTGAACCGCTGCAGGAGTCTGATAAGTATAGAACTGAAAGGATAACGAAATGAGAGCAGGGTATAAGAATCAGGAAGAAAAAGTTGCCTATATGCTCAGTGAGCCGATATCGCGCCTGGTATGCCGGATGGCAATACCAACGATTATCAGTATGCTGGTCACCGCATTTTACAATATGGCAGATACTTTTTTTGTGGGAAAAATCAACACCCAGGCTACAGCAGCCGTTGGAGTCGTGTTTTCCGTGATGGCGTTGATTCAGGCCTGTGGCTTCTTCTTTGGTCACGGATCGGGCAATTTTATCTCCAGAAAGCTTGGTGCCGGGGAGTTCGAGGAGGCCAATCGAATGGCTGCCACCGGGTTCTTCTCTGCTTTTCTGACGGGAGTAGCGCTTGGAGGCGTGGGGCTTTTATTTCTGGAGCCTCTGGCAAAGCTTCTGGGTTCGACCCCTACAATCCTGCCCTACACCAAAAGCTACATGAGGATTATTCTGATGGGCTGCCCTTTTACCATGGCTTCCTTTGTGGTGAATAATCAGCTGCGTTTTCAGGGCAGTGCCTCATATGCTATGGTTGGCATTATTACCGGGGCTGTGATCAATATTGTTCTGGATCCCCTGTTTATTTTCGGGTGCAATCTTGGAGTCGCCGGTGCTGCGCTGGCTACGGTTATCAGTCAGATGGTGAGCTTTTCGATATTGTTTCTTATGAGCCTGCGCGGTGGAAATATTCGAATCAGGCTTCGCAATTTTACACCGACCGGATATTATTATGTACAGATGTTCAGGGGAGGGTTTCCTTCTCTTTGCAGGCAGGGACTGGGAAGTATCTCTCACATATTCCTGAATAATGCGGCTGGGGTCTATGGAGAAATGTACGGACTCTCTGTCGGGGGCACCGGAGAAATCTATGGGGACGCCGCCATTGCAGCCATGTCCATTGTGAACAGGATATCCATGTTTGCAAACTCGGCGCTAATCGGTTTCGGACAGGGATTTCAGCCGGTCTGCGGCATGAATTACGGTGGGAAAAAATATGCAAGAGTGAGACAGGCCTTTGCCTTTTGCGTCAAATATGCGGCTGTTTTTCTGGTAGCGATTTCACTGGCAGGCTTTATTGCGGCAGAACCGCTGGTGACGTTCTTTCGAAGAGAAGATGCCAAGGTGATTCACTTCGGTACCCTGGCGCTCAGATTGCAGTGCGTCGTGTTCCCTCTGAATGCATGGATTGTAATGTGTAACATGATGCTTCAATCCATCGGCAAAACAGCCAAAGCTTCGATTGTGGCAGCAGCCAGACAGGGATTGTTCTTTATTCCCTTTATCTTTATTTTGCCGCGGATTTTCGGTCTGCTTGGGGTACAGATGTGTCAGACCTGGTCGGATGCATGCTCCTTCGCACTTTCCGTGCCGATGGGCCTGGGCGTACTGCGGGAAATGAAAGCAAAAGAAAAAAATGACCAATAAAGGAGAGCAGATCTATGAGATCACGATGGGGTGACGAATGGGACGAGGAACTGCAGAGAGATACCAAAATAAAAGTGGGCTTTGTATTTAACTATATGCAGATTGCAAAGCTCTGCAAGAGATTTGAGGAAGAGACCAGAGAGTGGGACGACAAATATCCCAAGAACGAGCTGATGAAGATGTGGGGAAGCATCATGTGTATTATGATGGTGCTATTTAGCGTTACCTATAGTATTCTGATCATGGCCACGGGATTATTTTTCTTCTTTTATGGACATAATTTATTTCAGATATACGGTGTGTGGAAGCGTTTTGATTATTCCAAGGGTACATACTGGGGAATGACGCTTCTGACACTGGCGGCAGAACTTGCGTTAAGCTTTGTGGTGAAAGGATTTATTTTCGGAGGCTGAGGATATGAACAGGAAGGAAAGGATTTCCGAAGGGTATCTGTACGAAACACATCTGCATACTTCGGAGGGCAGTGCCTGCGCACGAAGCACCGGCGCAGAGATGGCCAGGGCTTACTTCGAGGCCGGCTATACCGGAATCATTGTCACCAATCACTTTTACTACGGCAATACGGCGGTAGACAGACAGCTGCCCTGGGAACAGTGGGTGGAAGGGTATTGTCTGGGCTATGAACAGGCGAAGAAGGAAGGGGACAGGCTGGGACTTCAGGTATTCTTTGGCTGGGAGGCAGGCTATGGGGGACCGGAGTTCCTGATATATGGTCCGGACAAGGAATGGCTGCTGGCACACCCGGAAATCAAGGATGCCACGGTGGAAGAGCAATACCGGCTGGTACATGAAACGGGAGGAATCGTGATACAGGCACATCCCTATCGGGAGGCTTCTTATATTCGGGAAATAAAGCTGTATCCTGGGCTTGTGGACGGCGTGGAGGGATACAATGCCAGTCATTCGTCCCTTGCTTTGGCCGCGAGACATCCGGAATTCAATGACAGGGCGCTTGCTTATGCAAGAGAACATGCGCTTCCTTTGACAGCCGGTTCTGACCAGCATAATGTGGGAATGCTCTGGGGCGGTATGGAGTTCCCGAAGAAATTAAAGGATATACAGGACTTTGGACGGGCTGTTCTGGCAGGAGAAGCAATAAGATTTTGGGATGGAACCAAAGAGTATTTTCGATGATTATAAACAAAAATTAATAATTTTCTGTCTTTTTCCTCTTCTCATAATCGAGGCTATATGGTATTCTCTTTACGGGCTCGGGGCGGTGCCCCGGCTTGCGGTTAGTTACTCGTTGATCAGGGTATACTTTCCGGGGAACCATTAATGTAGTGCATGAAGATGCAAAAAAGAAAGGTTGGTATTATATTATGAAAAAAATGTCTTTGTTTCTTTGTACAGGACTGATGATTGTGAGCCTGGCAGGATGCGGCAACAACAATCAGGGAAGCAGTGATGCTCAGCAGAGCACTCCTCAGCAGAGTGTTCCTCAGAGCAGTCAGCAGGAGAGTACTTCCGGGGATAACGAGCAGAACGGCGGAGAAGACACCGGTCTGGAGGATATGGGCACCATTGCCAACGGCATTGATTATGCTGACGGCTGGACAGAGGAGATGAACGGAATTCTTACTGCGGTAAAAGACTACATGGGTGAGAACTACAGACCCAGTATGCCCGTGATGCCTGACATGCTGGCAGAGTTCTATGGTATTACCGAGGATATGTATGAGGATTATCTGGCGGAGACTCCCATGATTTCCGCTCATGTGGATCAGCTGGTTATCGTGAAGCCCAAGGCAGGTCAGGAGGAAGCAGTTATGAATGCATTGAACGCATATCGTGATATGCAGATTAACGACATGCTGCAGTATCCCTCCAATGTGGGAAGAGTTCAGGCTTCCAAGGTAGAAAAGGCCGGTGATTATGTGTGCTTCGTGCTTCTCGGTACAGATACCACCTCCATTGAGCAGGAGTATGGCGAGAAGGAACAGGATGCTACCGAAGCGATCATCAAGAGCTGTCAGGAAACCAATGATAGGGTGCTTGAGATCATCGGTGGACAGGCAAAGTAAAAAAACGGAGTAAATATTGATATGGTATTTAGTAGCGTGCTCTTTTTGTTTCGCTTTTTACCTATATTCATGATTTGTTATTTTGTGCTTCCGAAGAGGATGAAGAATTTCATCCTCTTCTTCGGAAGCCTTATTTTTTATGCATGGGGCGAACCAATCTATGTCTTGCTGATGTTATTTTCGACATTTGTGGATTATTTCAACGGAAGAATGATAGAAAAATTCCGTGGGAAAAAAGCGGCGACAGGATTTTTGATTGCCTCGGTCATCATTAATCTGTCGGTGCTCTGTTTCTTTAAATATGCAGATTTTCTGGTACAAACCTTTCGTTCGGTAACGGGGTTGTCGGTTCCGTTGATGAAGCTGCCGCTGCCCATCGGTATCTCCTTCTACACCTTCCAGACCATGTCTTATACCATTGATGTATATCGGGGTGAGGCGAAGGTGCAGAAGAATCTTCTGGACTTCGGCGTGTTTGTTACCATGTTCCCTCAGCTGATTGCAGGACCCATCGTGAAATATGTAGATGTGGAAGAAAGTCTTCATGACCGCAAGGTGAGTCTCGAAGCGGTAAGCAGCGGTATGCAGCGGTTCTGCATCGGTATGGCAAAAAAAGTGCTTCTTGCCAATAATATCGGTGAGCTGTGGTCGAGAATATCGGCTATGGATTTCGGAGGCATCAGTGCCTTGACCGCATGGCTCGGCATTGTGGCGTTCGCCTTCCAGATTTATTTCGATTTTTCAGGCTATTCGGATATGGCAATCGGTCTCGGTGAGATGATGGGCTTCCGATTCCCGGAGAACTTTAACTATCCTTATATATCTGCTTCGGTCACGGAATTCTGGAGGAGATGGCATATTTCTCTGGGCAGCTGGTTCAGAGAGTATGTGTATATCCCCATGGGAGGTAACAGAAAAGGCCTCCCCAGACAGCTGTTCAACATCCTGATCGTATGGATGCTGACGGGAATCTGGCATGGTGCCGGATGGAACTTCCTTTTCTGGGGATTGTGGTTTGCCTTTTTCCTGTCCATGGAAAAGCTCTTTCTTGGAAAGGTGCTTCAAAAGGCAGGCAGAGCAGTGGGAATTGTGTATGATACTCTGGTAGTGCTGGCGGGCTGGGTGTTTTTTTCTCTGGAGAGTCCGGCACAGATTCTTGGTTATTTCAGGGCAATGTTTGGAAATGCGGGACCGGTTGACGATCAGGGGCTGTTCCTGGGCAGAGAGTACCTGTTCCTGTTGATGGCAGCGGTGGTGGCCGCCACTCCCTTGGCGGGCAGGCTGGTGAAGAAGCTGAAGGAATCTCAGGCAACCCCTTGCAGGGTGGTTTATTGTGTGGGAGAAAAGCTGATTCCCATGTCATTGCTCCTTCTGTCCATTGCAGGAATTGTGGATGCTTCCTATAATCCCTTCCTGTATTTCAGATTTTAGGGGGTGTGTGATGAAGAAGGGTCAAATAAATGCGCTGATTACAATTGTCCTCATTTCCCTGATAATTCTGATTTTAACTGTGGCTGATTTTTGCACAAAGGATCGTCTGTTTTCCGAAACGGAGAACAGAATGCTTGCTCAAAAACCGGAATTTACCATGGAGAGGCTGTTCAAGGGAGAATATACCGGCGAATACGAAACCTATGTCACGGACCAGTTTGTCGCCAGAGACCGATGGATAGCAATCAAGACAGGGCTGGATATTGTAATGCAGAAAAAGGAAATCGGAGGGGTTTATCTCGGTGCGGACGGGTACCTGATTGAACAGCATCTGCCACAGGAATACACTGAGGAAAAGATTCAGAAGAAGCTGAAGCTTCTGAACAGGCTTGTGACAAAATACGGGGCAAAGGTCATGCTGGTTCCCACGGCAGACAATATTCTGACGGATAAGCTTCCGGCCTTTTCGCCATATTTTGATCAGAAGTCTTTTCTGGAACGGGTGAAGAAGGAAGTGGGAGCCGGGAATTATATTGATATCTATGCGACATTGTCAGAGCACAGTGAGGAGGAAATCTATTACCGCACCGATCATCATTGGACTACATTGGGTGCAAATTATGGTTATATCGCGTGGGCACAGGCGATGGGAGTGGAGCCCTATCCTTACAAAGATATGACTTCGGTGACAGATGAGTTCCTGGGAACCCTGCAGTCCAAGATCAATATGCCCTGGAAGAAGGAAAGTATTACTTACTTCAGGGAGACTGCGCAGTGGCCGGTCACCATTATCTATGATATGGAAAAGGAAGCTGACACTTTATACGAAGAGAAGTATCTTTCCACGAAAAATAAGTATGCCTACTTTTTGGATGACAACCATGCGCTGATTGAGATTACAACGGGGAACAACACCGGTAAAACTCTGTTTGTGATTAAGGATTCCTACGCAAACTGTTTTGTGCCGATGCTGTTGCCGCATTATGATAAAATCTGCGTCCTGGATCTCAGATATTATAACGGAAGACTCAGATGGCTGATGAACCAGTACGGGAAGCCCGGTGAAATGGACGTTTTGGTGCTCTACAACTGTATTCATTTTCTGGATGAATTTCAGTATATGGAGTAACCTGCAGGAGGGGGAAAGGATGAATACAGTAGTTTTTGATATGGACGGAGTTCTGTTTGACAGTGAGACACTGTGCCGTGACAGCTGGATTGCGATTGCGGAGGAAAGCGGACTGCCGGGAATGAAAGAAATCTTTCCGAAATGTATCGGTCTGAACGCAAACGACAGCAGGCAGATTGTGATGGAAGCCTACGGACCGGATTTTGATTATGAAGGCTTTCGCAAGAGGGCTTCTGTATGGTTTTGGGATAATATTGAGAAAAACGGACTTGCAGTGAAACCCGGCGTCAGAGAGCTGTTGCAGTGGCTGAAGGAGAACGGCTGGATCATAGGGCTTGCCTCCTCCACCAGGCGCTCTTCCGTGGAAAAATGTCTCGAGAAGGCCGGCATTACTGAATATTTTCAGGAGATCATCACGGGAGATATGGTAGAGCATTCCAAGCCCTTGCCGGATATTTATCTATTGGCATGCGACAGATTGGGGAAAAGACCGGAAGAGTGCTATGCAATCGAGGACTCGCCCAACGGTATCCGGTCTGCCCATGCAGCGGGAATGCATCCCCTGATGGTGCCGGACATGATTGCGCCGGATGAAGAGATGCGTCTTCTGAGTGAGAGGATTTTTGAAAGCTTACATGAGGTTAAGAGCTTCTTTGGAGGTATGAGTTAATGGCTGATTTGGGAATTCCGAAGAATACAATAGAGGTCTTACAGAAATACAATTTCAATTTCCAGAAGAAATTCGGACAAAACTTCCTGATTGACACTTCCGTGCTGGACAGAATTGTGTCCGCAGCAGAGATCACGGCTGAAGATTGTGTGTTGGAAATCGGACCGGGAATCGGCACCATGACACAGCGTCTGGCTGCGAAGGCGCGAGAGGTTGTTGCGGTGGAGATTGACAGGAATCTGATTCCTATTTTGGAGGATACTCTCTCGGATTGCGATAATGTCACGGTGATCAACGACGATATCCTTAAGGTTGACATCAACAAAATCGTACAGGAGAAAAACGGCGGGAACCCTATTAAGGTGGTGGCAAACCTGCCCTATTACATAACCACTCCGATTATCATGGAGCTCTTTGAGAGTCATGTACCCTTGAAGAGTATCACCGTCATGGTGCAGAAGGAAGTGGCTGACCGCATGCAGGTAGGTCCGGGAACGAAGGACTACGGAGCTTTATCCCTGGCTGTGCAGTATTATGCTAAGCCGGAAATTGTGGCCAATGTACCTCCCAACTGCTTTATTCCCAGACCAAATGTGGGAAGTGCGGTGATTCATTTATCGAGATACGAGGTGCCCCCGGTGAAGGTGACAGATGAGAAGAAAATGTTTGCACTGATCAGGGCTTCCTTTAATCAGCGGAGGAAGACACTTGTAAACAGCCTGAATAATTCGCCTGTTCTGGGATGGTCAAAGGAGCAGATTGCCGAGGTGCTGGAGGAGATGCAGCTGCCGGCTACCGTGAGAGGAGAGGCGCTAACTTTACAGCAGTTTGCAGAGCTTTCGGATCGATTGTGAAAAGAGATTCTATATTTGGATAACTAACGTGAAAATACAAGATATTAACACTATATCTTGTATTTTTTTTGGCTTTTTCTCTTGATATAACCACAACTTCTATGTTAAACTTATAATAATAGGGAATAGTGTGCGCATTTTTAAGATGCGAAAATACGGAGGAATTACTTTGGATAAGTATGAATATAAAATAAAAGTCGATGAAATCAAGAATTTGATTGCCCAAAAAGAATATGCGGAGGCAGCAGAGATTGCCGATACCATAGACTGGAACCGGGTAAAAAGTGTCATGATGCTCTGCATGATCAGCGATGTATACAAGATTAACAGACGTTATGAGGATGCGGAGAATCTTCTCCTTATGGCAGACGAGAGGCGTCCCGGCGGAAAGACAATTTATTACTCTCTCTGTGAGCTCTCAATCAAGACCGGAAAATTTGTTGAAGCTTACAATTATTACAAAGAATTTATGAAGATAGCGCCGCAGGATCCAGGCTGTTATGTTTTACAGTACAAGCTGTACGAGGCTCAGGAAGTGAGTCTGGAAGAGCGTATTGCGGTGTTAGAGGAGTTGAAAAAGAGGGACTATAGGGAAAAGTGGGCATACGAGCTGGCATACCTGTACCACAGAGTAGGTCTCGCAACCCGTTGTGTTGAGGAGTGCGATGAGTTGATCCTCTGGTTTGGTGAGGGTAAGTATGTAATTAAAGCTATGGAACTGAAGATGCTGCATGAGCCGTTGACAGAGGCACAGCAGGAAAAATACGACCATAGATATGACGAAGCAGAGGGTGAAAGCGAGAGGCCGGCGGAGAATCCTACGGGAGAGATCAGAGTCCCCGAGGGTGGCGCGGATTCTGAAGAGTATATGTATGAGACCGGTGCCATGGGTACACCGGAAGAGGGTGGCATGCAGGAGACTGACATTCAGGAGAATGGCATTCAAGAGACTGACAGTCAGGAGAACTCCGCAGTGCAGGAGGAGCTGGATATTCAGGTTAAGACGATGGATATGAGTCGTTTTAACACCATGAATCTGCAGGCGGAATTGGCAGCAGGGCTTAAGGAAGTATTATCCGATGAGCAGAAGCAGGCTGAGGAAGTTACCCGTGCCATCGTTGCCCCCATGTTAGATACAGATTCTATGGAACAGGAAATTTCTGAGGAGGAACGGGCCAAGATGCCGGTTCCCGAAGGAATGTCAGAGATTATGCCGATAGAAGAGGAACAGAGTGAAAGCGCGGAGCCCGGAGAAGAAGGCGAACCGGAAGAGGCAGAGAAAGAGGTAACGGAAGAGGAACCCAAAGCGGAAGAGAACTCACTAACGGAGGAGGAACCCAAAGCGGAAGAGAACTCACTAACGGAGGAGGAATCCAAAGCGGAAGAGGAACCACAAACAGAAGAGAACTCCGATACCATCGGAGCGACTGTCATGGAAGAGATGCGTCAAAAGATGAACAGTAATGAGGAACACGCCATGACATCGCAACCTCCGGAACAGATGGCAAAGGTTCTGACACAGGAAGCTGACGGACAGATTCGTCTGGTTATGCCGGAGAAAGAGTCTGTGGAGAAACAGATTACCGGCCAGATGGACATTCAGGATATTTTAAATGAATGGGAGAAGCTTAAAAAGGAGAATGAAGAAAGACGCAAGGAAGAAGTGCGTAGGCATGTATTACAGCACACAGGAGATATGTTTACCGAATTTGAAGCGGCTGTAAGAGACGGTTTGCTGGAACAGATTGAAAGCGGTGTTGTAAAGCTGGATACCCTGGATGAGACGACCAGGGAGCTTTTGGATACGACTACTCCGGTTGAAACGCAGGAGACTGAAGCCGTCAGGGAAGAGCAGCAGGTTGAGACTGAAGCTATAGAAGCGGAAGAAGAAACAGCGGAGGAAGAAGAGAAAGCTGCAGAAGAGGTAGCAGAAGAAGAGGAAGCAGCGATAATAGAAGAACCGGAAGCAGAAGCTGAGAACGCAGAGCAAGTGGATGAAGAGATAATCGAGGAGACTGAGACAGAAACCGGGGAAGAAGTAACGGAAAACATCGAAGAGGCAGAGGAGCTTCAAGATTACGGTGAAGTGGAAGAAATCGAAGAGATTGAAGAGATTGAAGAGATAGAAGAGAATGATGACATAGAGGTAGCAGAGGATGAGACGAACCAGGCTGCACCTCAGGAAGAAACCTCGCCGCAACAGGACAGACCTAAAGTACGCGCGTTGACCAAGGAAGAGGAAGAACTGTTTGAGCCCTTCATTCAGAGCAGATCCGGTCGTGAAAAGCTGATAAAAGCAGTGGATAGTATCAGTCTTGCTGCTTATACCGGCAATGTAATTATCACCGGTGCCGAGGGTATGGATACTCTGACGCTGGCTCAGAATATGATTCGTGATGTACAGCTGACGGACAGTAATTTTTCCGGGAAGGTTGCAAAGATATCCGGCAAGGGTCTTAATTCCAAGGATGTAAATGAGATATTTGATAAGCTGAAGAGTGGTGCTTTGATTATTACCAAGGCTTCAGATATGAAAGACACCACCCTGGAAGCTCTGTACAGAGCGCTTCAACAGGAGAATTTCGGTATTATCATCGTGATGGAAGATACCAAAAAGGCAATGGACAAGCTTCTCCATACCCATTCAAAGCTTGGAGAGAGTTTTACTGCAAGGTTGAATGTGGAGGCTATGAGTAATTCTTCCCTTGTGGCTTACGGCAGGAAATATGCTTATGAACAGGAATATGCCATAGACGATTTCGGTGTACTTGCACTGCATACCAGGATTGAAGAACTGCAAACAGTTGACCACGCAGTGACCGTTGCGGAAGTGAAAGAGATTATTGATGAAGCGATTCGTCATGCAAACAGAAAGAATCTGAAGCACTTTATTGATATTCTGGTTTCAAAGAGATATGACAAAGAGGATATGATAATTCTGACAGAAAAAGATTTTGTATGAAAATGGGGGGGAATACAAAATGTCTGAACGAGAACAGAAAGTATTTATTTCAGAGGCGGATCAATACCTTTTTTCTCAGGGAACCCACTATGACATTTACAAAAAACTGGGAGCTCATCCCTCTGTGGAGAAGGGGATAAAAGGTATTTATTTTGGAGTATGGGCGCCGAATGCTGAGAAGGTGTCTGTGGTTGGCAGCTTCAATGACTGGAAGGAAGAAGCGCATCCCATGAAAAAATTAGGTCCGGTAGGAATTTGGGGGTTATTTGTTCCCGAGGCCGCTGTCGGGGATATATACAAATTCCTGATTTTTACCAGGAAGGGCGATAAGCTTTACAAGGCGGATCCCTTTGCAAATCAGGCCGAATACAGACCGGGAACTGCTTCTGTTATTGCTGATATGAGTGGTTTTGGCTGGACGGATAAGAAGTGGATGGAACAACGTGACAGTAAGGATATTTACAGCAGACCTATGTCCATTTATGAATGTCACATTGGTTCCTTTATGAAACATCCTGACGGTACAGAGGAGGGATTTTACAATTATCGTGAGTTTGCTGACCGAATTGTAAAATACCTGAAGGAAATGAAGTATACTCACATTGAGCTGATGGGTATTGCGGAGCATCCTTATGACGGTTCCTGGGGTTATCAGGTAACGGGCTACTACGCACCTACTTCCAGATATGGTACGCCCAGGGATTTTATGTATTTGATCAATGAATTGCACAAAGCAGGGGTGGGAGTCATTCTGGACTGGGTACCGGCTCACTTTGCAACAGACGCTCACGGTCTTGCCAGATTTGACGGAGAGTGCATTTTTGAACATCCGGATCCCCGCCTTGGGGAACACCCGGATTGGGGCACCAAGATTTTTAATTATGGAAAACCGGAAGTAAAGAACTTCCTGATTGCCAATGTTTTGTTCTGGCTGCGGGAATTCCATGTTGACGGTATCCGCGTGGATGCGGTGGCTTCCATGCTTTATCTGGATTACGGTAAGAGGGATGGTCAGTGGGTAGCCAATAAATATGGCGGAAATGAGAATCTGGAGGCCATTGAATTTTTCAAGCACTTGAATTCTGTTGTCCGAGGAAGCTATCCGGGCTTCCTGACCATTGCAGAGGAATCCACGGCGTGGCCTAAGGTGACGGGGGAAATCGGAGGGGATGCCCTTGGATTCTCTTACAAATGGAATATGGGCTGGATGCATGACTTCTGTGAATACATGAAATTGGATCCCCTGTTCCGTCGGGGCGACCATTACGGCATGACTTTTGCTATGACCTATAATGAAAGTGAGAAGTACATTTTGCCTCTCTCTCACGATGAGATGGTACATTTGAAATGCTCTATGGTTAATAAGATGCCGGGCTATATGGTGGACAAATATGCCAACCTGCGTACAGGCTATACCTATATGTTTGGACATTCCGGCAAGAAGCTTCTCTTCATGGGACAGGATTTTGGTCAGGAGAGAGAGTGGAGTGAGGCGAGAGAGCTTGACTGGTATCTCTTGGGCGAAAAGAACAATCACGGCATGCATGAGTATGTGAAGGAATTACTTAAGCTATACAGAAAATATCCGGCTCTTTATGAGCAGGATCACAGCTGGGCGGGCTTTGAGTGGATGAATGCGGATGATAAGGAAAACAGCGTTTATTCCTTTGTGAGAAAGTCAGCTACCGGCAGAAACAGTCTGTTGTTTGTGTTGAATATGACTCCGGTCAAGAGAGAAGGCTATCGTGTGGCGTTGCCTAAGTGCAAAAAGTACCGGCTTCTTCTCAACAGCGATGAAGAGAGATTCGGTGGCTGGGGGAATGAACTTCCGGCAGAGTTTACAGCGGAAAAGGTTCCGTTCCATTATCACAAGTATTCTGCCACTCTGGATCTGCCTCCTTACGGCTCGGCAGTTTATGTTTTCTAAGGGAAGCAGGGTAAAGGAAAGCGAAAGAAATACCGAAATAAAAGGTAAGCGCGGTTCATGTGCTTACCTTTTTTGTGCAAATCGAGGTCTTATGAAAACAAAGATACAATGAGCTATTTTATAAAGATAGCTTTCGGTGCAGGAGAAAATAAGTGAGAATATCTTTTTATCAGCAAAACACAGTTGAATCAGAAAATAAACCGTCTGTCTATCGTACCAATACTACTGCCGTGAAATCAGATAATTCCACGGCAGCAGGCTATTATGCGGCAGGAGAGGGGTGGGAGAATCTTACCGGAAATACACCCGAAAAAGGGAAGAGTCTGATCGAGCTTCAGGAGGAAGCAGGGGTTACGGACGTGGCGATTTCTCAGGATTATATGACGGTTCTGTCCCATACCATGTCAGAGGAAGACTATGCCAGGATGCAGAAGGATGGCTTTGATTTCGGCAGCATGGATCCTGAGGAGGCTGTGACCATTGTAGACAGGATTAAGGCGGAGCTGGTACGTTCGGGCAAGCATGTTGCGGGCTATACGGATGATCTGGATATGGCAGTATTATCTGAAATATTAGGCAGTGAAGCCATGGCGAATGCAGTGACGGAAAGCTTTGCGACTGCAGATCTGCCCCTGAACAGCGAAAACCTTGAAAAGGTCATTGCTGCCTGGACGATGGCTAAGGAATTGAAGCCCATGGATCCGGGAACCATGGATTATATCTTACATAATGAAATGGATCCGGAAATCTGGAATCTGTATCTGGCACAAAGTAGCGGCGCGTCTGTAAAAGGCGCCAAAGCACCATCCTTTGCGGCGGAGGAGATTCCCGGATATTATGTAAAAAATGCATGTACAGCAGATTTTTCGGAGCTGTCAGAGCAGATTGACCGCATTTTGATTCAATCAGGTCGTATGGCGGATGAGGAGAACAAACAAAACGCTTCTTTCCTATTGGAGCATGGAATTCCTCTGACGGAAGAAAATCTGACACGTCTGGAGCAATTGAAGAATCTTGAGCTTCCGGTGGAAGCAGAGGATTTCAGCCGTGGTGTGACAAATGCCATTGCGGAAGGGAAGAACCCTGTTCACGCCGTGCTTGGCGGATATCAGGAAACGATATATGAAAAGGCTGTGCGGCTGTTAGAAGAATATCAGAATATGGAGCTTCCGGAGGTCATGGCAGATAATCTGGCAGCCAGAAGACAGCTGGAGGAGATTCGTCTCCGGATGACCGCAGAGACGAATCTGAGGCTCTTGAGGAGCGGATTCTCTATTGATACCGCCCCCATGGAGGAATTGGTGGAAGCTCTTCGCAGGGCTGAGGAAGAACTGGCAAAACAGTATTTCCCGGATAGTGCAGAGGCTGTGAAGCAGTATCAAAACCTTGTGCAAACTGAAGGAATTCTTCGTGAATTGCCCTCTCTCCCGATACAGATTCTGGGAGAAATGTCCGTTGGCAAAACGGTGGCTAAAGGTGAAAATGTTGGAGCTTCAGAAGAGATTGCTACCTTGCAGAGATTTTATGATCGTGGAAAGCATTTGCAGGAGCAGTACGAAAAGGCAGAGAAACAGTATGAGGAATTGATGACGGCTCCCAGAAAAGACTTGGGCGACAGCCTTAGGAAAGCATTTGCCAATGTGGACGACATCCTGTCAGACCTGGGGCATGATTTGACAGAGGAGAACCGCCGAGGAATCAGGATTCTGGGTTACAACCGCATGGAGATGACGGAGGAGAATCTGAACCGTGTATTGGAGGCGGACAGACAGGTGCGTCAGGTGATGGAAAAGATGACGCCGGCAGCAACCCTGAAGATGATTCGGGATGGAATGAATCCTTTGGAAAAAAGTTTTCGGGAGCTGCAGGAATATTTTGAAACGCTTCCTTCGGAATACAGAAAAGAAGCAGAAAGCTACAGCCGCTTTCTCTATGGTTTAGAGTGTAACCGGGAAATCACACCGGAGGAAAGAGAAAGCTATATCGGTATTTATCGTATGCTGCGTCAGTTGGAAAAGGCAGACGGTGCAGCTGTGGGGACTATCGTGAATACCGGGGCAGAGCTTCATTTTTCGAATTTGCTCAGTGCGTTGCGTTCCGCCAAGGTAAAAAATCTGGATGAGAAAATAGACGCCACCTTCGGTACTGTGGAAAAATTGCTTCAAAGGGGGGAAAGCATTTCGAATCAGATTGGAAAGGCCTTTATACAGGCGGCAAAGGAAGCCGTGAATGGGCTGAATAATAGCGAAGAGATAGAAAATGCTTACAATAAGCAACAGATGGAACAATATCGTATGGAGGCAATGTCCGCAGATGCCGAGTGTATTGCCATGCTCCAAAGAGGAGAGATGTCAGCTTCCGCTGAGAATCTTATGGGAGCGGTTGCCCTGTTGCAGGAAACATCGGATCTTTTTGAACTCTATGGCAGGGAGAAAAGGGGGGCGAAACTCTGGGAAGATCTTGATCGGCCGGAGGAATTCGCAAAGGAATATGAGGAAGCCTTGGAACAGACTGAGAAGGAAACCGAAGAGGCAACCTTTGAACGGGTGGATACGGTGCTGGATATCAGAAAAATGCAGCTTACTCACAAGCAGCTGACCATTGCATCCAGGCTTTCCGATACAGAAGAGTATTTTCTCCCTATGTATTTCGGGAATCGACCCGCCAGAGTACACCTTGTACTCAAACGTGGCGGAGAGCAGACCGGAACTGTGGAGATTCGGATTAAAAGCGGTTCCGAAAAGGACTTATGTGCGGCCTTTGGGTTTGAACAGGGAAGCCTAAAAGGAATTATTAGTACTGTTCGCCCGGGAGAGGTTATGAAAACGGAAGGAATAGCCGATAAATTTATCAAGGAAGCCGGTACAAACTGGACCGTTGGTGGTGTTGAGGTAACAACGGGTGAAATCTCTCAGGGCGTATTCGGAGCGGGCATGGATGCCGGGACAGAAAAAGCAGAATTATATCGTGTGGCAAAGGTATTTTTAGCTGCCGTGCAGGAAGAAGAGGTATCATATGAGAATTAATTACAACGTGTCCGCAATGCTGTCAAATAATGCATTGGCAAACAATGACAATATGTTGGCAAAGTCTCTGGAGAGATTGTCATCAGGGCTCAAAATTAACCATGCAAAGGATGGTCCTTCGGGTCTTGCAATGGCAAAGAGAATGAACGCACAGATCGAAGGACTTACAGTTGCCAATCAGAATGCCAGTGACGGTATTTCCCTGATTGAGGTGGCTGACGGAGCTATGACGGAGATCAGCGACATGCTTCAGCGTATGAATGAGCTGGCGGTCAAGAGTGCCAACGGCATTCTCTCAGACTCCGATCGTCAGACCATTCAGGATGAGATTAGCCAGCTAAAAGATGAAATAGAGCGTATTTCCGGTACGACAGAGTTTAACGGACAGAAGATTTTGAACGGTGAATTTGATCTGAAAGGGTATGTGCTCACGGATCCCGCCAATCCTCAGCTGGATATCAAAGTCAGCAGCTATTCCAAGGATGTGCCTGTAAAGGTCTACAGCATCGACAGTCTTACCATTGATAAAGAATATGTAAATGGAACGGAAACAGGAGAATATATTGCCAATGTCAGTCTGGGAGGAGAATTCCCGGTTGGCGCAAAGACCGAGATGAACGGTAAGCTACTCACCATCAAGGGCGCAAACGGCTTTGAGATGACATTGGATCTCACCGGAATTGACTACACTGCTTTGCCCGCGACATATAATGATTTCAAGATTGATGCGACAGGTCTGGGAGCAATGAAGCTTCAGGTCGGCGCCAATGAGGATCAGTATCTTTCCGTGGAGATACCAAAGGTATCCCTTAGGGAGATGGGGATTGAAGATATTGATGCTTCAACAGAAGAAGGTGCCTTACATGCGATCGACTGTATCGGGAGAGCGGTAAACTATGTTTCTGACATCAGAGGCAGACTTGGCGCATATCAGAACAGGCTGGAGTCCACAACCCGTAGCCTTGACATCACTTCTCAGAATATGACCGCTGCTTATTCACGTATCATGGATGTGGATATGGCTGAGGAAATGACCAATTATACCACTTACCAGGTGCTGACACAGGCAGGTACTTCCATGCTTGCCCAGGCCAATGAACGTCCTTCTCAGGTACTGCAGCTCCTGCAGTAAGGGGGATCAAGTGGCTTGACGGGAAGAAGGCATTGTTGCGGAGGACAGAATGACAAGAGAGCAAAAACAGGAATTTACTTTGAGAATATCCCGGGCGAATCCTACGGAGATGGTCGCCATTCTTTACAAAATGCTGGAATGTTATGTACAGGATGCCGGTGCTGCGTTGGAGAAGGAAGACGGGACAGATTTTAGAGAATCCTTGAGAAGAGCGAAGAACTGCCTGGGAGAACTGATGAATTCGCTGGATATGCGTTATGAGCCGGCTCCCGCTCTGCTAAGCCTCTGCGGATATTGTATCAGGAGGTTGACCTCGGCGGAACTTCGTAATAAGCGGGAGCCGTTGGAGGAAGTAGGGCAGATCGCAAAAAAACTCGGAGAAGCCTACGGACAAATCGCTTCTCAGAATAAAGCCGGCTCTGTGATGAACAATTCTCAGACGGTATATGCAGGGCTTACTTACGGAAGAAATACACTAACTGAAAACATGGCTGACCAGGGAACGAATCGAGGAATGTATGCATAGATTCTTTTCGGGAACGGATGTTTCCGAGGCGGCAAGCTGTGTCAGATAGTTGTATCTTTTTTGCAGAGAGTTGATCTCATAAATATAGCTGTCAATCAAATCAGCTTCTACAGCATTATCAAAACCCGTGTAGGCGTTATCCAGCGCCCTGCGGGTTTTTTCTATGGCTTCCTGCAGGGAAGTGGTGGTAAGTTCCGTCTCTGCTTTTTGCAGTGTATCGATGTTCCGGCTGAAATACATTTTCATGGTAAAAAATTCCTTTCCATTTGTTGTTAAAAGTATAGCCGGATAATCTATAAATATACCATTCTCATGGAAATGTGTGGACTGTTAGTATATTTACCCAAGAAGTGTAATAGAATGCAGAAAGGACATGGTAGTCTGTTGTGAGGGGTTATGGCAGAGAAGATTCTGACATTTTTCATGCGAATGATTTGTGGTATTATTGCGATTTATTTCATTAATTTACTGCTTAGGTACTTTGGTGTTGCGTTATTGGTGGGCATAAATCCATTCACTGTTTTGACATCCGGATTCCTTGGAATTCCAGGGCTGGCGTTACTTTACGGGCTTGGAGTGTATTATTCTTTGTAGATAATTGACAAAAATCGTTTTTTTATAAAATGTGTCTTGCAATACACAAGACATGGAGTTATAATGCGATTACGAAATATCATAAAAGTGTTCTTTCGGGATTGCTTAGAACATTCTGTTTATCATAATATTCCTGTTATTCTTGGACATTTTTCGTCCGATATTCATTGCTTTGAGAAAGATTCTTTGCTTCATTCATCTGTTATTGTTCAATATGTATGTTTATGTAAAGGAGTGGTTGACATGTTGGCTTTGTGTCTGCTTACTGCAGCTGTCTGTTTATCTGATTATTTTACCAGGAGAATTCCCAATCTTATTTTGTTGATAATGATGACAATCGGAATTCTGTACCGATGGCAACAGATGGGGGCAGGAGGTATTCCCTTCTGTCTGTTCCAAACAGGTATCGTCATATTGCTATTTTATCCGCTGTTTCGAATCGGGGCGCTGGGCGCCGGCGATGTAAAGCTCTTCGGTGTTGCGGCAGGGTATCTGCCTTTTCAAAAAGTCTTTCTATTCGTATTCATTTCTATGCTGATTGCAGCAATTTTTTCATTGATAAGGTTAATCTGTGACAGACAGCTGAGACGAAGGATGGGTATATTTCTCGGCTATGTGAGGCTTGTGGCTGTAAAGGGAGCTCTTATTCCTTATCCTGTTGAAAGAAACGGGAGGGATAAAATCTGTCTTTCGGGCCCGGTACTGCTCTGTCTGATTCTGTATTTGGGAGGGGTATGGTGAGAGAAGTTAAAAAAGTTCTGGTTATTTGTGATGTGGAAGAAGAATATGCCCAGCTTTTTACAAATTACTTAAAGAAACAAAGGGAGCTTCCGTGGGAGATTCATACATATACAAGTGCGGAACAGCTGCTTTTACAGGAAAAAGAAGGTTGTGCTGTTCTGGCAGTTGCGGAGTCAACTTACTGTGAGGAGATAGAAAGCTTAAATCCCGGAAGACTTGTGGTATTGAATGAAAGCGGGATATTACGCTGGGAAAACATGCTTTATGTGGATAAATATCAGCCTGCGGAGGAAGTGCTGAGGTTCCTGCTCCGGATCTATGCCGAAATAGCTGATTCCAATTGGCCGAGGCTTAGCAAAAATCAAAATGTAGTATTTTGGGGTCTCTATTCTCCGGTTCACAGAAATCTTCAGACCTCCTTTGCGCTGACCATGGCGCGGTTATTGGCGGAAAAGCACACAACACTTTATATCAATTTCGAATACTGCGCCGGCATCGGTGAGCTTCTTCCGGATATGCAGACTATGGATTTGGCAGATCTGTTGTATTTTCTAAATTCAGAGAAGGACAAGTTCAAAATCCGAATGCAGAGTATTTGCAGAAAAATAGGGTCGTTGGATTATGTGCCGCCTATGAAATCAGGACAAAATCTGCTGACGATCAGACCTTCGGAATGGCTCGAACTGTTTCGGAAAATTGAGGAGCTGGGAGAATATGAATATATTATTTTGGACTTGAGTGAGAGTGTTCAGGGTCTCCATGAGATATTGAAAATGTGCAAAAGAATATTTACCTTAAGAGCGGATGACAGAGTGGCGAGAAGTAAGATTCTTCAATTTGAACAGTTGCTGTCAATGGAATCCTGTGAAGATATCACGGAAAAGACAAGAAATCTGACTCCGCCTCATATCAGGCGTATGCCGGAGGGTATGGAACAGCTTACCAGAGGGGAATTGGCAGCATGGGTAAACAAAATATTGGAGGAAGAGTAGGAATGGAATACGGAGAATTGAAGAAACAGTTACGAATCCGTGTACAGGAACGTATGGATTATTTCAAGGACATGACAGATGAGGAAGTAGAGGATGTCATAGATGAGGTGATTCTGCAACAGGATAATCTGTCCGTATGCTCCGTGGAATTGCGAAGAAGACTGAAACGGGAGCTGTTTGACTCTTTGCGCAGATTGGATATTCTTCAAATTTTTGTGGAAGACAATTCTGTAACAGAGATTATGATCAACGGCACAGATCATATATTTGTGGAGCGCGGAGGCAGACTTCAGGAGCTGGATGTCGGATTTGATTCTGTGGAGAAACTTCAGGATGTCATACAACAAATCGTAGCAGGATGTAATCGAGTGGTAAATGAATCCTCTCCCATTGTAGACGCCAGGCTTCCCGACGGTTCCAGAGTAAATGTGGTGATGAATCCCGTGGCACTAAACGGTCCCATAGTTACCATACGTCGATTTCCGGATAAACCGATAACTATGGATTTATTGATAAGAAGCCACTCCATTTCTCCGGATGCTGCAGAATTCTTAAAGAAATTGGTAAAGTCCGGCTACAATATTTTCATCAGTGGAGGAACCGGAAGCGGAAAGACCACCTTTCTGAATGCCCTGTCACAGTTTATTCCGGAGGACGAGCGTGTGATTACCATAGAAGACAGCGCAGAACTACAACTATTGGGTCTGCGGAATCTTGTGCGACTGGAAACCAGAAACAGCAATGTGGAAGGCTGTAAGGAGATCAGTATCCGTGATTTGATTCGGGCAGCACTCCGGATGAGACCAGACAGAATCATCGTAGGTGAAGTCAGAGGGGCGGAGGCGATTGACATGTTGCAATGTATGAATACCGGTCATGACGGCAGTATGTCCACCGGACATGCAAACAGCGGAAGAGATATGTTGGGGCGTCTGGAGAATATGGTTCTTATGGGAATGGAGATTCCTCTGGTTGCGATACGACAGCAGATTGCGTCGGGAATAGATGTGTTGATTCATCTTGGCAGAATCCGGGATAAAACAAGAAAAGTTCTGGAAATCTCAGAGGTGATAGGATTGGAAAACGGAGAAATCAAGCTAAATCCTCTATATATGTTTGAGGAAACCGGAGAGGATGGAGATGGGCATGTTGTTGGAATGCTTAAGGAAAAAGGAAGCCTGCTGCGAAAAAGCAAGCTTAAAGCGGCGGGATTATCGTAAATACCAGTGGAAAAGAGGGGAGAAGCTCTTGGCAATAGTGCTGTCTGTGGGGGTTACGGGGGCTCTGGCATATTTTTTCTATAAGAGTCTGTGGGCTATGATACCGCTTTCCTTTGCAGGGATTTTCTTTTTTCGACGCATTCGTCTTGAGAAGGGACAGAGAGAACGGGAAGAACTGACAACACAGTTTAGGGAATGTATCCTGGCAGTTACGGTCTTGATACAAGCAGGATATTCGGTGGAAAATGCTTTTGTCGAATGTTATCCGGATATGGAACTGATGTACGGAACGCAATCAAATATATGTGAGGAGCTGAGGCTGATTCGAAGAGGGCTTCGTATTAACATTTCGTTGGAGGAACTGTTGGCGGATCTTGGTGACAGAAGCGGATGCAGTGAAATAGTTCAATTTGCAGAAGTATTTGATATTGCCAAAAGAAATGGCGGAAGTCTTCCGGAGGTGATCGGCTGTTCGGCTGATCTGATAGGAAACAGAATCGAAAGCAGAAGAGAAATGAGTATACTTTTGGGTGGTAGAAAAATGGAGTTGGGGATCATGAAGATGATTCCGTTTGCCATCATTCTCTATTTGGAGGTTTCCAGCAAAGGATATTTTGACAGCTTGTATCACAATTTCAAGGGAATCTTGATTATGAGTATATGTCTGGCAGTGTATTTGATGGCATTTGTTCTGGGGGATAGGACACTAAAGAAGATTTCGGACAGTTTTTTGTGAGGTGACAACATGAAAGTTCTTGCAAGGGCTCTTTACCATAGATTATTTACTGCGGAGCATCCTGTCTTTCGCAGCGCTTCCGTAGAAACAGATTTACTGAGTCTGCATACAGGGGGCGATGCAGAGAGGATTAAGGAAGCATATTATGTCAAAAAAATATGTATCGCTATGATGATTCTGTTGGTTGGATCTATAATCGGAGTACTGTTAAGATTTAGTGCCTCTGCGGATTCTGAACTGGGGGAAGATTATTCCGTTGTCAGAGGGGGAGATCAGGACGAGGCACAACAGATGATTCTGACTGCAAATGACGGAATTGGGGATATGAATTTCACATTGGAAGTTTCTCCGAAATTAATGAACCGGACAGAGCGGAATGCGCTGATTCAGGAATTTTTTGATCAACTGGAAGGATTAATTCTGGGGGAGAATACGGATCTGAATCATGTTGTATATAATCTGCAGCTTAAGAATACATATGCCGGCTTTCCTTTTCGGATTTCCTGGGAAAGCAGCCGTATGGATTTGCTGGACAAAAACGGGAAAATCGGAGAGGTTCAAGAGACGGTTCCGGTGGAATTAACGTGTAAACTAAAGTATGGAGAGTATCTGGAGACAAAGGTGATGAATGTGTCTGTCGTTCCGCCTTCCTATTCTGAAGACGAATTGGCATATCTGGAATTACAGGAGTATTTAGTGAAGCTTGAGTCCGGAAACAGAGAGGAGGAAAGATTCTTTTTGCCGAAAGAATGGAAGGGCAAAGAGCTTACCTGGAAAAAGGAAGTGAGGGACTACAGTGTTATGATCTGGATGTTGACACCGGTTGTTGCAATGCTGCTTTTTGTTTTGTCTGACAGAGATTTACATTCTAAGCTTGAGCAAAGGCGACAAAAGATGCACTTGGAATATCCTGAGATTGTACATAAGCTTGCTCTTTATGCGGGGGCCGGTATGACAATCAGAGGAGCTTTTCGTAAGATTGGAAGAGACTATGCGAAGAAAGAGAGGAAGGGAGGTGAAAGGCCAACCTATGAAGAAATACTATATATTTGCAGAGAACTGGATACAGGTGTGTCCGAGAGGACAGCCTATGAAAACTTCGGCAGACGGACCGGGCTCAGGGAGTATATCAAGCTTTGTACCTTGCTGGGACAAAACCTGAAACGCGGTAATTCGGCCCTCCTTGAAAGGCTTCGGGAGGAAGCTGATAATGCCCTTCAGGAAACGATTTTACAGGTTAAGAAAGCAGGAGAAGAAGCAGGCACAAAGGTATTGATTCCGATGGTAATGATGTTGGGAGTTGTTATGGTTATGATTATGGTTCCGGCATTCGGAACCATGTGAGTTATGGGAAATGTCGGAAAGCTGTTTTATGCTACATAAAGATAACTTGTAGAATAGATAACTTGTAGGATAAAGAAGGAGAAAAATATGGAAAGATTAAAAGGAATGAAAGATTTTATCAAAGAAGAGGATGGCATGGGAACCGTAGAGATAGTGTTGATTATCGTGGTTCTGGTTGGCTTGGTGGTTATTTTCAGAAATCAGCTTACTCGAATAGTGAATAGTCTGTTCAGTAAAATTACAGCACAAACGGATACTTTTTAATGAGACGACAAGAAGGGTATTTGACAGTTTATCTTACTTTGTGTCTGACGCTTATCTTATCCATCTATCTGGGGATGATAGAGGCTGCGAGAAGAAATGGGGGAAAGCTGGAAGCCGCCTGTGCGTCGGAGATAGGATTGCAGAGTATCCTGGCAGAATATCATAGAGAATTGTTTCACCGTTACAATATGTTTGCAATAGATTCTTCCTATGGATCGGAGATTAGCGGCAGACGTAATACGGAGGCGCATCTTTTGTATTATATCAATAATAATCTTCATGTTGATAATTCGGCTTTTACAGGAGGACTTGTGAAAGATTTTTTTGAGCTCTCTGCTGAGGATGCGGCATTGTCCGGAGTGTCTGTTCTGACTGATTGGAACGGTGCCGTGTTTCGGGAATGCGCAATAGAGACCGTTAAGGAGGATTATGGTCTGGGGTTTCTTGAGAGCATCAAGGATTGGATGCGAGTGATAGAAATCAATGGACTTGAAGGTATGGATGTTGAAAGCCAAAAAAGACAGATGGTAAGCAATCTGGAATCCTATAATGGCATGGAGATGCAGATTTCTGAGGAAGAAAGCGTCAAGGTGGAGGTTGAGAATCCATCCGGATATTTGGACAGTAAGATAAATAAAGGAATCCTGCCGATGGTGATCAAAGATACAGATACAATTTCGGGTAAGAGAGTGGGGGTGGAGAACCTCTACACCGGCAGATATGCATCGGGATGTATCTCTTCCGGAAATATGGCCGCAAACAGTGCGGATGATTTTGTAAATCGGTTTTTGTTTCAGGAATACCTTCTGAGATACATGAGTCACTATGGTGAAAATAATAAAGAGGGTGCGCTTGAATATCAAATTGAATACTTATTGGCAGGAAAAGATAGTGATGTTGAGAATCTGAAAAGTGTTGTTAACAGGTTGCTTGCGATAAGGGAGGCTGCCAATGTCCTGTATTTATATTCAGACAGGGAAAAGAGAGCGGAGATTACGATTATGGCAGCAGCTATTTGCGGGATTTTTTCAATTCCGGGACTTTTGCAGGTTGTGGAAGGAATTATTCTGTTGAGTTGGGCTTCGGCTGAAAGTCTGTATGATATCAAAACACTGCTGGCCGGCGGCAGGATTCCGCTGATTAAGAATGCAGCGAGCTGGCATTACAGTCTGGAAAATGCAATTTACGGAGAAACCACGGATTGGGGAGCAGGGGGACAGGGACTTTCCTACGAGGATTATTTAAGGGTTCTTATGATGCTGACAAACCTGGATACTCTGACTGGGAGAGCAATGAATATGATTGAGGCCGATATCCGAAGAACACCGGGAAACAATTTTTTTCGCTTGGATGCCTGCTATGTCAAAGTAGAAGCGGAAATCAGAATTAAGAGTTCATATGGGTATGAATATAAGATATTAAGATCGGGTGCTTATTAATGAAAAAGGAGGCGGGAGGAGACAGTCTCTCTATGGAAAAATACCGATGCAACAAAATAAAATAACAAATAAAGAAAAACCTTCTCCGACAATTATTGAAGTAGAGAGGGTGTCTCCCCTCGCCTTCTTTTTCAGGGCACTGCGAGCGGGAATGACAGTGGAGGCTGCAATTGTTCTGCCATTATGCCTGTTTTTTCTGCTGAATCTGAGTTCCGCTATTGAGATGATAAGAATTCACAATCATTTGCAGCTCGGGATGTTGGAAAGCGGAAATAAGGCAGCACTATACAGCTGCGAATTCAGTTCAGAGGGATTATCGGGACTTGTGGCGTCAGTGTATGTGTGTAACGGGATGGCGGATTATGTTGGAGATAAAAAATTGAATCATTCGCCACTGACCAATGGAAAAAGCAGTTTTAGGCTGTGGGAGGACGGGACAGAAGATGAATTGGATATTACGGTAATGTATTCCGTGAGCCCAATGTTCCCCATGATTGGATTTCGTTCTTTCTATTTGGCAAACAGATATTGCGCTCATAAATGGAATGGATACAATATAGCGGGTACACCGGTGTCAGAGGCGGTGGTATATGTCGCGGAAACCGGAGAAGTATGGCATAGGATCAGAGAATGTACTTATTTGCAGTTATCGGTCAGGCAGGTGGCTGCTTCCGGCATAGAAGGAGAACGAAATCAACAGGGCTTGAAATATACTTCTTGCGCAAAGGGTGCTGTTCCGTTACAGCTGTATATTGCCACAGAAGGCAATCATTACCATTATCGAAGAGATTGTCCGGGTCTGAAGAGAACGGTGTATTCCATAACATTGGAAGAAGCAAATGGACATGGATATCGAAAGTGCAGTCGTTGTGGAGGATAAGATGTATGTGGCAAAAAGGGATTACGGGAATCTGGCTATTGATGTTAAGCGTTTCGGATATAAGAAAGAAAAGTATACCTATATGGATGTTTTGGGTGGGTCTGACGGCAGCAGCAGGAATACTGTTTGCGGAGATGATTGCGGGCAGATTAGTGATTTTGTCGCTTTTAGCTGCAATTTGGCCCGGAATATTATTTCTTGGAATCGCCGTGATTACAAAAAACGTGGGATGTGGAGATGGTATTGCCTTGATATTGTTGGGGCTTATGAGTGGGCAAAGACTTTGTCAGGCAGCATTCATGGCGGGACTATTGATTAACTCCCTGTTTGGAATCGCTGTTTTAATATTAAAAAAGGCAAGGAAAAATACATGTATTCCTTTCCTGCCATTTTTAACGATGGGCTGGGTAATCGTTGAGGGTTTTCAATTTGGGAGATTGTAAGGTGAAAGAAATAAAAGCATATCTTACCGTGGAGGCTTCCATTGTTCTTCCGCTGGTGATAAGTACCATTGTGATGACTGTGTTCGCTTTTATATATCAGTATGACAGGTGTCTGATGGAACAGAATGCTGCAATGTTGGCTTTATACGCGGACAGCTTAAGAACACAAGAGGCTGATGAATGGAGATACCTGGTAAGCTCCCGGATAAGTGAACAGAATGAAAATGCCTTCTTGTTTTGGAAGCAAAAGAAAATGGAGATCAGTTTGAGGAATAATGTTGTAGAGGTTGCCGGTGAAGGAGAATTCTTGGTGCCATTACCGGAGTGGAATCTGATAGAAAATGACAGTGAATGGGTTGCCAAAGAAAGTTTTAAATTAACAAGACTGGAACCGGCGGCATTTGTTAGATTTTGTCATATAAAAGAGAGGAGTGAATAGGAATGCAGACAGAGTTTATTAAGAGTTTGAATTGTAACTACGAACGGATTTCGTTGAATGAAACACCGGACGAGAAAAAATATCAGTATTGTATTATCGGCAGAGGTGGGATAAAGGGGTTACTGTCATGTGATCTGAGATATATTAACGGACTGAGCTATTTATACTATGATATATCCTCCAAACAGAATATATCCCAGCTGTATGGAAAAAAATGTATCTCCAGAGAGTGGATTGTGAATTTTTTCTGGAGTTATCGACAGGTACGCCGGGAATTGGAGCGATTGTGAACTGATCTCTTGATTGCAGAACGCCCAGCAAAAAACACTATATATTGTGTAAACAACTATTATTTACACAATGAAGCACAATATATTGAAAATATTTTCGTTACACCTCTTGACATTTCGACAAGAATGGATATACTTGAATATGGATGATGAAGCGAGATGGCACAAGGTAAATCCACTTTTTTACCGGCGCCCG
>SAMEA3663280__coassemble_130_pt1 | contig 31711 bp, 11 predicted proteins | sample SAMEA3663280__metabat2_low_PE_020 | metagenome-assembled genome bin SAMEA3663280 (sample SAMEA3663280) | pig gut metagenome | biome: pig gut; feature: pig-associated habitat; material: faeces | place: China | collected 2013
GTTGTAGAGATATCTGGTAAGGGAGCTGTCCCCGCTCAGCAACTCCCCGTAGGTGCCATAGGTATAGGCTGCCTTCACGGTTCCCGAACCATCCGTCAGCTGCATGGTGCTGCCCAGATGGTTATAGTGGTGGTACAGTATGGTACTGCCGCGCTTCTCGCTGATGAGACCTGCGCCGTAGAGATAGAGGGTACTTTCGCCGCTTCCTTCCTTTTCTCCCTTCCTGTGTCTTGTCATCACCAGCACACGGCTTAAGGAGGAGGAGACCGTATCCACGGTGTACTCTTCCACCCAGTCTCCGCCTTCGGCACCGATGCGGTTGTTCTCCCCATCGTAGGTATAGGTTATGCCCCCTGCACTGATGAGGCGGTTGCGGCAGTCATAGGCAAGCTCTGTCATCACTCCGTTCACGGGGCCGTAGGTCATGTTGCCGCAGGCGTCATAGACCAGCTCCTCCCCGTTGTACCGGATCAGGCGGTTCTCTGCGTCATATTCGCAGGTGGAGCTCTTCAGGGCAGAGATACCCTCCTCCGTGTCCGTGGTATTCAGGCCGGTGATGGAGGTGAGGTTGCCGCCCTCGTCATAGGTATAGGTATACTCCGCAAGGACGGACAGTTCCTCCCCGGCAGCATCCGTCAGGACCTCCCTCCGGGATACCGGCTGTCCCGCCGCGTTGTAGGTATTGATCTCCCGGGTACCGTTGGGGCGGTCACAGGTGAGGAGGTTCCCGTTGCCGTCGTAGGTATAGAAGGTCACACCGCCGTCTGCGTCGGTGACGGTTTTCAGCCGTCCGTTCCTGTAGTAGGAGTATCTCACGATCTCCCCGCCGGGATAGGTCAGGGCAATGAGATTCCCCAGCTCGTCATAGGAATACCGGATGGTATTCCCACGGCAGTCCGTATACTTCACCACCCGGTCCAGGGCGTCATACTCCCTGGTGATGGTGCCGCTTTCATCCGTCACCGTCAGGAGATTTCCGTTGCCGTCATAGGTATACTCCGTGGTTCCCAGCTCGTCCGTCATGGACAGCACCCTGCCCAGGGCGTCGTAGGTATAGCGGGTACTGCGGTTCCCGGCATCCCGAAGCTCCTCCGGCAGCCCCTCCCCGTTGTATACATAGGTCACCACGCTGCCCAGGGGACTGAGCTCCTTCACCAGACGGTTGCAGGAGTCATATTCATAGGTGCTTACCCCGCCGTTGGCGTCCGTCATGCTGACGATGTTGCCATGGCTGTCATAGGTTACCCCCGTGGTCAGCCTGCCGTTCTCCGTGACGGAAAGCACCCTGCCCAGGGCGTCATACTCATAACTCATGGTCCGGGCACCGGTGGAAAGCAGCTCCGCCGTCTCCTTCAGGTTGCCCGCTGCATCATAGCTGCAGACCGTTCTGTTACCCAGGGCGTCCTTCACCGCAGACAGTCTTCCCATCCCGTCATACTCACTGACTCCGCTCACCCGGCCGTCTGCGTCGGTGACGCTTAAGAGGTTCCCTGCCCCATCATAGGCATACCGGGTCACATAGCCCTCTTCCTCCGTTACGGAGACCACCCTGCCCAGGGCATCGTAAGCATAGGATACGCTGTATTCCGTTCCCTCCTTGTCTATTATATATGCCCTCACCGGACGATTGCAAGGGTCATAGACCAGATGTGTGGTGACACCCAGGGCATTGGTCTTGCGGATACAGTTACTGTTGGCATCGTACTCGTACCGGGTCACATTTCCGTTGGCATCAGTCTCCTTCGTCCTGCGCCCCAGGGCGTCATACTCACAGGTGCAGACCTCCCCCAGGGCATTTCTCTCGGAGGTCACCCTGCCCATTTCGTCATAGGTGTAGGCTGTGGTATGACCGTTTCCGTCAGTGATACCCGTCACCTTCCAGTTCCGGTTGTAGGTATAGAGCTCATACCTTCCGTCCACACCGGTCACCTTATACAGGTTCCCGTTGGGATAATATTCATAGGTCACCTGATTGCCGTCACAGTCAATTTCTGCGGTCTTACGGTTTAGGAGGTCATACTCATAACGCTGCTCTGTCCCGTCGGCAGCAATCTCCCTGACCACATTCCCGCAGACATCATACTCTGCACGGCTGACGGTGCCGTCCGTATGCACCACCCTGACACAGTTCCCGTTCCCGTCGTAGCTGTACTGCTCCCCGGTTCCGTCCGGCAGCTCCGTGGAAAGAAGCCTTCCCATGGCATCATAGACATATCTTACCGTTCTTCCCAGCTCATCGGTTTCGGAGGTAATATTTCCGTTACAGTCATAAGTAAATCTTCTCTTGTTTCCACAGGCATCCGTGATGCAGACCTCCCGTCCCAGGGCATCGTACTCATACCGGGTGGTGTTGCCGCAGGCATCGGTGATGCTGACCGGATAGCCTGCCCGGTTGTATTCGGTCCGGGTCACATTGCCGTTATAGTCCGTGACGGCAGTCAGAAGCCCCTCCGTATACTCATAGTACACCGTACCCAGTCCCCGGGTGGTCTGCTCCACCAGCTGTCCGTTGTCATCATAGACATAGGTGGTCTTCATGCCGCCGCTGTCCTCCGAGGAGAGCATCCTGTGGCTGTCATCGTAGGTATAGGCTGCGCCCATGCCTGCCTCGTTTCTCACGGAGCTTACATTCCCTGCACTGTCGTAGGTCATGAGGGTGACGATACCGCCCTTGTCCGTGAGCTTTATGAGGTGCCCTTTTTCATCATACTCCCTGTAGACCGCATTTCCGTAGGAATCCTTCTCCACCGTCAGATTCCCTTTTGCGTCATAGCTGTAGCGGCTCACACCGCCGTTTTCGTTCACAACGGCGGTGATTCTGCCGTTGGCATCGATGACCGCCTGTTTCGTGATTCCCCCGGCATCCGTCACTGTCACCGTGCAGCAGGTATCCCCGTCCTCATAGGCAAAGAGCATGGTGTTCCCCAGGGCATCGCTCTGCCTCACCACACGCCCGTTCTCATCGTAGACATTGGTCACAAAGACACCCAGGGCATTTGCCTCCGTCAGTATCCTGTGGCTGTCGTCATAGGTGTAGGTAATGGTGTCCCCGGTGGGAAGGGTCAGCAGACTCAGATTCCCATTGGCATCATAAGCAAAGAAGGTGGTTCTTTCCATGTCATCACTGACAGACACTATCCTGCCTGCTTCGTTGTGGTTCAGATAGAGCTTTCTGCCGGATACCGGCTCCCTAATCTCGGTGAGCCCTTCCCTGTAAGTCAGCTCCACATAGTGCTTCTCCGCATCCGTAATCTTCGTCAGCCGTCCTTCCGCATCGAAGAAATACATTGCTCCGGAGGGCAGGGTCATGCAATAGGTATCATCCTCCCTTTTCGTCAGGACATAATCCGACATGCCTCCCGAGAGACAGACATAGTCTCCGTAGGCATAGGCTTCATCACTGTTTACAATGACCTGGTTTCCGACCCTTCTGCCGTAAAAGCTACACTCCAGCGACTGCCTGTTGACAAACAGGGCACTGCAGCCGGGATTCCAATAGAAGCGGATCTGACCGTTGTGGTTCTCCAGTCTCACCTCATAATCGCTGTACCAGCCATAGCCCATCCCGCCGGCTGCAGCCGTGGAACCGGAGGAGTAGGAAAGGTCAAAGGACAGAGTGGAGGCTCCGTTTACGGACATTGCAGTCATCTCGTCCGTGAAATATCCTGTGGTGATATCCACAGGGTCTCCCACAAAGGTGGGAATCTCTATCACCTGATACAGGATTTTGTTGATATGGGATTCTATAGGCTCCACGCTGACGGTGACGCCGTTATCATCCTCCTGCAGGGATTCCACAAGGGCTTCCGTCAGCTCATAATAATGCTTCTCCGGGTCATCTCCCGCATTGCCCGTAAAGGAGGTGTGATAGGTACCGAAAAAGGCCTGACCCGGATAGAGGGTCTGAAAGGTCAGGGTCTGTCCGTCCTGCACAATGACAGAATAGTCGATGTAGCTCGGGTCACAGATGACAGCCTCCACGGTCTCTTCTTCCCTCTCACCTGTCTCCGTATTAATGTAAGTATACTTCCAGTCCGGCTCCGTGAAGGCACCGATGGTGGTAGAAAAATTGTAAATGGGGTGATCCGAGGTATTCTCCACCTTGAAATGGATATAGTATTCCTCCCCGATATGGGCCTGCTGCTCCGGCATGACGGTGATATGGATGCCCTCGCCGGAGGTCACCGTGAATTCCGTATCCGCCACGAAATGCGCAGATACTTCCTCCTCAAAGGGCATCAGAGTCCCCTTAAAATCAGCAGTCAGGGAATAGGTTCCCCTCTTGTCCCCCTTCACAATCCATTTCACACTCTTTCGCTGCTGTCCGGCGATATCTCCCATGCTCCGGTTGAGGGACTGTCCTTCCTTGGTTGCAGCAAGAGACAGACCTGCGGGAAGCTGCAGGGTTGCCATGGAATCCACAATGGTAAACCGGCTGTCTGCAGCATTCATGATGCCCAGCTCTACCTCATACATATCCTTGAGCCAGGAAATACTCTGGGTCGTGGAAATATAGGCAAGAATCGGTTCCTGCTCGGTCATCGGCGCATCTTCCCTCAGAACACCCGAGAGATCCACCTGTCCGCCGCCTACCGAGGCTCCTCCGCCACCACCAAAGTCATATCTTACGGCAGGACTTGCACTACCGCCCACAAAAATGTACTCCACATTGTAATTCCTTCTTTCAAAGGTCAGATTCACCTGAAATACATAGGAATTATAGTTGTCGGGGTTGGAGAAATCCACGCCTGCTTCGGCCATCTCCTCCAGCGTCATCCGTCTCACAGACAGATCCCCCACAATCAGCTCATCTTCCACGAGCTTCAGCGTATACTCCTTATCCTCGTACTCGCTGAACAGGACATCCATTTCGGCAGGAAGATATCCGTTTTGAAATGCAGCGACCCGGTACATCCCGGTTTCTGCTACGATATCCACATATCCGTTCGCGTCTGTCTTCAGGGACATACTGCGGGTTTCATCAAGCCGGAGATATACCAGGGCATAGGGGATGCCACAGCCCTTTTCATCAAGCACATGAAGGGTAGACTTACCCCTCCCCGTTTTCTCATATATCCGGGCTGTGGTGGCTGTCTGTGCCGTATTTCCCGCTGCATCCTTTACCGTAAGTATAATCCTGTATTCTCCGGGAGCGTCATAGGTATATCTGGGCTGTGCTCCCTTCAGGACATCTCCGTTACCCATATCCCAGGTATACTCAGTAATTCGGATATTGTCTGAGGATTCCGTTCCATCCAGACCGATTTCCATGCCGGTCAGACCCACAAGGTTTTCCGTGAGTATGGCTACAGGTGCCAAGTCGTCAATTGTATCAGCGTATCCGGATATCTCATCTGAGGCTGATTGGTTCCCCCACTTATCATATACAAGAACCCGGTACAGATACACTGTATCGGCATCCACGGCATCATCACGATAGGTATTTTCTACAGTCCTTGCCACCGTGCTCCAGTCTGCCTGTCCCACATTGCGTCTCTGAATCTCATAATGGGAGAAATCCTCCGTTTCCCCGCAGCTCATATGCAGGATTACGGCAAAATGTCCTGTCTCGGCTGTTACCTCCCGCAGCACGGGAGCTGTGGTATCCAACGTACAGCTGACAATATACGGTTCCCCTATATTGCCATAGGAATCGGTGGCAATGGCACGTATGGAGTATTTCCCCTCTGCCAGTCCGTCAGTGTTCCATACTACGTTCGCCACATATGCGTTGTTCCGGGCATTCACGGTATCAATCAGGGTCCAGATTCCGGGATTGTCCCCGGACTGGTATTCAAGCCTTATTCTGCTGAGCCCGGCATTATCCATCGCCGAAACCTTAATTGTCGGGGTGCTTCCCACAGTGTCTCCGTCCTTGGGAGAAATACCTGTGACTACGGGTGCCTCATGATCCTCTGCCACCGTGACGATTACTTCCTCCGAACCGGGTCCTTCATTTCCGGCGATATCGATGGCTGCCACCTTATAGAGGTAGGTTTCCCCCACCTTAACAGTCGTATCGTAATAATTCAATGTGGTGCACTCTTTGCAGATCAGCTGATAAATACCTGTTTCATTATCGGCGCGATAAATTCTGAATGCTTTTATATCCTTGTCCTGCGCAGCAGCATCAGGCCAGGACAGCTCCACATATCCTTCATTGCTCAATACACTGATATCCTGAGGTCTTGCAGGTGCGGTACGATCCACCATGTAGGTCACAATAATATCTCTGCCGTCTTCGGTGAGTACGTTTTTGTTGCCGCTTTTGTCATAAACCTCGAACTTCACATAAAGAGGACCTTCGGGAAGCTCTCTGAGGTCGAAATCGTAGCTTAAGGTCAGCTTTGTCGCGTAGCTATCAGCGTAAACGACGGCCACCTCCGTAAATTCCGTATTATCGGTGGAGTAACTGAATACTGCTTTCCCTACAGCACTGTCATCACAGGCCGTAACACGAAGTGAAAGTCTGTCCCTGTAGTAAGAGGCAACCGGGAATACCTCCGTAATGTAGGGAGGTGTGGTATCCTCTATCGTCTCCACAGCGACAAGCTCAGAAGGGATACCTCTGTTTCCGAGAGTATCATATCCCACTACGCGGAAGGTATACTTCGTGTTCGGGGCAAGATTTTTGATATAGTATCCCAGTTTGTCAGATACGGTATCTATCACTTCATAGTCTGTTCCGGACACACGCTCAATTTGAAAATAAGCGAAATCCTCTTCCGTCACATCTGCCCAATCCAGTCTTACATAGGAAGAAGCCACCTCCGTATCTGTAATTATGATTCGGGCAATACCGGTATTATCAATCTCGTATCTTCTTACATATTCATTCTCGCTCCTATTACCGCTTGCATCCACGGCATATGCATTTAAGAAGTATACACCGTCATCCAGACCGGCAGTATTCCAGGAATAGACTGCTTTTCCGTCCTCAGCAGTCATTTCTGCAACGTCCATCCATTCCTCGTCGTTTTCGGCTCTATACTGCAGTCCGATTTTTGCAACCTCTCTGTTATCTGCCGCTTCAATCGCAATACTGACTGTAGCATGAATTCTTCCTGTCTTCGGAAGGACAGACTTCACCTCAGGAGCCTTTTTATCTGTTTCCACAGCTATCTCAGATATCGCTGAGGGGCTACTGATGTTTTCAAATTGATCAATCGCGGAAATCCTATAATAATATGTCTTGCCGGACTGCACCCCTGTGTCAGTCCAGGTTGCCTCAAACCTGCCGTTTACACGCTTGATTAACGCAACATCCTCTGCGCTCTCTCCCCGGTAAATATTGTAAGCTGCACAATCAGCGCTGACAGAAGGCTGCCAGGCCAATACTACATTTCCGTTATCGTTTTTTGCTGCAAAGGCGTCCGGAACTGCAGGAGCCTGTCTGTCAACAAAATAGCTCACCTCCCTTACGTCCGAATTGTCATCCGCATCTGTAAGGGTTATCCTGAGCTGATATTCCTTTTCTCCTGCCAGTTCTCTTAAGTCCCATACATATCCGGCATACAGTTCATTTCGGGTATAGGTTCTCTGGGAAAGCGGAGCAGCGTTCAGCTTCTGCCATTCATCATTGTCGCCCAGTATTTCGATATTTACTTTATTCCCCACACTATTGCCGACATTTTTAAAGTATACCAGTATCTCCGCTGATTCTCCTCCGATACTTTCTTTATCCTTCGGGACCACCTTGGTAATCTGAGGAGGTGCCACTGTTACCTCAATCTCTTCCGAGGTTTCGGAAAGATTCCCGGCTTCATCGTAAGCTGCTACCCGGAATTGGTAGATGCGGTTTCTTTCCAGATCCCGGACATGATAGGAACAGGCCGCAATATTCTCTACCAGAAGCTCCCCGTCACAATAGAGCTGATAGCCTTTTACCCCTACATTATCCCCAGCCGGCAGCCATGCAAGGGTAACGCCGGAACCGGTTCTTGTGCTCATTGCAACTCCCTGTGGCGCGGAGGGCGCTTCCGTATCCGCCTTTGTTGTGACCTCCAGAGAGGGCGATGTTGCTGCAAGATTCCTGTCATTGTCAAAGGCATATACCGTATAGGTATACTTCGTCGCCGGCTTCACACTACCGTCCGAATAGAAGGTGTGACTCGTTACGCCAATCAATTCTCCGTCACGATATACTTCATAGCCCAGAATACCTGTATTGTCCTCAGCTCCTCCAAAGGTAAGCTTCACCCGGGTTTCCGTGACGGCTTCTGCAATCAGGTATTCCACTTCCGTCGGTGCGTTCGTATCCTCTGCGGCATATACTATTTCCTTTGCAATCAGAGACAATTCATTCATAAAGTGATACTGCCTTTGTGCTTTTCTCAGCACAAGCTTATTAAAGCCAACCGTACCTATACCGCACTGAAAGCGGATTGTCTGAATAAAATCTCTTCCTGTTGTGTTCTTCTTTCTGGATAGAATTACAGTATAATTCTCCGTGGCAATAAAATTGACATATGTACTCTGTGTAAAATCGCCTCTGAGTTCCAGAATACCGTCTGTCAGCCTGCCAATATGATATAAACCTGCATTGAAGAAAAAATTCCCATTGACCAGAACATAGTCCTCCGGATGCTGCATCAACAGACTACCTCCGGACAATACCTTCATTGAGCCGTAGCAATACACAATCCCTCTGTCTATATCAAGCTGGGAATTGACAATCAGATCGCCGACAGACAGTTTATATCCGTTTAAGCACATGGAACCGGACAGGGTAAGTGTTCCCCCCACAGCAAGGTCCGTCTCCAGTTCAACCGGTGCGCTTACCGTGACACTACCGCTGTATACACTGTTTGCTATCTGCTTCAGGGACTTTACGCTTACTGTGCCGCTTCCGGTTATACCGCCGGTCTCATCCTTCACCTGACCGGCTGCGGTAATGGAAACATTGTTCACCAGCCCACGGGGATTCCTGTTGGTCAGGTTCCCCAGGGTCATTGTTTTTCCTGAGATAGTCTGTATGCCGCCACCGGTGAATATCACTGTGTTTTCACCATCTCCAAGATAAGGATTATTTCCAAGCTGGGCAAAATCTCCATACAATTCAAGCTCACCGGCAGTAAACCATCCGCTTGTGGAGCTATAGGGCTGCATTATCAGACTGCCGTGTATGGTGACTCTATCATTTTCATTCTGCATAAGAAGCTGGCCTAAACCTGCTCCATAGGTTACATTCTCTCCGCTCCCGCTCACGGACTGAAGCCTGTAATCCCCTTCTACATTTAAGCTGCCTCCATTTACCCTGACAATACCGCCCATGTGGATAAAGTTGCCTGTGACGGTTAAGGTGTGCCCGTTCAAATCCAGAACATCCTCATAAAGGATAAAATCACCATCCCAGATTTCACTTTTCTCCAGTGTCCAGCCGAATTCAAACATCGCCTCACCACAGGATATCTGACAGCCATTCCGAAGGAAGGTGTCCCGGATGACATTGCGGACAAAATAAACTCCCTCTCTGCTGTAGTTCTGCAATTCGATTGTCCCAAAACGGCAGTTATCCGGAACAGATACTGTCTGTTTTTCCCTGCCGCTAAAGATTACCTTATTTCTACCGGACAGTGTCACAGTTCCGCCATCCGTGGCTGTAAAGTCCTTCCCCACCTCTATGATTCCGTTATTACCATATAAATGACCGGAATAGCCGACCTGAATACTTCCCTTTACAGACAGAGTTCCGGTTGTCTCGTTATTTAGATAAAACCAGACGCTGCAATAGGAAGTATTCTTCAGGATAAAATCTCCATTTACTTTGATATTACCACTTCTGAAATAAGCCTCTGCATAATCGCCGTTGCTGCCGATATAAAGGGTTTCTCCAATCTCATAATCTGCAGAAAGGTAAGTGCCGTAGGTGGTCAGCAGCAACAGGCTTCCGGCGACTTTCAAATCCTTTTCAAAGGTTCCGTTTCCTTTCATGCAGATACTACCCGAAAAGCTGCCATCCCCGAAGTCTGTCCCGGCTACAATCGCCAGATAACCCTTTGTAGCATTGCCATAGTCGGATACCTTTCCCGTTACCATGGGGAAATTCTCGAAGACAACGCCTTCTTCGCTTTCATTGGTGATGTCAAGCATACAAAAATGAGACCTGTCGGAGGAGGAGATTCCGAAGGACACCTTCTGCAGACCGTCACCACCCAGCACCACCTTGTGATTACCGGTTGCCACGAAATTATACCCGGAATAGGTACTGTCTGCTATAAAATCCCCTTTTACCTCCATGGTGCCCTCTGTCAGGCATCCATTATGATTTAACGCGGATGCAGTGAGAAAGCTGCCCTTGACCAAAACGGAATCTTTCTCGTCAGTCATACTCAGAATGCCGCTGCTTTTGCCATAGACCTCATTTCCTTCAGAATCCTTTGTCCTGCTCTGGATTCTGTAATCTTCCTCAACAATCAGTCTGCCTCCGGAGATTCTGATTTCTCCCGCAGTCTGAATCAGGTCTCCCTTTATTGTCAGCTCGTGACCGTTCAAATCCAGTACATCATCAATCAGTACCAGATCACCTTCCCATATCCGGTCTTCTTCTAAAGTCCAGCCAAACTCTCCCTCAATATCTCCATAGACCAGCCTGCATCCGTTTCGAATCAGCTCGGTTCTGGTGAATACATTCTCTGAATAGATGCCCTCTTCGCTGTAATTCTGAAGCTCTACCGTCGCAAATGCACCGGACATGGAAATGGTCTGTTTTTTCGTACCGTTCAATATCAGCTTATTGCTGTCGGACAGGGTTATGGTTCCGTTATCAGTGGTCGTGATATCTCCGCCAACCTCAATGATACCCTTGCTGCCGTACAGGCGCCCTGTATTCTTTACGATGACGCTTCCTTCAATCGCCAGGGTGCCCGTGGTAGTATGATTCATATAGAAGCCTGCACTATAATAGGGTAAGCTACCAATCATAAGGTCACCCTTCACCTGAATACTGCCACCGACAAAGTATACATATGCATTATATCCATCGTCTCCTATTATCAAATCTCCTCCGATTTCATAATCAGCTGATAGATTGGTTCCATATGTTTCCACTATTCTCAGACTTCCCTGAAGCTTTATATTATTTACATAGGTTGAGCCCCCCTTGATACAGATGCTTCCGGAGAAAGCATCCTCGGCAAAAGCTGTATCAGAAGTAATGGCAATGTATCCTGTCACATTGCCTGCCCGGTCATTTATCTGTCCCGTCACAAAAGGATATATCCCGTTTTCATTGGCAAAAACAAGCCCACCCTCGCTTGAATTTTGGTTCTCAATATTTGCAAATCTTGATATGCCGGAACCGGATGCTCCAAAACGGACAGTCTGCTGCTCTGTTCCGTTAAACAATACTATATGCTCGCCGGTAGAGATAAAGTTATTATCTGCATATGTACTGTCTGCCGAGAAATCACGCCATATCTCCATGCTTCCGTCAGTCAGACATCCGGTATGATTTACCGCAGAAGAGGTGATAAAGCTCCCCTTTACAAGGACGTAATCCTTTTCCGCCGTCATCCGCAGAATACCGCTGCTCTTGCCATATATAAAATTGCCATCGGTGTCCTTCATCCTGCTTTGAATTCTGTAATCTCCCTCAACAATCAATCTGCCCCCGGAGATTCTGATTTCTCCCGCTGTCTGAACCAGGTCTCCCTTTATTGTCAGCTCGTGACCATTCAAATCCAGAACATCATCAAGCAGTACCAAATCTCCTTCCCATACCTGATTTTCTTCCAGGGTCCAGCCAAACTCTCCCTCAAGAGCTCCATAGGTCAGCCTGCAGCCGTTACGTATCAACTCAGTTCTGGTGAATACAGTTTCTGAATAAACTCCTTCTTCACTGTAATTCCGAAGTTCTACCGTGGCAAATGTACCGGACATGGAAATGGCCTGCTTTTCCGTTCCGTTCAATATCAGCTTATTGTTACCGGACAAGTATATGTTTCCGTTATCGGTGGTCATGATATCTCCGCCAACCTCGATGATACCATTGTTACCGTACAGGCATCCGTAATATTTCACAAGCATGCTTCCGCCAATGGACAAGGTATCTGTCGTAACTTCATTTATATAGAAATTTGTATAGCTATGGTATGTGTTTCCTATGATGAAGTCACCCTTTATCCTTATACTTCCCCCATTAAAATACACATATGTACTGTATCCGTCATCTCCTATAAAAAGATTTTCTCCAATTTCATAATTAGCAGTTAAATAGGTGTTAGATGGTGCATATATTTTTAGGTTCCCCTGAACTCTTATGTCATTTGAATAGGTGCCACCTTCCTTTATACAAACATCCCCGAAAAAGGCATTATCCGCAAAGGATGTACCGGAACAGATTGCTATGTATCCCTTTGTGACATTGCCATGGTCCTCAACCACTCCGGTTACCAGTGGGAGATTCACCAGTTCAATACCCTCTTCACTCTCGTTTGTTATCTCAACATTTGCAAAATGGGAGTATGTGGAAGAGCTGCTTCCAAATGTAACCGTTTGCTTTCCCTTGCCGCTCAATAATACCTTATGATGATCCGTTGCCAAAAAGTTATAGACATAATAAGTACTATCTGTCAAGAAATCTCCTTTTACCTCAAGAATTCCCTCTGTCAGACATCCGGAGTGATTTATCACTGACAGATCCACAAAATCACCCTCAACAATTACCCTGTCCTCGGGCTTTACCATAAGCAGGGTTCCGGCACTTTGCCCGTTGGTATGAGAGCCATCCGCTGAAAAGACAGGGGTATACATACAATAATCCCCTTGCACCTGCAGTGTTCCGCCATTTACGTTAATGGTTCCGCCTTCCTGATACAGATTTCCGTTGACCGTCAGAGAATGACCATTGAGATCCAGCGTCCCCATTCCCAGATGATAATCCCCGTCTACTACCACATCCTCCTCCAGACAGTGTCCGACATCTGTTTTCTGTCCTGCAATGTATATGTTTACATCCCTGTCATACACAGCAGTTTTGCAGATAATTCCTTTGTCTGAAACAATACCTCCATCGCTGTAATTCTGAAGCTCCAGAGTCTGAAAATAGCTTCCGTCTGTCAGAGAAATCGTCTGTTCCCTGTCACCGCTGAGCAGCACGGTATTGCAACCCGAGGGCTGAAAATTTTTATAGGTTGTTCCTGAGAAATTACCCTTCACCTCTATCATGCCGTTGGAATACTCGCCGTACCAGGTACCGCCATTATTCTTCAGGGTAAGATTACCGCCTACATATAAATAATCATTTGCATTATTCATAATTACGCGGGCATAGTAATCATTTACCAAATAATCTCCATAACAATTAATCACACCACCATTAAAGACCAGTGCTGCATTATTCTGGATATAATCTTTCTGCACATTCAAAACATGCCCGTTCAGATTCAGGGTACCGCCATTCAGGGTCAGGGAAAACAACGACAAATCCTCTGACAACGTATAATCAGACGTAATTATCATCGCATCCAAGGTCTGTACCCTTGCCTCATTACCGGTTACCACAACCTGCTCTTCCCCGTTTACGGCACATACGGAGTATGCATACTCTTGCGCTGCTTCCAGAGATGCATCGCAGTAAAAATGATTGCTGCTGCCGTCGTTCTCAAGCTCTGCCAATAGTATCCCATCCCGGTAAATCCTGTATAATACTGCCTGCTCTGTCTCGTCCTCCCACTCTAGGAATGCATTGCCCTCTTCAGTAACCGCAGCATACAGAAGAATCCTTTGAGCAGCTTCCGGGACAACAGATTCTTCCTCATTCTCTGTTTCCTCAGTGCTTTCCTTCCCTTCCAAATCAGGATTTATGTCGCTATCATCCCCCATCGGATTGTCTGATGATTCAGGCACAGCTGTGTCATTGTTTATCGGCAGTTCTGGGGAATCCCCGTTTTCCTCCTCCGGGCTCTCTTCCAAGTTCTCCTCCGGGCTTTCCTCCGAGTCCTCCTCCGGGCTCTCCTCTGTATTTTCTTCTATCACGATAGAATCATTTCCCGGAGTGCTCTGTTCACTCATCTCCTGTGCCTGTACTTTGCTCAAGTAACAATCCGCAACCTCGGAAAAAGGAAGCAATGTGATTGCCATAAAAACTGCCGTGATTCTAAATATAAGACGCTTCTTTATCCTCATAATTCCTACTCTCTTCCAAAAATATCAGTTATCGCTTTGATAATAGATAAAACAAACTTCATTACTGTATCAACGATTCTTTGAGCTGACGTAGCAGCATCCCTTTTATCCTCTTCGCCGGATTCTGATTCATTTCCCTCAGCTTCTTGTGCATCGGTTTCTGATTCGTTACCCCCGGCTTTTTGTTCCCCTGCCTCTGATTCGTCACCCTCAGCTTTTTCTCCCCCGTTTTCTGATTCGTCTCCCCCGGCTTTTTCTCCCTCGGTTTCTGTTGTTTCCCGTTCCTTTGAATCCTCACCGTGTTCAGATTCCGGCTTTTCTGATGTCTCTTCTTTCTCTACATGATAGACCACTGTGTTTATAATGTTTCCGTTGGAGTCATATTCGTATGTTACATAGCTTCCATCTTCATAGGTCACTTTAATAACCCTGTTAAAATCATCATACTCATATTCCTCAGCATCAGCGTGTAACCCGGAAATGTACAGACTCAGACACAGCAGGCAAACATAGCCTGTTTTTTTCATACTCTTCATACATTTTCTCCCTATATATCCGAACAATCCAGTATATTCCTACGCTTTTACGATAACATATCATACTCTTTAAATCAATAAATAACGAATTACCAATCTGCCCAATCACAGTGGAACTATGAACGGATGATTCCGGTAGCCTTTTTCCTAAAATAGAGGTATAATGGTTTTACAGCCTTCTGCCCACAGGCGAAAACACAGGAAAAACAAAGGCAAAACATACAGAAACGAGGATTACTATGACAAAACAGGAGATTTCCGAAATCAAAAAGCTGCTCACCCCAAAGAACTGCTCTATCACCCGCATCTGCGGCTGTTATGTGGACGGTGAGAAAAATAAGAAAACCGAGCTGCGCCAGGCTTTTCTGGCACTGCCCGAGGAAGAAATGTTCAAATATTTCGAGATACTGCGCAAGGCTCTCTCCGGTACCATCGGGAAAAATCTGCTGACCCTTGAGTTCCCATTAAAGAGCGAGGAGAAAGGAGGCACTCAGGAATTCCTGATGCGTCTGAAGGAAAGCAAGCTGAAGGATGATGTGCTTCTGGAACAGTTTTACGACAAGATTATTGAAAATTATGAGTTTGTAGGGAACTATCTGATCCTCGTGATTCACGATGTTTACGATGTACCCGGCAAAACCACGGACGGAATCGAGATGGAGGATGCCTCTGATGAGATTTACGAATACCTGCTGACCTGTATCTGTCCCGTGGAGCTGTCAAAGCCAGGTCTGAGCTATGATGCCGCTGAAAATACCTTCCGGAACCGCGTCAGGGACTGGGTGGTGGGACTGCCGGACACCGGTTTCCTGTTCCCGGCATTTACGGACCGCTCCAGCGATATTCACAGCACCCTCTATTATTCCAAGGATCCCGAAGACCTGAAGGAGGGCTTTGCGGAGCAGCTGCTGGGCTGCCCTCTCCCCCTGTCCGCAGGGGGGCAGATGGAAACCTTCCACACCCTGATTGAAGAGACCCTTGGGGAGGATTGCGATATTGAAGTGGTAAAGAATATTCACGATAAGCTCACCGAGATGGCTGAGGAGCACAAGGAGGAGCCCGAGCCTCTGGTGCTGGCTAAGAATGAGGTGAAAACCATCCTTGCGGACAGTGGCGTGTCCAACGAAAGGCTGGAGGCCTTTGACCGGCATTATGACGAAACCGCAGGAGAATCCACGGCTCTCCTTGCAAACAATGTCATGAACACCAGAACCTTCGAGGTCAAAACCCCGGATGTGGTCATCAAGGTCAGCCCCGACCGCACGGACCTGATAGAGACGCGCAATATCAACGGTCGGGAATGTATCGTCATCGCCCTGGACGGCGGTGTCATGGTTAACGGAATCACCGTGCGCCCCGTTGCATCGGAAGCCAATGAGGAAGAATAGGCATACACAAGATCGTCTTGACTTCGGTGGTTTATCATGGGATACTGAAGAAAGGAAGCCGGGGGCTTCCGGAAATGGGGGAAACATATGTATAAGAATATTTTCGTAAGTCAGTGCGGCTATTTACCCGGAATGCAAAAGCAAGTGACCTTCCGCACGGATAAACCGGTTAACTTTGCCGTTCTTAAGAGCAACGGTGCCTGCGTCTACACAGGCAGAGCGGACAAAAAGATTAAAAATGCCGCTGCCGGAGAGACCGATTTCGTAGGAGACTTTTCTGCTCTGACCAAGACCGGATGCTACTATATCACAGCGGAGGGTCTGGGTGAATCCGACACCTTTACCATCGGCAGGAACGCCTTTTCCGATGTCTTCCAGAAATCTATGGCCTTCTTTTATCTCCAGCGCTGCGGCCATGAGCTTCCCGAAGCTTCCGCAGGCTTATATGCCCATCCTGCCTGCCATACCCAGACGGGATATGCTTACGACAAAACAGAATCCAGGGATGTTACCGGCGGCTGGCACGATGCCGGTGATTACGGCCGTTATGTAGGTCCCGGTGCCATGGCTGTGGCCCAGCTTCTCTATGCCCTGGAGCGCAACAAGGCTCTCTGCAACAGCTATCAGAGTCCGGAGCCTCAGACCTCAGTCTTAAACGACTATCTGGAGGAATTAAAATACGAGCTGGATTGGATGATGAAGATGCAGCGGGAGGACGGTGCCCTGTACCACAAGGCAACCTGCGCAGGCTTCTGCTCCTTTATCATGCCTGAGGATGAAAAGGGGAAAATGATTCTAAGTCCCGTGTCCGTTACCGCTACTGCTGACTTTGCCGCAGTATGCGCTATGGCTGTCCGTTTCTATAAGAAGTATGACAAGGCATATGCCAAGAAATTGGAGCAGGTTTCCAAGAAAGCTTATACTGCGCTGAAGGACATGACTCTGCCCGGCGGCTTCAAGAATCCCAAGGGCATCACCACCGGCGAATACGGTGACCCCTGTGACACTGATGAGCGCTACTGGGCAGCTGCCGAGCTCTACAGAACCTTTGGCAACGAAGAATACAGGTATGATTTCGAAAAGCTTGCAAGGAAGAAAATCTCCCACGGCTACGGCTGGGTGGAAATGGGAAGCTACGGCAATCTGGCATATCTGGGAACCGGTCGTCCCGTAGACGAGACCTTAAAGCAGGCTATCTCCGATTCCATGATTGCTACTGCCGACAAGCTCTTACAAACCTCTGAAGCCGACGGCTACGGCACTGCACTGACCAAAAAGCAGTATGACTGGGGCAGCAACCTAACCGTGGCAAACAACGGTCTCCAGCTCTATGATGCCTGGAAGCTCACGGGCGAGCAGAAATATCTGGACGCCGCTGCCGCCCAGCTGCATTATCTGTTGGGCCGCAACGCCATGGGGCTCTGCTATGTCACCGGCTGCGGAACCGATGCCATCAAGCATCCTCACCACAGACCCTCCGGATTCAAGGGCAAGGCCATGCCCGGTATGCTCTCCGGCGGTCCCTGTGACTGGCTTGCGGATGAGACCATAAGGAGCCTGTTCACCAAAGAAACTGCTCCCGCTCCCGCAAAGTGCCTGATTGACATGACCGGAAGCTACTCCACCAACGAGGTTACCATCTACTGGAATTCCGCCCTGATCCAGCTTCTGGCGTCCGTGACGGAATAAAAGAAGCCTGCATTTCTACGTATAACTCTTAATATAAAAAACCGGGAGGAATCAGCTAAGATAGACGATTCCTCCCGGTTCTTTGATTATGCCTTGATATTGTATTACCATCTCAAAATGAAATTATATAATCCGCTGCGGATTGCCTGATCATTATGGTCGGCTCCCGGCACCTCATACCAGAGATGAACCACTTCATTTTTCTCCATGATCTCATGATAGGACAAGGGGAACCTGCCCACCACACTGTCATTGGTGCCACAGCATACCATCAGAAGCTTGGGAAGATTTGCAGTATCTGTAATCTTCAATTCTGATTCCTGCATCTGTCCGGGATGCGTCATTGCCCAGTCCTTGGCCGGGGTCAGCCCCGGTGCAGGGGAGATGGCGCCGATACAGCTGAACAAATCCGGTCTGTTCACGCCGATAAACAACGACTCCCTTCCTCCCATGGAGAAGCCGATGATGGCTCTGTCCTCCTTCTCCGTCGATACGGAGTAATTGGACTCGATGTAGGGAATCAGGTCATTCACCAGGTCGTTGATAAAGTTATCATAAGGAGCAACTGCTGCCGCATCAAACGCCGGCTTCTGATTGGGATCGGAAGTCGCATACATATTGGGAAATACCACAATCATATCCCTGGTCTTCCCTTCCGCTGACAGATTGCCGATGATCTCAGGGATCTTGTTGTTGCCGTCATTAATCAGGCAGTACTCATCTCCAAAAATCCCATGAAGGAAATAAAGTACTGGATATTTCTTATCCTTGCTGTAACCGGGCGGTAACAGAATATTTGCGCCCCGGTCAAGACCGGTGGTCTCGGAATGGTAGGTCACATGCTCCACCGTGCCGTAGGTCCTGTCAGCCTTCCTCAGGGTTACTTCGTCGGGACAGGTGGTCTGTGTCACCTTGGACATATCGGCAGCCTCAGTCGTATCTTCAGCGGTAGTGCTCTCATCGGTCACACCTGCCTGTTGTTCTGTGCCTTTGCCCTCTCCCGTAAATCTCCATGCCTTCATCTCATAACCGCTGCCGCTGAATACAAAGTAGAGGTCATGAACCCCGGTGATTTCCTTTACCAGCTGCGTCTGATACTTTACAAATCCGTCAGCGCCGGTCTCGGTTCCCTCTCCCTCCGGAGAAAGATAAGCAACCACATCCCCCCAGGGAGCATCCATGTTGACACGTACGGCACAGGTTTCTTCGGAAGAATCATTCTTCTTGAACCATCCCTCAAGCGCCTGAGGTGAAGTCTCACCAAAATCCACTCCCTGAACCTTCAGATAGTCGCCGGTGTCGATCCCCGTCAGTGTCATGCTTCCTGCTTTACCATCCTCCGCAGCCGCCGTATCCAGTCCGGCATTCATCGCCATGTTCACAGCGCTGTTTTCACCGTAGGGATTTACCTTCTTCAGCTGGGTTCTGCCGTCGGACGTCTGCCTGATGATTCCGATGGTGCCATCCTCCTGCATGGTAAACTCATCGATATTGGTACAGCGATATCCGTGCTCTATGCCCATCGCCTTCTCCAGTACTCTGGAATGGTAAGCGATATACCATTTGTCCTGAAAGCTGAATACGCAGTGATGATTGTTGCCGTAAAGTCCGCAGAAGGTACCCGGATTTTCCAGAATGCGCTCCTTGAAAACAAAGGGACCCATAGGGCTGTCGCTCTCCAGACATGCAATCTCCGCATTGTGGATGCCGTATTTTTCGGTGCCCGCCGCATCCACCTGCCAGTTGGTACAATAGGTGTAATAATACTTGTTTCCGGCTTTGTGAATACCGGAATCCTCAAAGAGATAAGGCACGTCAATTGTCTTGGGCTCACCCTTGATACTGATCATGTCCTCTCCAAGCTCTACCACTCTGGCAGTGCCGGGATCCGCTACCTTTCCTGCCGGCACGCCGCCGCCGAAGTAAAGATACGCTCTTCCATCGTCATCCACCAGCACCGCCGGGTCAAAGAGCCACAATACATCGGCACAGTGAGGTGTCTCTCTGGAAATCAGCGCTTTGCCGAGGGGGTCTCTGAAGGGTCCTGTGGGACTGTCTGCCTCCAGCACACCGATTCCTCCGCCGTTATCCGCAAAGTAAAGGAAAAATCTGGGTTTGCCGTCTATCTCCTTCCAGGCAGCCGCAGGTGCCCAGGAATTGTGTGCCCATGTGGCAGCTCCGTCTTCTCCCGCCACGATGATACTGCCGTGATCCGTAAAATTCATCATGTCATCCGTGGATACCACATTGAGGCTACGGATTTTACTGTAGGAATTCTCAACTATTTCTCCCTTGTCGTTGTACTCAAAAGCATCCGCAGTCATATAAAAATAAACTCTGTCTTCGTAGACCATCGCATAAGGGTCTGCTCCGAATCGTTGTGTCATAATCGGATTGGTATCCGAGAATTTCTTATAAGCTGTTGTATAACTCATACCATTAAAGCACGCAGCCAAATCTTCTGTCGGCACACCGGCACTGTTTGCTTCCCCGGCACTGTTTGGCTCCCCGGAACTGTTTGCTTCCCCGGCACTGTTTGGTTCCCCGGAACCGCTCTGCATGCTGTTTACCTCCGTTCCATTCTCATTTTCCGTCATCTGTCCTCCTCCGCAGGAGCAAAGCATGGCACATGCCAGTGTCATCACAGACAAGACATGCAATAATCTTTTCTTTCTAAACATGGCACGCCCGTTCCTTTCCATAATACCCTTTCCGTGCACTATATCGTTTCGCAATTCATCACCGGATTACAGTGCCTGATAGGTCAGAGTCTTGAAGCAGGCTGCCTGGTCCCTGCTGTCTGTATCTGCTACGGCATACATACCCACGGTACATCCCACGAAGCCGCCTGCCACCTCTGTGGAAAGATTGCGCACATCAATGCCGTCCTTCAACAGGCTTGAGCCCTTTGTCAGCTTTCCGTCTGCATTCTCCTTCTGGTCATATTCCATCTCCACGGCTGCTGAGAGTCCCTGCACCCTGATGACAAGCTTCACATCACCGATGCTGACTCCTGCGGCTTCATCTGCTCTGATTTCGCTTCTGCCGATGACCTCATCCTGTCCCTTCTGGCACAGAATCACTTCTGCGGCGATGCCTGCACCCACGCGGCTAACCTCTGTTCTCAGATGGTACTCATTGCTCTGTACCAGGGCAATGCCCGCGCGTTTTCCCTCTGTCAGGTTGTCTGTGGCAAATTCCACAGCTACTTCGAAATTGTGATGTTGCTGTCTCACACATACATAGGAAGGGCTGTCCTGCTCCTTCAGGGTAATGCTGCGGAAGGAAAGCTTCAGACCCTCGTTATCCATGGAGTACAGATTCTCTCCGGGATTGCGCAGTACCAGGAACTCATCTCCCAGCTTCTGCATCTTCGCAAATTCATAGGTGCGGCTGCTTCCGGGCACGCAGTTAGCGGAGGTATCAAAGGTCTTGTCTGCCATCGGATCCCACTCGGGCAGATCGATCTCTACCTCGTCCGTAAGAATTCCCACACCGGGATTCACTACCGGCCAGCCGTTCTCCCAGGTCACCTTTGCCAGGAAGGTCTCTCTTCCCATGGTGGTGTAGCACTCCAGAGGACGCACCGCCAGCATCACCATATACCACTCCCCGTTGGGAGTCTCTATCATGTCCGCATGTCCCACATACTTGATGGGATAATCCTGCCCCAGATGTCTGTGGGTAAAAATAGGATTGCAGAAATTGTTCTCATAAGGTCCGTAAATCTCCTTACTTCTGCATACTGTAACTGCGTGCTCGGGGCCTGTGCCTCCCTCGGCATGCATAATGTAGTAGTAACCGTCCTTCTTGTAGAGGTGTGGTCCCTCGGGCCAGTGCACTCCTCTCATGGCACCGTTCCAGACATTATGTACCTCTCCCACCAGCTTCATATTATCCAGATCCAGCTCCTGAATCCAGATGAAGTAATCTCCGTTGTATCTGCAGCCCTCGGGATTGGGATGAGTACCGATATAATAGCACTTGCCGTCATCATCAAAGAACAGGCTGGGATCGATTCCGTCTGCACCCTGCAGATAGTAAGGGTCTGACCAGGAACCTGCGGGATTCTTGGCAGTCACGATATAGTTGCCGCCGAAGGTAACATTGGTACAGATAACATAGTAGGTTCCCTCATGGTAACGCATGGTGGGAGCAAAAAGTCCGGCGGAATGCCCTGCATTCTTCAGGGGCAGTTGCTCCTGTCTGTGCATGGCATTTCCGATCTGCTCCCAGTGCACCAGATCTCTGCTGTGCATGATGGGAAGTCCCGGAAAATACGCAAAGGTTGAATTAATCAGATAATAATCTCCTCCCACTGCGCAGATGGAAGGGTCGGGATAAAATCCCGGCATGATAGGGTTTTTTGCAATTACTGTCATATGAATAACCACCTTTCTGTGTAATTAATTAAAACCGATACTTGTAAATGCGTAAAACGCCGGTTTTTCCTGATATTTATCATCGAAGAGCAAGGGACACTGAGGCAGATTGCTTGTGCTTCCGCCTCCCACATTGGAGCTGCTCTGGAGCCAGGAATAATGGTCCACGGTTCCCCAGAAGGTAATACTTGAGATATTGATATCCTCTTCCTGATTGAGCTTGTGCATTGTGTTATAAAGCATCCTGTAACGCCCCTTCTGAGCTATGTACTCTTTCTCCTTGGCCTCATCACTGCCGTCATAACTCTGGCTTGCCTTCATGTCAAATTCTGAAATCTGGACGGTTCCAACCACCTCCGCATACCGCTTGATGGCCCACTCCACATCGACAAACTGAGGACTTTCCATACTGTAATGTCCCTGCATACCCATGGCAGTGATTCTGGTGCCAACGCCCGGCTCCCCTTCTCTGGACTTAATCTCGGTCAGAAGCTCCACAATATGCATGACCTTACTGCTCACACATTCATTGTAATCATTATAGTACAGCTCCAGGTCCGCAGGTGCATACTTATTTGCGTAAATAAATGCATTGATAATGTACTCATTGCTCTGGTAAACATGCCACCAGCTGGAATTGCTTCCATGGCGGTCCTCCGAGAGGGATTCTCCGGGGTTCTCCGCATCCGAGCGATACACTCTGGAGGGATTGTCACTGCAGGCTTCGTTCACCACATCCCATCCATAAAACAAATCCTTGTACTTGCTGTCTTCTCCGGTAAAATGAGTGAGCATGGTACGGATATACCACTCCAGACGCTTGTTCATGGTATCCTTGTCCACGTAAGGCTTCGTCTTGTCATACTCCTCATGGAAGAACCATTCCGGTGTCTGGGCGTGCCACACAAGCACATGACCCTTCACCATAATCTTGTCTTCGGGATGCGCTGCATTCCAGTCATAGATTTTGTCCAGCATACGTTCTGCCCTGGAATAATCCAGTCTGGGGACAAGAATGGTCTCCCCGTTCAGTTCCGCCTCCTCGGTTCCGGGGCATACTCCTACGCTGTAACCCACCATGGCATCAGGCTTCAGCTCATTTCCGAAGGTGATCGCATTGAAATGGGTGGTAATGATTTCCCACACCTTCTCATCGTTCAGTTCCATCTCCGTAGCGGCGCAGCCTATTCGACACCCCATAATATCCATGACTGCATCCTTTAACACAGGCACCTCGGCAACCTCTGTATCGCTACCTGTCACAGCATCACTGCCTTTCGCAGTATCACCCGTCGCCGACTCCGTGGTCTCTCCCGAGGGACTCAGGGTCTGTACATAGGATGACGCATCCTCTGTTCCGGATCCGACCGCACTTTCAGACCCGCCCGGCTGCTTCCCACAGCCTGCAAGCACAGCAGAAGCCAACAGTACAGCAAGAACTCCTTTGACCTTTCTTCTGATCATATGTTACCTCCCTATGAAGTTATTTGAAGCTACTTAAAGTTATTATACTGGATTTTCCAAATTTATTCCTTGTATTTTTTGCTTTTGTCCGCTCATTCATTGCTTTTTTGAGAGGCAGATGATACAATAAGAACAGTACGAGAGGAGAAAAAGATATGGCTGCGAAAAAAGATACTTCCAGAATTCAACCGAATCATCAAATGTATTACGAAGCCAATTCCGATACCCTGCAGAGCCGCGTACTTACGGGTACGGGGCAGGAGCTTGTACAGTATCGTCTCGACACCTCCATTCGCATCTGGTTCAACGAACTTCCCGTGGACTATTCTCCTCATTGGCATTCCGCACTGGAGATTGTCATGCCCGTGGAGAACTGGTACGAGACAGTCATTGGAGAGACTACATATCACCTTGTCCCGGGAGATATCATGATTATCCCTCCCGGAGAACTGCATGCCCTGAAAGCGCCGAAATCCGGCAATCGTTTTGTATTTTTGTTCGATTTGTCCCCCTGTGCCAGACTACATGGCTTCGCCAGCATTCAATCAATACTGACTCAGCCGATTCACCTGACAAGAGCAACTCACCCCGGCATCTACGATGATGCTTATGAGATTCTGGTTCAGATACGGAACGAGTATTTCACACGGAATCAATTCGCAGACCTGACTATCTTTTCTCTTCTGCTGAACCTCTTTGTCAAAATCGGAACGAACCACATTGACAATATCGAAATGTTCTCCAATATCCGGGGACACAAGCAGAAAGAATATGTTGACAAATTCAACACTGTGATGGAATATATTGATTCCCATTATATGGACAACCTGAATCTCGATGATATCGCCAGCTCCATCGGCTTCAGCAAATATCACTTTTCCAGATTATTCAAGCAATACACAAATTACACCTTTTGCGCCTATATCTCACACAGACGTATCAAGGTGGCGGAAGAGCTTCTGGAACAGATAGACCTGTCAATTACGGAGGTGGCTCTGCAGTCCGGTTTCCCCAGCATTTCCACCTTCAATCGTGTATTCAAACAGGTCAAGGGGTGTACCCCCAGCGAGTATCGGGAGAAAAATAAAACCTATTATTTTCATCAGTAACAGGAAAGAGCACCTTTCGGTGCTCTCTTTTTTGTCTCTTTACTCTGCATCGGGATTCGACAAAACCACTTTTCCGTCGTGATAACCGATGCTGATCTTATTGCCCTTCAGATTCAGATTCTGCAAAATCTCAGCAGGGATCTGAACGCGTCCTGCGCGATCGAGAATTGCGTATTCATCCTGTGTGTCTTCCTGTCTCCAGTCTATGGTATTCTCCTGGAGTCTGTCCGCATAAGCCTCCTTCAATACACGCTCACTGCTGATCTTGCCGTCTCTGATTGCCACGACCCTCTTAACCTTCTTGGAGAGTGCCACGTCATGGGTTACAATCAGAATCGTCTGCCCCGATTTGTTCAGCTCCGAAAACACATCAAATATGTAATTGGCAGTCTTCACATCCACGCTTCCTGTAGGTTCATCTGCCAGAAGAAGCTTGGGCGAATTGGCCAGTGCGATGGCAATGGCAACTCTCTGCTGTTCACCGCCGGAGAGCATATTCATTCGGCTGCGCCTTTTCGAGCTCATGCCCACCATATCCAAAAGCTCTAATGCCTTAGCCCTCTTGTTTTTCGTATTTGACAGGTTCATGGGGAGCATAACATTCTCCAATACCGTCAGATACGGTAGCAGGTTACGTCCATTGTTCTGCCACACAAATCCAACCGTATCCCTCTTGTAATGCACAAGCTGCTTCTCATTCATGGTAAACAGGTTGCTTCCTGCCACAAAAAGGGAGCCTGCGCTGGGACGGTCAAGACCGCCGATCATGTTCAGGAAAGTGGATTTGCCGCTGCCACTGTTTCCGATGATGGCAGTCAGCTCTCCCTCCTCCACCGTCAGGTCCAGCCCCTGAAGAGCCAATACCTCTGTCTGTTTTGTCTTGTAAATTTTAACCAGGCCATCTGCCTGTATCATATTCTCCGGCATTTCTGTCTCCTTCCTGCAACCCAAAACACACTATTGAGTCTCTGCCTCGCTGTGAACCTGTTCTCCGGCGTTCAGCTCAATAATCATATCGCCGGCATCCATCAGTCCCACATCGTGAGTTGTCATGAGGATAGTGATTCCCTCTTTTCGGGTCATCTCCAAAAACAGCTGTGTAACCTTGGCGGCCATGGCGCTGTCCAGCTCTGCCGTGGGCTCATCTGCCAGTATCAGCTTGGGTCTGTGGGCAATGGCACGGGCGATGGCAACTCTCTGCTGCTCACCGCCGGACATCTCCGCCGGCATATGATGCATACGACTGCCCAGACCTACCAGCTTCAGACATTCCTCCACCCGCTTATCCCTCTCCCTGCCCGGCTTGATTCCTGCAAGACGCATGGAGAATTCCACATTCTGAAAGGCATTCATTGTTGGCATCAGGGATACTGCCTGAAAAACAAATCCCATATCCTTTCTTCTCAGATTCTCACGGGCCAGGTCAGACATATTTCCCACGACCCTGCCATCAATGGCAACAGTTCCTGTGGTGGGATTGTCAAGTGCTCCGATAATATTCATTAGTGTGGTCTTGCCGGAACCGGAACGACCTTTCAGGATAGTCAGGGTATTCCTCATAATCTCAACATTGATATCCTTCAATGCCTGAAATTCTCCTCCGGGAACCGGGAAAATACGATTAACTCCACATACTTGAATCAAACAATCATTTGCCATTATTCTTCCCCTAACTTCAATGCTTTCGTCACATTCATCTTAAAGATCAGCAGAATCAGAACCAACAGACAAAGGAACATCACTCCCACAATCACACCGTAAAGTCTGAACATATCCGACGACTCCACCACCAGACGCATGGGCAGCACCTGGTTCGCTGCTGCGTATGCCTGCTGGAGAATGGGTACAAACATATTGGAGGCAAGCTTTCCTATGCCAACGCCCGCAAGAACTGAGAACACACCGCAGAATATCTGCTCGTTCAGCAACATCTGAATCAGCTCCCCCTTATGCATTCCGCAGGCACGCAAAACACCGAAGATCATCTCCCTTGAGCGGATGGACATGATCCAATAGATCATATAACCCACCGCACAGAGCAGAATGGTCACCAGGAATCCCATGGTAAGGACACCGTTGGTTCCCTGAAGTAGCGGCTCTTCCACAGTATTTTTCAGTTCTGTTGCCTTATCAACATATTTGGTCAGACGAATACCGTTATCCTGAAACCATTGGTAAGCATCCGTGGAATCACAGCCGTCCTTCAGTTCGATCCACACCTGATATGGTCTGACACCGAATGCCTGTTTGAGCTTATTGTAATGTGCTACCACCAGAAGATTCTCCCGTGTCGATGCCGTACCGTCCGGACTTACCTCCGTCACGGTAGGTGCATACCCCGGCCAATAGCTGAAAAATCCTACAATCTTACCGGTAGTGGACTGCTTCTTGCTACTGCTCTCTCCGCCCACCGAATAAGTCAGACTGTCACCAATCTCATAGCCAAGCTTGGTACGAAAATTATCTGACACCAGTATTCCCTCGGCATCCATCGCCAGGTCATTGAGATATTCATAATAATGCCTGTTATTCAGACTGTAATCCACCCAGGTGACCTTACCGAACTCCTTTGTATGAATTCCCATGACCTGTATCTGCTGCTTGGGATTATCCTTGGTCTCTGCATACGCCTCTGTCTCTATCTGCACTCTTGCATAAGCCTCTGCAAAATCCATGTCGGTATACTTGGAATACTCAGGCTCCACATACTCGCCCGTAAATACGCCGTTTCTATCCGTTACCGCATGCCATACCTCCTGCTCCACGATATCTGCACCATTCATATACTCAGCGTTGTTGTAGGCATTTTGCAGGATCGTGCGGGCAACGGTAGCATGGTACATACCAAGGGAAATAGTGATAATCAGGAAGAGCATGATAAACTGCTGCTTCCGTCCGTTCTTGGCGTTCTCCATAAAGGAAGCGTAGCTTGCAGGCTTCCAAAAGCGTTTGCCCATCATATAGATCAACTGAACCAGATAGGGCTGCAGTCTCAGGAACAGCAGACCGAGTCCTACGATAAACAGGGAAGAGCTGATATAGAGCAGGGGATCCAGGGTCTCACCCTGCAGTACAGCCTCACCCAGCTTCACGGAATTCTTGCGGAAGCTGTAGTATCCGTAGAGGGAGATTCCCAGCAGGATCACATCCAGGAAAATCTTCTCCCACCAGCTTCTGCGCTTCAAAGCCTTCTGCTGCTTTAATTTGACAATCGTAACCCTGCTGTGCTTCAGCGCCGGAAGTGCCATGATAATCAATGTGGCTGCCATAGACACTGCCGCATACAGCCATACTTCTCCGGTAAAGGTCAGCTCAAGCTTATTGTTGCTGTCAAACTCCAGGAAGCTTCTGGCAGATCCCAGAATACGGCTGAACACCATGCCAAGAGGGATTCCCAGTCCGCCTCCCGCCACAGTCAGCACGGTACACTGATACAGGTAGAGACGGAAAATCTGCGCCCCAGAGCTGCCTCGGCTCTTAATGACGGAGATCTCATTTTTCTCCATATCGTACATCTGACCGGAGATCATAAAAAGGAAGGCTCCCAGCATAATCAGTACCGGAATCTGCAGGATAATCAGTGTTGCATGAATGCGATCCTGCTTCGCTGTATAGCTTTCCAGAATCTCACGATATTCCGGTATCTTTGCGGTAGCACTGAAGGGACCCTTTTCCGTGAGATTTTTCGTCGCCTCCAGAAGCTCCTTCGCCCGGGAAGCTTTGATGTCTTCGTATTCAAACAGGGTATAGTAACTACAGCTGACCGTATATTTCCCCGCCTTTTCTCCCGTGAACATACTGCGGAACAGATCAAGGTTCATCAATACACTGTTATTCAGCTGTTCCGGCTTCACCTGCCAGTATTCTTCCTTTGATGACACAGGGTCAAAAACACCCTTGACATACATCCTGATTTCCTTGCCCTCTGTATCTCTGAGGTCTGAAAAAACTATCGTTTCTCCCACCAGCAGCTTCAGATTGACCATGGCAGACTGGCTCATCACTACTTCAATACACCCGTCCTCCGTCAGTCCGGACTCAGAGAACATTTCGCCGCTGAGCATCTTCGCATGGGCGGGCAGATCAGAAAGTGCCCCCAGCTTCAGGCTGGCATTCTCTGCATCCTGTCTGTTCAACTCGGAACGGATATTCATGGTAGTCAGGGTATAAAAGGAGACGGTTTCCTTCTCCGTTACTCCCAGCTCCCCGTACACGCTTTCCATCAGACCTTCCATCCTGGAAATGGTAGCTCCGTTCCTCTCCTTCTGAGATACTATGGAAAAGCTGTTGATGGTGGGCCACTTGCCCTCCATTGCAATATACTTCTGAAACTCATCCTGCAGCATTCTGTCATAGGCGGCTGTCTGATACAGCGGGAAGCTGACAACTGTTGCAATCAACAGTATGCTCCCCAGGAGCAGACACAGATTCATCCATAACTTATGCTTCAGTTTTTGCAGCATTATTCTATGCATACTTCCATTCCTTCCGTCAGGCCTTCCGCCACCCAATAATTCTCATTGTCAGCACCGCCCGCCACAAAGCTCTGATACAGTACCGAACCATCCTTTTGTTTCAGTTTTACATAGCTGACTCCGTTGATCATGACAACCGCTTTTCTGGGAACCAGCACCACATTATCCATTCTTCTGGTACACACCTTGACGCCAAACAGGCTCCTGTTCCACCAGCCGTCTGCATTGGCAGTGCTTCCTGCCATCTCCGCGGCGTCCTCTGCAGACACTCTGATCAGGGCATAACCGTCGCCAAAGAGCTCCTCACTGATACAGTTCTTGCTCATAGTCACCACATCGCCCTGCGTCACCTTGGAAACGCCCTCTGAGGTCTTGTAGGTAACCTCCGCCTTATGTCCGTAGGTCAAAACGCCGTTCGTGTCTTCTACGATAATATAGTTGGAGTCCTGTCTGGACAAAACAATCAGGTTCTGACCATGGGAAAGCAGTGACCCGTTCTCCAAAGTGTTGCGCCACAAGTCCATGGACATATCTGTCACAATACCGTCATAGGGAGCCCTGACCTCTGTAGTGGCGAAATCGGCCTTCATCTCTCCCAGCAGCTTTTCCAGCTCTGCTATGGTTTCCTGTCTCTGCTCGATCTCCTTCTTGTTCTTCTCCGGATCCTCCTTTTGCAGTTTCGCCAGTCGTTCCCGCTCACGCTGCAGCTTCTGTTCGTTTCTTGCCAGCTCCAGCTCGTCAGGCTTCACCCGGATAGTAAACAGTACATCGCCTTTTTTTACCGGCTGATTAAGATTCACCATAAGTTCACCAAAATAAGCGGTTCCGTAAGTAATGGGATTGCTGATCCACTCCTGTCTGGGATAAGCGAGGTAACCCTGCTGGGAGAACTCATGACCGACGCTACCCTTCTGAAGTGTCATAGTTGATTTGTAGGTGGGGGCATTCTTGGAGGTCAGGACATGATCTCCTTCCTGCAGTCCGGAAACAATTTCCACGTAGGCTCCGTCCTGCATCCCTGTTTTGACCGGTGTATAAACGCGCTCTCCGTCTACAAGACAATAGACAAAATAATCATTTTCTTCCCTGATGACGGAATCCTTGGGAACTGTCAGCACATTTTCCCCGGACTGCTTCATCACAACAATTGTTGCAAGACTGCCCAGCTGTGCCTCCGAGCCCTCCGGAAGCTTAAAGGAGGTATAGGATTTCTTTTCATCCTCCGAGGGTATGTATTCCACATCATATTCCACACCGTTGATGATGGCATAGACTCTCTCCGCCTTATTGATATCTTCCTTGAGAATATAGTCGCAGCGAATTTCCTTTCTGTCCGGGTCAATGACAGCGGCCATAGGGTAGTCCGCATTAATATAGTTTCCCTGACTCATCAGCTGGACATTGACCAACACGCCGTTCATCTCAGACAGCACCGTGCTTTTGTCCCTGCTCTCCTTCATTCGCTGCAACAGCACCTGATTGTAATCTTTATCCAGCTGATACAGTTCGGTTCTCTGCCTGATGGCTTCCTCCTGCTTCTGCCTGGAGATCAGGGCATTTCTGTACCGGCTTTCGTAGTACATGTTATCCGATGCCCATTTTGCATATTCCGGAGAGTCTGCAGCCGGCTCTTCCTGAGACCAGTTTTCTACGGCCTGACCCCAGAATTCTTCATCTCCCTTTACCTCATAAAAATATTCATTGGCTTCCTTCAGGTATTCCCGGAAGTCCTTCTCGTTCTGTTCGATTCTTTTCTCCAGCTCTTCAATCTGCTTGTCTGCATTCTCCGTATTGGTACGAAGCAGAACCTGCCCCTTTTTCACGGTATCACCCGGAAGAGTGGCATAGTAATCAAAGCTCATTCCGTTTTCCAGCGAATATTCCTCAATATAAGGGCAGATAGAGCCGCTGTAGATATTGGCATTATACAGATTTCTCCTGGCTGCCGCTTCGTAGCTCTCTCCCACGCCTACCGGCTCCAACAGCTCAACATCCTGCGGTCTTACTACGGGAGTCTCGCTTTTACAGCCCGTCATGGTTCCGGCCAGACAGGCGCAGGAAAGCAGTATTGTCAGAAATTTTTTGTCTATCCTTTTTCTCATTTCCGAATTACCCTTTCCCCTTCTTCCAGACCGCTTATTATCTCCACGGAATCATCGCCGTGCAATCCGGTTTCCACCCATCTAATCTGTCTCATGTTATCAGCGTCCGTCACATAGACATAGTACTTGTCATCGGCTTGGTTGACAGCTGACAGGGGCACACAGAGAACCTGTTCCCTACGTTCAACCACAAACTGTATGGTGCCGCCGGTACCAACCTCGATACCCGTGGTAACCGGACCGGAATAAACACTAAACTGTTGAACCTCTCCCCAGTTTTCAATATTATAAGGTACCAGCTTATAATCTCCGGAAGCAGAGCCGGAAATCACAGTCATATCCACCGTCTCACCCTCATGAAAGCAGGAGGCGTACTCCGGTATCTCCGTTTCGAAGAGACACTCGGAATTGTCCACGATATACATGACAATCTTCCCCT
>SAMEA3663280__coassemble_202_pt1 | contig 23574 bp, 22 predicted proteins | sample SAMEA3663280__metabat2_low_PE_020 | metagenome-assembled genome bin SAMEA3663280 (sample SAMEA3663280) | pig gut metagenome | biome: pig gut; feature: pig-associated habitat; material: faeces | place: China | collected 2013
TTATTCATCATCAGTTTTACCATCGCCTGATTCAGTCCGTCAACCGTCAATTTATACATGGGAAACAGTTCTTTGATTGCAGTTTCAGCCTCTCTCCATGGTGCTCTTCCCGGCGCCATCTTTGGATTCAGCCAAACTACCTTCTTATACTTTTTCTTCACAAGCTTTAGCCATTCCCAACCGCATAAACCACCGTTAGGTCCCCGATAATTACCCGTATCAGAATATAATTCTTCAGGTGCCATAGCGGCATCCCCTACAATAATCACTTTATAATCGCTGTCTATGTTGCGAAACATCCACTCCGTATCGATCCAGTCCCCGTTTTCACATTCCGGTGTCTTATATAGCTTGCTGTAGATACAGTTATGAAAATAATAGGTTTTTACATCCTTGTAATGATTGGATTTATGAATTGCCTGAAACAGATCATTCAACATGGAACTGAAGGGAATCATTGTACCGCCGGAATCCATCAGCAGGAGCAGTTTGACGGCATTTTTCCTCGGTTTCTGCATCACGATCTGCAAACAGCCGCCATGATTACAGGTTTTATTTACGGTACCGTCAATATCCAGTTCTGTCTCCGGTATGTCCAGTCGGGAAGAAAACTGTCTCAGCTTTCGAAAAGCAAGCTGAAACTGCCGGTTCTCCAACACCCTGTCATCTCTGAAATCCCTGTATTTTCTGGCGCCAACCACGGAGAATGCAGACTGGTATCCTGTCTGACCTCCGACACGCACACCGCCAACATTACCTCCCATATTACCGAAGGAAGTTTTTCCCATGGTCCCGATCCAAAAGCTTCCACCGTTATGCTCTTCATTCTGATCCTTCAGCCGTTGTTTGAAGGTCTCTTCCACCTGTTCCTTATCAACCTGAATATCCTCCATCTGATTCAGATGTGCCCTTGCCTCTTCATGCGCCAGCTCCAGCATATCAGACTTATCCAGCCAGCGCAGCATTTCTTTCCCCACTTCTGTCTCTTTTTGAGCAGGTTTAAAGCACTCCTCAAATGCCATATCAAATTTGTCAAAATCAGTTTCGCTCTTGACCAGGATCATTCGAGCCACATAGTAAAAATTGGTGAAAGAACTATCACAAAGTCCCTTGTCAAGAGCTTCCTGCAATGTCAGGAACTCTCCCAGAGTGACATGTAATCCCTTTTCCCTCAATGTATAAAAAAACTTGGTGAACATTCTATTTGCCCTCAATCATCAGTCACTATAATATTGTTTCGTGTCTTACCAGTTCCAGATCTTCGTCCTTTTTTACAACAACACCGACAAAAGGCAGCTCTTTCTTGATTCTTTCGGCAGAAATACCGCCGAGCTGCAATGCGTTCACCCAGTCAATCAGTTCAGAAGTACTGGGCTTCTTGCGGATATCCCGGATACTGCGGATCCGGTAGAATACATCCATGGCATTCTTCAACAGATTCTCTTCCACATCAGGATAATGAACCCTGACGATCTCTTCCATCAACGCTTCCTCCGGAAAATCAATATAATGGAAAATACAACGTCTCAGGAAGGCATCCGGCAATTCCTTCTCCGCATTGGATGTAATGATTACAATGGGGCGGTTTTTCGCTTTAACTGTACGCTTTGTCTCATTGATATAGAACTCCATCTGATCCAACTCCCACAAAAGATCATTGGGGAATTCCAGATCAGCCTTGTCGATTTCATCGATCAAAAGCACTACCTGTTCTTCACTGTCAAATGCTTCTCCAAGTTTGCCAAGCTTAATATACTTTGCAATATCGTTTACACCTTCTTCTCCAAACTGGCCGTCATACAGTCTTTGGATCGTGTCATACACATAGAGCCCCTCCTGTGCCTTGGTAGTAGACTTAATATTCCAGATAATCAGTCTTTTCCCCAGTGCTTTGGCAACAGCTTCCGCAAGCATTGTTTTACCTGTTCCCGGTTCTCCTTTGATCAACAGAGGTTTCTTCAAAGCAATGGCAATATTCACGCTTGCCATTAACTCCTGACTTGCTACGTACTCCTGTGTTCCGCTGAAATTTTGATTTTCCATGTTAACTACCTCTCTTTACTCATAATACATGCAACGTCCCGTAATCTCATAATAGGACTCTGCCAGATTACTTAAGGTGACGCACCAATATCGGTTTACATTATCTACCGTGGTAATACATACCGCCATGCCCATCAGATTGCCGTAACCATCCACAACCGCGGAGCCCGACATCCCATGGACCAGGTCAAAACTGACCTCTGTAAACGTTCCGTATTTTTCGAAATGTTCCGGTTTCTTTTCCTTGTTCAACAGGATTCCTTTCCTGTTTTTCCAGATTCCACCGTATTCATCTACGCATTTAAGCCCAACATCTATACCCGATTCATTTGCCATCTCTCTCCAACTGCCCATATTCACATGTATGGTTCTCAGTTCACGAAACAAGTCATCCGGAATATTCTCTCTCTTAACGGAAACCAATGCCACATCATCCTCCGTGGCACTGTTACCTGTTCTGCCCAGGACCACGCCTTCTGCACTGGTTCCGTCATAAAAATAAATATCTATAACCGCATATTCTTTTACTACATGATGATTCGTACAGATAATGACCTCCTCTTCATTCATCTCAAGTACAAATCCACTTCCATAGGAATATCCTCCGCCGGAAATATCCTTCCTCAGACGGACCAGTGAAGTACTTAGTTTTTCCAGCACAGCTTCCACGTTATCATCTTCGTATATTCCGGCATCATAGAGATTATAGGCGCCGATAATCCTCTGATCCAGGCGATTGATTTCATGATGGTTGATCAGACTCTGCAGGTTTTCCGGCTGATACACTTTTACTTCAATCTCTTTTTTGGCGGTCAATCCGTAACTGTCCGTTACCGAAAAGGAAACCACACCTATCCCTTCTTCCGTCATATCTATACCGGATAAATCCGCCTTTATTTTCTCTGTCACATCCCCGTCAACCTCATCAACCGCTGTAATCATTTCCAGAAAATCAGGTGTAGAATCCACTGCCACATAATATTCCGGAAGTTCACCGAATACCGGAGCTGTATCTACAACAACGGTTTTTTTCTTTTTTCTCTCGTTGCCGTTGATATCCGTTGCTTTTATCGTAAGTGTATACTCACCACAGCTGTCAAAAGAGACTTTATCCGAAAATATCTTACCGTCAGTTGAAAGAGAAAGCTTTACCTTTCCGCTCAAATCTCTTGACTTTGAGACAAACATTTTAGCAGTACATTCTGAATTCTTCTCTAAATAGAAATCTTCCTTGTGCAATACCAACGTAGGTGGGATGGTATCCTCTATCACGACACAGCTTGTGAATTCCTGCCATCCATGTTGTATCCTCACCTCATATGTACCCTCTTTACCGCAATCAACATTGCTAACATCAATGCTTGTTCCGTCAACCGCCCATTTTGTACCTTTCACATAAAACGCCGGGTCCGTATTAATCTCATCTCCCAGCTCCAACACATACTCAGGCAGTATTAATTCAATACGATATGTGAAATAGAAGATAACTCCGCAACATACCAAAAATAAAACAATGAATGAAGCTATCGCTATTTTTTTCTTTTTGCTCACTTCACAGTCCTTTCTGCATTTATCCTTCTTTATCCTTCCTTCATTCTTGCAATTCATGATAGGACATGCTAAAATAATCATTAATGTTCAAAAATATGATACAATAAAACCATAATTGTTTCAATGAAAATTATTTATGGTTATCAAGGAGAACCTTTTATGATTCAGAATGTCTTAACCAAGGATAAAACTCTTTCCTTTGAAGTTTTTCCTCCCAAAAAAGACGGTGAGTTTGAAGCCGCTTTTGAAGTATTAAAGTCCCTCAGCCTGCTTTCCCCCGACTATATCAGTGTGACCTACGGAGCCGGCGGCAGCCGTTTTGGCAAAACGGTAGAAATCGCTTCCTATATACAAAATGAGCTCGGTATTGATGCTATGGCTCATATGACCTGTGTTGGGAATAAAAAAGAACAACTGTTGGAAGTCTATGAAGCATTGAAGGCAAATAATGTAAATCATGTTCTTGCGCTTCGCGGTGATCGTCCCAAAGACATGACCGACGAACAGTTTGATTCCAGAGATTTTGCTCATGCCAGTGATATGATTGAATTTCTGAAGGCAAATACCGGTCTCCATATGGCAGGTGCATGTTATCCCGAAAAGCACTATGAGTCTTTCAGTATGGAATCCGATTTGAAAAATCTGAAAACAAAACAGGATGCAGGCGCAGAATTCTTCATCAGCCAGCTTTTCTTTGACAATGATTATTTTTATCAGTTCATGGAAAAAGCAGATAAAAAGGGAATTACCATTCCCATCTGTGCCGGTATTATGCCCATCACTTCAGCCAAGCAAATCGGAACCACCATCACTCTGGCAGGTTCCAGCATCCCCAAGTCACTTGCTGATATCATTGCGGCTTACGGCGATGATCCGGAGGATATGCGCAAGGCCGGGATAGACTATGCCATCCGTCAGATCAGAGATTTACAGGAAAATAAAATCAACCATATCCATCTCTATACAATGAATAAACCTATGATGGCAAAAGAAATCGCAAACAACATTTATCGATAACACCAATTCTACAATCACTGCAAAAACATAAGCCGGCTCTTTCGAGTCGGCTTTTTTCATATCATCTTACCTTTTATTCTTCCGTCCAGGGAAATGCCGGAACTTCTACCTTTTTATCGCGAAGCATCAATTCTTTCACTGCACTGTCTGCACTTTTTCCCTCAAACAGAATAGCATTCACCTGTTCTATGATAGGCAGCTGTACCTGATATTTTTTGGCCAGCTCCATAGCCGCCTTTGCGGAGTATACCCCCTCCACCACCATCTGTACTTCATCCATAGCTTCCTGATATGTCTTACCTTGTCCAATCAGAATACCTGCTCTTCTGTTTCTGGAATGCATACTGGCACAGGTTACAATGAGGTCTCCAATACCGGACAGTCCGCAAAATGTCTCAAATCTTCCCCCCATTGCGATTCCAAGTCTGGAAATCTCTGTGATTCCTCTGGTAATCAGTGCTGCTTTTGCATTATCTCCATATCCAAGTCCGTCAGCAATTCCTGCGGCCAGAGCAACCACATTTTTCAATGCACCGCCCAATTCCATGCCCAGAATATCAGGGCTGATATATACACGGAATATCTCATTCATAAAGAGATTCTGAATATACTCTGCCGTTGCTTTTGTCTTGGCTCCAACAACAATCGTAGTGGGCAAGCCTCTTCCCACCTCCTCTGCGTGGGAAGGACCTGACATAACCGCCACATCCGCCTGTGGGATTTCCTGTTCGATAATCTCTGTCAGTGTCATCAGGGTATGCTCTTCAATCCCCTTTGCAACATTGAGTATTTTTTGTCCCGGAGCAACAAAACTGCTGAATCTGCTTGCTGTTCTTCTGGTAAAAGAACTTGCCACTGCCATAACCAGCAGGTCTCTTCCTTCCACCGCAGTTTTTTCATCCATCGTAAACTCAGTATTCTCAGAAAGCTTGATTCCGGGCAGCATCTTGTGTTCGTGGTTCTTCCGGAGCATATCAATTTCAGTCTCCAAAGCAGACCACACGCAAATCTCATGTCCGTTTTTCTGCAGAAGGACTGCTAACGCAATTCCCCAGCTGCCTCCTCCCAATATTGTGACCCTTGCCATTCTATCTATTCCCTTCGACAGTTGCTGTCGTTCCTTTCCTGATTCGTTGTCCTGAGAGATTATGAATTTCTTTCTTCCTTCTCCGGTTCCTCTACCCTGTTCTTCTTTGACAAATAAGTCTTTCTCTCTGTTCCCCGGATAAGTCTCTTAATATTCTCCCTGTGTTTCCAATATGCCATCACCATAAGGCAGCCAAACAATATGTACATTTCAATCAGTTGTCCCTGTGTCATCTCCGCAAAGAAACCGTTCTGCCCAAAAATAATGAGCTGTATCATCAAAGCGGCATACACAAGAAGCGAACCCAGGGAGACATAATGGGTCACAAAGAACGGAACAAAAAACATAATCAGGCCGGTGATGATAAAATAAGGATGAAAAGACAATACCATGCCTGCTGTAGCAGCAATTCCCTTGCCCCCTTTGAATCCCATATAAAACGGATAATTATGACCCAAAATGGCGCCTGCACCGGCATACAGACACAATAAATAGATGATCTCATGGTATGAATTACCAAAAATCAATCTCACCAGCCAGACCGCAGCCATGCATTTAAGACAATCCCCTGCAAAAACAATCAGCCCTGCCTTGGTTCCAAGTACTCGTAAAGTATTTGTGGTTCCTGCATTTCCACTGCCATGCTGCCTGATATCAATCCCATGTGCCTTTCCATAAAAATATGCAGACTGAAACAAACCGAATAAATAACCGATCAGCAGACAAATAACCCTAACCATTTTCCCTATTGCTCCTTTTCATTTCTTTCTCTGATGATAAATCTCAGAGGAGTACCTCTGAAACCAAAGGTTTCCCTGATCTGATTCTCAATATATCTGGTATATGAGAAATGCATCAGCTCCTTATCATTTACAAAGATAACGAAGGTTGGCGGCTTAACAGATACCTGAGTAATATAATACAAACGAAGTCTCTTTCCCTTATCTGTAGGCGGCTGCTGCATTGCAACCGCTTCTGTCATTATCTCGTTCAAGACGCCCGTTGCTATTCTCATAGCATGATTTTCGCTTACCATATCAATGGTCTCAAAGAGCTTGTTCAGTCTCTGTCCTGTCAAAGCGGAAACAAAAAGAATTTCTGCATAAGGCATGTAAGACAACACATTTCGTACCTTTTCCGTAAAACGATAAATGGTCTTGTCATCCTTTTCTACCGCATCCCACTTATTGACAGCAATAATAACTGCTTTCCCTCTCTCATGGGCAATCCCTGCAATCTTGGCATCCTGCTCGGTAACCCCCTCTTCCGCGTCAATCACAAGAACAACTATATCAGCCCGCTCCACTGCGCTTACTGTGCGGACAATCATGTATTTTTCCAAATCCTCTTTTATCTTGTTTTTGCGTCTCAGCCCGGCAGTATCAATAAATACATACTCCTTACCGTTTCTCTTGATCTCTGTGTCAACGGCATCTCTGGTAGTGCCCGCAATATCCGATACGATCAATCTGTTCTCACCTAACAGCTTATTGATCAAAGAAGACTTACCTACATTGGGTTTACCAACGATTGCTATTCTGGGACGTTCATCTTCTTCATCCCCTTCGCTTTCCTCCGGAAAATACTCTGCTACTGCTTCCAGCATATCACCGATGCCAAGACGATTCACTGCGGAAATAGGATGAGGGTCGCCGATTCCGAGATTATAGAATTCGTAGGTATCCGCAAGGTGTTTCTCAAAATTATCCACCTTATTGACCACAAGTACTACCGGCTTATGACAGCGTCTCAGCATGTCAGCGACCTTGGCATCCGCATCCACAAGCCCCTGCTTCACATCTACCAGAAAGATAATGACATCTGCCGTCTCCATGGCAATCTCTGCCTGAGCTCTCATCTGGGACAGAATGATATCCTTGCTGTCCGGTTCGATTCCTCCGGTGTCTATCAAAGTGAAATTTTTATTAAGCCAACTGACATCTGCATAAAGACGGTCTCTTGTAATACCGGGAGTATCCTTGACAATCGCTATTTTTTGTCCCACTAATGCATTGAACAGTGTGGATTTTCCTACATTGGGTCTTCCGACAACCGCAACTATGGGTTTTCTTCCCTTCATCTTTTATTCCTCATTTCTGCCACAAATTATTCTTTCAATTCACAGTTCGATAAAATCGTTTCTACAAAGTCATATCCGCTTGATTTTACAATATTAACCGGCACTTGTAAAGCATTTTCCAGCTCTCCAAGACGTATATCATCCAGAAATACATCCTCTCCGCTTCGAAGTACATTCTCAGGTAGCAACAATGTACTCCCCAGGTTCTTCCCTGTCAACTGCTGCATTAAATCCTGACCTGTAAGCAGACCCGAAACCGTAATTCTTTCTCCAAAGAAATAGTTGGTGATGGGGTAGACATGAATCCGGACTCCGGGATATGCCTCCATTATCTGCTCTGCCATAGGAAGGATTGTGGAATATGCCAGCAGTCCTGTCGCAAGGGAAATCTCACCTTTTAGTTGGGAGCCCCTCATCTTGTCCTTCCTCTTTCTTTCCTTCAATGCCGCTTCAAACTCATTTTTGAGCAATCTTAACATTCCCACGCCGTTTTCCAATTGCAGATATCCGTCATATCGCTCTTCCTCCGGCAGCTCCATCTCCGCCAAAAGATACCACTCATCACTGGCATGAATAAAGTGAATCCCATATTTTTCATAACATTCTTTCTGGTATTTTTCAATGGTTTGAATCACCCGGATTGCATCCTCTTTTTCAAAAGGTTCCAGGGGATACAAGCCCTCTCTGAATCTGGTCAGTCCGACCGGAACCACTGATACACTCTCCAGATTCGGAATATACTTCATCATTTCCCGAATACTGAATTCTAATTCCGCTCCGTCATTTAAGCCTTTACACAAAACAATCTGACCGTTCATGCAGATGCCTGCTTCCTTCAGGATATCTACTTTTTTCAGAGCCTCTCCGGCGAACCGGTTGTTCAGCATTTTACACCTCAGTTCCGGATTCATGGTCTGGAAGGAAATATTAATCGGTGATAAATGATATTTACAGATTCTTTCGATATCAGATTCCGACATATTGGTCAAGGTTACATAATTGCCCTGAAGGAACGAAAGCCTGGAGTCATCATCCTTAAAATACAGTGTCTCTCGCATTCCGGGAGGCATCTGATCGATAAAACAGAAAACACATTTATTGCAACAATGCCGATATTCGTCCATCAGACCATTTTCAAACTCTATTCCAAGATCCTCATCAGCGTCCTTGTCCACTTCAAGTAGCCATTGTTCTCCATCCGGTTTCTCTATCAAAACTTCTATATATTCATCCTGGGTCAGAAACTGATAATCAAAAATATCCTCCATTTCGTTGCCATTGATTGATATCAGCCTGTCTCCGGTGGTTATTTCCAATTCTTCTGCGATACTGCCGGGCAATACCCTGCTGACCATGTGCAATTTTTTTCCGGTCTTACCCATGTTATTTCTCCCTTCTTTCCACCTTCTGTAATCTATATTACTAGAAAAATCTTGACGTGTCACTAGCATAATGTTATAAAATAAATGTCCTTTAACATACAGACAATGATTCAAGGAGAAAATCAATGCCGAACTTACAGGAACTCGAAAATGCAATGCCGGTGGCACCCTTAAAGGTCGTTGCCCTTCCCTCTGCCGAAAAGCTGGGACGCAGAATCAACGACTACCTGGTAGACTTCCGCAGAAGCATACACAATGATAAAGTAAAGCAAGACCCCGCCTTTCATGGCTATATCGAAAGTAATTATCTCGTTAACGTTTCTATCCCGTTTTGGAAGCGGTGAAGCCAAAGCAGTATTCGGTGAGAGCGTTCGTGGTAAGGATTTATTTCTTCTGGTTGATGTATGTAATCACAGTATTACATATCAAATGAACGGTTATACCAATCACATGTCACCCGATGACCACTATCAGGATTTAAAGCGCGTGATTGCCGCCTGTAACGGTAAAGCTCATCGTATCAACGTTATCATGCCCTTCCTTTATGAAGGAAGACAACATAAACGCAATGGTCGAGAATCCCTGGACTGTGCCTATGCATTGAAAGAGCTGAAGGAAATGGGTGTTTCCAATCTGATCACTTTCGACGCCCATGACCCCAGGGTACAGAATTCCACGCCCTTAAACGGATTTGATAACATTACACCTCCTTATCAGTTCATCAAAGCTCTCCTCAGCCAAGAGAAGGATCTTCTGGTTGACAAGGAGCACCTGATTGTCATCAGTCCTGATGAAGGAGCCTTGGATCGCGCTATCTACTTTGCTAATGTTTTGGGTGTAGATACCGGAATGTTCTATAAACGCAGAGATTACAGTACCATTATCAATGGCAAGAATCCCATTGTCGCTCATGAATTCCTGGGTGACAACATTGATGGGAAGGACATCATTATCATAGACGATATGATCTCTTCCGGCGGAAGCATGATTGATACCGCCAGACAGTTGAAAAAAATGAATGCCCGTCGGGTCTTTATCTGTTGTACTTTCGGCTTGTTTACAGATGGTCTGAAGGCTTTTGACGAAGCTTATGAAAAAGGATATTTCGACAAGGTTGTTACTACCGACCTTACTTATCTGCCTCCTGAGCTCTACACAAGACCTTACTTTATCGAGGCGGATATGAGCAAATTTATTGCCTCCCTGATTGATTTTATGAATCATGATGTTTCTTTGGCAAATACACTTGCCACCACCGAGAAGATTCACAGTGTATTGGATGCATATAACAACAGACGCGAAATGGAGATAGAGTAATTACTCTATCTCCACTTTTTTGCACTCCGGGAAGCTCAATGTCACCTTGAACAAATCTCCATCCAGATATATCTCAAATTCTCCGCCCTGTACTCTGGTCAGACTCTGTGCAATAGACAGCCCCAGCCCGCTTCCTTCCGTACTCCTGGCAGAATCTCCTCTGATAAAACGTTCTGTCAGTTCTTCCGGACTGATATTCATTTGTTGTCTTGAAATATTCTTGATTGAAACATCTATCCTGTCATTCTCTGCCGTAACGTCCACATATACCCTGGTATCCCTCAATGCGTACTTACAGACATTGTTCAGAAGATTTTCCACAACCCTCCACATTCGCCTACTGTCTGCATAAATATATCCGGGTTTGTCTCCTCTCTCAAAAATAACCTCAAGACCGCTCTCCCTAAACTTATCAGAAAATTCTCCGATTCCCTGATTCAGAAGTTCTGTCAGATTCAGTTTCTCTTTATTCAGTATAATATTTCCGGAAGAAATCTTTGACACTTCAACCAGGTCGTCTGTCAGCTGCTTCAATCTCTGCGCTTTTCCATCCAGAATATCAATATAGCTTTTTGCCGGTTCTTCTTTTATCTTCAGACGTTTCAACAAATCCACATAACTTATGATAGAAGTCAGCGGTGTCTTGATATCATGGGAAACATTGGTTATCAGATCCGTCTTCATCTGTTCATCTTTCATGCTGGTCCTGACTGCCTTCTGAATTCCGTCGCCAATATTATTTACACCATCTGCCAGCACTTTGTTTGCTCCGTGAAAGATCCCGGTATCAATCTTGTGCTCCACTTCTCCGTCGTGGATTCTTTCTATGCTTTTCAGAATCTCATTACGTTCTGCATTACTCCGAAACACAAGCACACCGATCACACTATCAAATATAATCAAAATGATCATAATGACGACGGATACCGCAACAGATACTGACCACTGTCGAAAAATAACTACTACTCCTGCAATATTGACGAATAAAAACAGATTATACGGAACGAGCACACTGACTACTGTATTTCTGTGGTTTAGCAGGAATCCCAATACCTTTTTTATCAACGTAAATCCGCGATACAGAAGGCTTCCCTTCCATAGGGTTTTTGCCATAAAACGCCTTACGATGCTATACCAGATAAGACTGATTGTCAGGCTCAAATATATTCCATAGACAGCAAAAGCCAAATACTGCATGGAATCAGACATGAGCAGATTTGTTCCCTGCACAAATCCCCGGTCTACCGACTCCATGATTTTCATGAGCAACAGGAATCCCCTATAACACCCGTATCCAAATGCCCCTGCGAGAACAAGCAATACTTCTGTCCAGATTCTCACGGGATAACCCTTGGAACTTTTCCCCTCAAACGTAACAGCTCTGCCGACCGTTAACGTAAAATAAATCCCAATCCCGATCCAGCACAAAAGAAGTGCGACAATGACTGTAATAATCCGGTCTACTCCGGGGACAATCCTGTTGTACAGCCTTTCTGCTTCATAAAAAGCATCTCCCCGCACAGAATAGGTACCATCCACTCCCAACCAGATATGAATGGAATCCGGATTTTTATAATAGTTGTCTTCCACCATTTCATAAATCTCGGAATCACTCAAAAAAGCATTTCCCATAAATACCAGGCTGTCCGGATAATAAATCAAATATCCCCGATACTCCGAGAATACTTCTGTTACATTTTCGTCGGATGCCGTTTTTAATTCCTGTATATTGGTATAGGTACTGAGTTTATCCTCCGACATCAGTCGCACAAAATATTTTACATTACTTTTATTCTCTGCGTACGCATTAGTACAGATAATATACCGCTGATAATCTAAGGTCAGAGCATTGACTGCCTCCGCCAGATTGCTCTGTAATCTCATATAATCTATCCAGTTATTGACACTTTCGGAAATATTTTTCCCCGAACTGTTTGTATAGCGCTCAGTCATAAAAGAAATCATGACCTTCATATTCCCATTTTCCTGTACAACCTCCAGGCCATCCAGATTCTGAGTCATAATATAGGCAAATATAAGGTCCTCAAGTTGCGCTTTACCATAACCGGAATTCTCCAGTTCTTCCTCAATACGCTTTATTTCTTCCGGAGATTTTTCCCGAATAACAATATCACCTACATGGTTAAAATCATCAAAGCATACTTGTCCATATTCATCCAGTTTAAAATTCTCCGGATAAACACAGTATCCAAAATAGTTGATAAAGTCACTGAGACTCATCATGCGACTCTCATATCCGATTCCGTATTTTCCCCATTTTATCAAATCATCCAACTGGTATTCCGAAGATACTGTTTTGGCTTTGTTTATCCCAAGCTCTGACACCAGTTCCGAAACATCAATATTCTTTGACAGATCAAACAGACCGTCTGTTTCAAGTCTTTCACGGATTGCGACAAACTGAATGATATCCGATACCGTATTACGAAAAAGATCCTGATATACCTCAGATTCTTCAAATTCCACATTGTTCTCTGCCGGTAAAATCTTGTATACTCTGGAGCCGTCGATGGAATCTACCTTAATATAAGAATTTATGAGCATACCGGCGATGGCCAGAAAAATGCCGGCAGCTGCCAACTGTTGCAATAAAGCAAAACCAAAACTCTTCCACCCGAACTTTTTCATCTTTTCACACTCTTACTGCTTTTCTATCTTATAACCAACACCCCATACAACTTTAAGATAACGCGGTTCTCTGGGATTAATCTCTATTTTTTCTCTGATATGTCGAATATGAACCGCCACGGTATTATCGACTCCGATAGCATCTTCATTCCATATATTCTCATAAATCTGGTCAATCGAAAATACCTTGCCCTGGTTCTTCACCAGTAATAATAATATATTATATTCAATCGGCGTCATTTTTACCGGCTCATCATCCACCGTAACCTGCTTTGTCTCATCATTAATCACAAGACCACCCACCTGGAATATTGCCTTATTATCTGTATTTAAACTCCCCAGTGAAGTATAACGGCGAAGATTCGATTTCACCCTGGCCGCAAGCTCAAGCGGATTAAAAGGTTTTGTTATATAATCATCCGCACCGATATTTAGTCCCAGGATTTTATCCGTATCTTCCGATTTGGCCGAAAGCATAATAATCGGAATGCTGCTGTATTCACGAATCTTAAATGTAGCCCGAATACCATCAAGTCTTGGCATCATAACATCCATGATCAGCAGATGGATTTCTTCTTTTTTTAGCAGTTCGATGGCCTGTTCACCATCATAAGCTTTAAAAATCTTATAGCCGTCCTGTCTGAGATAGATTTCTATCGCATCAACTATTTCTTTATCATCGTCACACACCAATATATTAGCCATCTTTTCTCCCTTCTGCCTTCATAACATACATTACTGACAATAAGTTAACCACAACTTTCTTAAACTGTTCTTAGGAATCATCTTAAAGATTTCTTAATTCCTTACCTTGTAAATATATGAGGGAAGGCATTCTTTATCCACCGGATTTCCTGCCCTTGTATTGCAATCACGTCATAGCGAACGGCGGTGTTATCCCCCAGATGATGTATACACCGATAATAATCCGCCACCTTACAAATCTGTCTTTGTTTCCGATAATCAACCGCCTCAACAGCACTTCCCTTTTCTGTACTGCTGCGGTATTTTACCTCAACAAAAACGAGGTAATCTTCATGCCTTCCAATAATATCAATCTCTCCCTGTCTGTTGCGAAAATTCATTTCTCTGATCTGCATCCCTTGCTTCATCAGATATTCCGCAGCCTTCTGTTCCCATTCTGTTCCTGTTGCCCTTTTATTCATAAGCCCCTTATATTTTTTTCTTTAATCTATCCATAGAATCCACAAATATCAGTATCTCTGCCACGACCTCGTATAATTCCGGCGGAATCATATCTCCTATTTCAAGCCTCGATAAAGTGTCAGCCAGTTTATCATCACGGTGAATCGGCACATCGCTTTCCTTGGCCTTTTCAATGATTTTCTCCGCCAAAACGCCTCGTCCGCTGGCAATGACTTTCGGTGCCTCCTCATCCGGATTATATTCCAACGCAATCGCCTGCTTAACTCTTGATTTTTCCTGTCCCATACAGTTCCTCTTCACATATGCAAATGATTACCGTCAAGTTCTGACATCAAATGCGTGCTGAGATAAAATCATCTCATCCTCCTGTAACAGAGGTGCAATACCGCTGTTCTTATGTCCGTCACCTGCCATACCTGTTTGTTCAACCTCTCTGGTTCTCATAGTACACTTACAGTCGTAACCCCTTTTTTGAAGTCTTTCTGTCAAAAAATTCATATGCTGCTCTAAAAAGACCAGTATTTCTTCGTCAGCAACACAAAAGTTTGTGTTTACCTTAGCATCCTTCATGGTAACATAGACATCCAATGGTCCCAGATTCTCCATGTCAAGATGTAATAACGCACTTACCTGTCCGTCTTTTGCTGCAAGATTACGCTTATTCGTGTATACATACAATTCCCCCCGCGCCTGTGCATGTTGTAACTGCAGCGGAAGCTGTACATAAGTATACATCTGATTAAGCTGATTCATAAAATCAATATTTCCGGATAAGTTTATCGCTGCCTTATATGCTGCTCCGTTTTCGTGACCTGCCGCTTCCAGAACACCTTTGATTGCCTTTAATTGTCTGTCCAGATTTCTGTATAGCTGTTCTATGTTTTCCGGCTTCTCAACCTGTTCAGGCTGAATCGTCCATTGCTGCTTCAGATGTTTCACCAGGGTTTGGGATAACTCACGAATCCTCCCCTCTGAATGATGCAGGAACTCTGTTTTTTGATAAGGGTCATCCTGCTGCAGGATTTTTTGCAGCTCCTGTGATTCAGCTGAATTCGAAACCGCAGTGTCCGGGGTGCGTAATTCCACCGTCTTTTCCTGTGCTTCAATCCCTTCTGACACGCTTCCCATATTCAGCTCATTATCACCACCAATAAAAGGTTTCTGATTTAAGTTATTAAGAATATCGTCAGTTCTCTGTTCTGTATTATCATTTATCGGGAGTTCAACATTCTCCAAGGCTCCCTTTTGTTCCGTATTCAATCCGAAAGGCAACTCTGTATTATTTGAATCGGGCAATACATTCTCGGCTTGTACTTCCGTCACTTCGGACAGATGGAATCCAAGCGCCCGGTATAGTTCAAACCCTCCCTTGTAATCCCCTTGCGATACCATCTCATCAATTACCTGAGGAAGGGCTTCTATCACCTGTTTTATCCCATCCGTCAAAGCATGGGAAAGATTGCGATAGGAAATGACCTGCTGTAGGTTTTCCTCGTTTACCGCCATCCCTAACTTATGCAGACTCACGATATCTTCGGGCTTTGCCTCCGGATAGCTGTTGATCTCCCGAAACATATGTGATAATGCATTTCTGTTAACCGGCATACCTGCCTTCATCATTTGCTCTGTCATGGAAATCGTGGTTTGATTCACGGGTAACCCGGACATATCAATGGCCTTTAATACATTGATATCCGCTGATACATTCGTAAACAGCGGACTCAGTGAAAGTGCCTTTCCATTACTTCGCACTTCGAATATGATATTCTGTCCGGGTTCCAGATGAATGCTTTGGTCTACCCTTGCATTCAGAACGACATCACCTGATACTTTTATCTGTACCTCGCTGCCGGTTCTGTCAAGGACTTCCCCCTGTATGGTCTGTCCCGGTGTCAGACTACGTATTTGCTTATAAAGCTCATCCCCATGGGCAAATGCATTGTTTGAAGCCGAATATCCCTTTTCAGAAACAAAGGTGCCTCCGTTCAACAATTGTGTCAGATTCATTCCGTCTCCCTCACGCAACCATATACTATCCTACTATATTTTGACAAAGTTTCCGATAAAACTTCTTCTGTGAATAGGAGTCGGACCGTATTTTTTCAATGCTTCTATATGTGCAGCACTTCCATATCCTTTGTTTGCAGCAAAACCATATTCCGGGAATACAGTATCGTACTCCTTCATCAAACGGTCTCTCGTAACCTTTGCAATGATACTTGCTGCACCAATGGAAATACTCTTGGCATCACCTTTGATGATCGGAACCTGTCTGATTGCAACTCCGGGGATAGTAACGGCATCATTTAACAAAATATCCGGTCCCGGATCCAGTTTACTGATTGCTTCCCGCATTGCCTCATAGGTTGCCTGCAGTATGTTAATCTCGTCAATTCTCTCCGGTGTTGCATAGCCAACGGCACAGGCCACCGCTTCTCTCATAATCACATCATAAAGTTCTTCTCTCTTTTTTTCGGACAATTGCTTGGAATCATTAATATACAGAATCCTGCAATCCTTTGGAAGAATAACGGCTCCTGCAACCACCGGTCCCGCAAAGGGACCTCTTCCCACTTCGTCAATTCCGCATATATAGTCAAATTCCTTATATTTTTCTTCGTATTGGCGAAGACCCTCGATGCGCTGTTTCTCTTTTTCGAGAGCCACAATCCTTTTTTGTGCAGATTCTATTATTTTTTTTACTCCTATACGCTCATCTGATTCGTACAGCTTCATCAATTCCGGCAGATTTTCCGATGTAGCCGACTGAAACAACTCTTTTATCTCCCCGATGCTTGTCATTTGTTCTCCTCCCGGACACTATTGATGTTTCAATACCGTCATCTTCGAAAACGGCCAAATACGAACCCAGGCCTTACCAATAATCTCCGATCTCTTGATATTTCCTACCGCTGTAGTTCTGCTGTCGCTGGAATTATTCCGGTTATCTCCCAGCACAAAATACTCGTCACTGCCAAGCTTGATTGGTTCTGCGGCTATTCCGATATGCCCCTGGTTAATGACCTCTCTTCCGTATCCTTCCTCCAGGAGTTCTCCGTCGATGTAGATATCTCCATTTTCATCAATTTGTACCGTTTCTCCGGGCAACCCGATAATTCTCTTTATATAGTAAGTATTCTTTTTATATTTAAAGGGAAATACAATAATATCAAAACGTTCCGGATCATGGAACCGATATGACAACTTATCTACAATCAAATTGTCTCCATTGGAAAGTGTAGGTTCCATGGAAGCTCCTTCCACCTCAGTTCTCTGACCGACAAAATGAATCAAAAGCCATGTGAGCAACAAAACTCCAAGAATATATAACGACGTACTTATTATTTCTTTTAAAATTTTATTCATTGTATTTATCTCCATCATTCAATCTGTATGATTCAAGGAAGTTCCAAGGTCATCCTGCCCAATCTTCCACTTCTGAAATCATCCGTCAAAATTCCGGCTGCTTTCTTTAGATCCGTCTCTTCACCTTTTAACAGACAACCTCTGTTTTTGGCAATTTCTTCCAAAGTCTTCACCGGAGTATCCATCCATTCCACTTCGTATCGCTTCTGAATACAATCCGGATACAGCTGTTGCAGTACATTCAACAAATCACAAGCCAGTTCCTCTGTAATCATAATTTCATCATTGATGGACCCGATAAACGCAAGTCGCATACCAACCATTTGGTCCTCAAATTTCGGCCAAAGGATTCCCGGCGTATCCAGCAGTTCCAAGGTTTTGCTCAGACGAATCCACTGTTTTCCCTTGGTAACACCCGGCTTGTTTCCTGTCTTGGTACAGGCTTTTCCCGCAAAAGTATTGATAAACGTCGATTTACCCACATTGGGAATTCCCACAACCATGGCACGTACCGGTCGGTTTACAATACCACGTTTCCTGTCTCTTTCTATTTTTTCCCTGCAGGCCTCCTGAACCATTCCATTTATCTCTCTGATACCGGCTCCTGTTTTAGAATTAATCTCCAACACATGAACACCTTTTTCACGAAACCGGGCAACCCACTGTTTATTGCATACCGGATCCGCAAGATCAGCTTTATTCAGCAATACCAGCCTTGGTTTCTTTCCCGCCATTCCATCTATGTCCGGGTTTCTGCTGCTTTCGGGAATTCTCGCATCAACCAGCTCAATCACCAGATCAATCAGTTTCAGATCTTCCTGCATCATACGCTTTGCTTTTGTCATATGACCGGGATACCATTGATAATTCATCCTACTTCACAAATCCCATACCCAGTTGCTCACAACCGGCACGGAACCACACCTTTCCTATAATATCTGCTTCTTTTACCGGTCCCAGATTAGGCGACCTGCTGTCTTCACTGTTCCCCGGGTTATCTCCGATACAAAAGTATTCACCGGTTCCCAACACTATATCATTTGCCGCGATACCCGCATCTGTAATATATTTTGACACCCATTCGCTCTCAAGACCATTCACGAACAGGGTACCATCCTGTATCATAAGATGATCACCGGGAACGGCTACCACTCGTTTTACATAATAATGTGCCTTCTCATTCCCTTTTGGCAAAAAAACAATAACATCCCCTGTCTTAGGCTTGGATAAAAGGTATAAGAACCGATTGATAAACACTTCCTGACCGTTATACAACGTTGGTTCCATTGATACACCGACAACTTTTGTAGTCATACCCATAGTGAAATTAAGCACGCCGGCAATAAAGATGGCTGCTGTAATTCCGAAAATCCAGCTAAGGATTTCATGTATTGTTTCGGAGCTCAGTCGCTCTTTTTTTCTATAAAAACTTAACCCTTTTCGCTTGTTCATATTATAACCCTTACTTTTCAAGCGCTTCCTGCCTGCTTCACATCACATACTTAAACTCGCAAGCTCGCGCTTTTCAAGCGCTTCCTGCCTGCTACCGCAGGCGCTTGCTCGTTAATGGCGCAACAAAACCAAATGCCGCCTTCGGCGTCGCTTGGTTTTGTTATGCGCTCATTATATCATACTTTCCGGAAATAGAAAAGGACAACTACATCAGTAATTGTCCTCTCTTTAGCGTTATTGTGTTGATTATTATTTAACCAGCTCTTTAACCTTAGCCTTCTTACCAACACGGGCTCTCAGGTAGTTCAGCTTTGCGCGTCTTACTTTACCTTTTCTGACAACCTCAATCTTCTCTACGTTGGGAGAATGAACGGGCCATGTCTTCTCTACGCCGATTCCGCCGGAAGTCTTTCTTACGGTAAAGGTCTCTCTGCTGCTTCCGCCCTGTCTCTTCAGAACGATGCCTTCGAATACCTGTACTCTTTCACGGTTTCCTTCCTTGATCTTGCCGTATACCTTAACGGTATCGCCAACTTCGAATTCAGCTACAGTGTCCTTCAGCTGTGCTGCTTCGATTTCCTTAATAATATCACTCATAACGAGCCTCCTTAATAATCGGATGTTCTTAATACATACATGTAACAGAGGACCATCTATTTACGCAACGCTAAAATCTTATCATAAACAAAATAAGTTTGCAAGTATTTTTCATATGTTTTCTATTTATTTTTCTATATGTATGTTGTAGACAATAGTTAATTTTAAAATTGTCTGCTTGACGAAGGGAATTCATATTTTACAACCCAATGTTTCTGAAATTCTTATTCCCTTATAACAGCAGGACAATAACTGTAATCATTCAGACCATAAACTTCATAATTTCCTGTGAAAGTCAGGGAATAATCGTCTCCACAAATGGTAACTGCGCCTTTATCCAAGGAAAGGCTCCATTGATTAATCCTCGTCTGGTTACTTGCATTTTTATATTCCAAACTAAAGGTGAGTACAATCTGTGATTCGTCTACATATCTTGTGGATGCATTCTTCGATTTCAATCGTACCGTAAAACTATTAATTAATTCTTCATACACTACTTCATATGCAAGATAGTCCTCATAATTATATTCATTCAAGATAGTCCATACAACGTTATCACAAATGTTACAACGCCCTGTATTTGTATCAACATCATGATCTATAATACTTCCTTCCGTTGCACCGCACCCGCTACAAGTTTTAGGCGTACTACAGGTTGCATCAACCCAAGTATGCGTGTGTTCCTCCTCTTGACTCTTCGCAATATCATTGGTTACCGACATCGTATTGTCAACCTCTGCACCATCATTTGCTTCTTCCACTTTCTCCGTTTTCCTTTTCGGTTCTTCATCATAATCAACTTCACCGCACGCAACAATTCCAAATACCATAGTACAAACCATTGCCATCATGAATAATCTCTTTTTCATTTGCATTTCCTCATTATCTTTCTGTTTTGTAATCTTGCAAAAAAGTAAATACATTATAAAAAAAAATGAATGATGTCAATCTTTTTGTATAAAATTTTTCCAAATTTTATTCAAAAATGTCCTTTGGCTAATTGTTTTTTATGATTTATGATTATCCATGATTTTTTCCCAAGTAATATGCTAAGCTATATTTATTTTCCCTTTTCGGAAAAGTGTTCCCGAAATTATTAAACCAATCTTACCATGAATTTTATATGTTTTTAGTTAGTGCATATCTTAGCAAGCTCAATGAATAACAGAATTACATAATCTCAAAATCAGCCAGAAAATAAAAAGACACTACCCATTATTTGGATTGCGCCTTTTATAATCTTGTTAATTTACTACTTGATAAATTTTTTCTTAATAATACCGGCCACAAGTCCTATACCGACCAGAAGCCAGAATCCACCAATTATTAATGCACTTACATAAGCGATACTACTTTTATCTACAATCATTCCTAAAAGACATCTGATTATATCTAAACCGTTAAAAATCACCAAAATCACTCCCAATAATCTCAGTGCTAATACGCCTGCCCGTAAATGATTCATACGTCTCATATGTAATCCCTCCTATCTCAAATTCACACATTAACAATTGTAACATACACCCCAAAAAATAAAGAATATTTTAAGAAAAATAAATTATAAATCTACTGATTGTACATAAATGCACTGGGTACACAATTCCGAAAAGGGAGTATTTATTTATCCCCTAATCCATCCACCACACATGTCCTTCTGACAGATACAGCCCGTGCTTTTCCTGTAAATTAATTGATTTATCATTCCCCACAACAATCTGACCATATGGTGTATATCCCAACGCCAGATGTCTGTTTACCACATACGCTTCCAGGGATTCGCCGATTCCCTTTCTTCGCACATCAGGATGTACATAGAGAAGCCCCAATCCGCCTTCCTCATGTTCTCCGGCAAACCCTACCAATTCTCCGTCCAGCCAGGCTCCCACCATGGCACCGCTTTGGATTCGTTCTGTAATATAATCCAGGCTGCTAAACTCATAATGCTGCATTACGTAATCCAATTCATCCATAGTCAGCAGTCTTATATCTTTATGCTTTACGGGCATCTGTTCCCTGTTGGTATAGCATGCATTTACACACTCCATGTGAACTCTCATACCGAACTTTTGCTCAATCGGTGCTATCATAAATTCCTGGGAAATCTCAAATGCTTCCACGCATTCAGGAATCAATTCCAGCAGCTCCGTTCCTTTTTCAAGAGTACCGACAGTCAATTGGGCAAGCTCACATTGTTTATCGTAGACCAGGATATCCTCTCCGTTTTCATAGAGAATGACGCCTTTTCCACGTCGCAGATTCTCAATGATATGGATATGATTTCGCTTGTGCCTTGAAAGTCTCTTGATAACAGACTGATATTTTTGATAACGGCTATATAAATCAGGTCTTCGTTCCTGCGTACGTTTTATTGACTGTTCCAGTCGCCATTCGGATATCTTCTTATGATTTCCGGACAGAAGCACCTCCGGTACCGCTTTTTCATGCCATACTTCAGGTCTTGAATACTGCGGATATTCCAGCAAATCTCTGTGAAAGCTCTCTGTATCTGCCGAGGTATCATTTCCAAGCACACCGGGGACCAGTCTTGCCACAGCATCCACAATTACCATCGCCGCAAGTTCTCCTCCGGTCAATACATAATCTCCAATGGAAACATAATCTGTCACGATCTCTTCCAGCACCCGCTCATCGATTCCTTCATAGTGTCCGCACAAAACAACAAGCTCATCCTCTCTTGCCAGCTCTTGTGCCATTGGCTGTCTGAACGGGGTGCCCTGAGGTGTAACATAAATCGTACGAACCTGTTTTTTTTCACTCGAATTCTCATTGTAATCCCGACTTCCGCATACCGATTTCCAGGCATCGTAAACAGGCTGTGCCTGCATCAGCATACCCGCACCGCCTCCGTAAGTATAATCATCGACTTTCCCATGTTTTTCTTGGGAAAAATCGCGTATGTTAACCAAGTTCAATTCAATCAGTTTTTTCTCTATAGCCCGTCCGATAACGCTGGTCTCCAGACCATTTCGTACCATCTCCGGAAACAAAGTCAGTATATGAAATTTCATGGCTTCCTCCAGTTTTATAAAAACGGTCTTAATCAAGCAACCCTTCCAAGATATGAATCATCATAACCCCGGCTTCCACATCCACCTTGAGTACACATTGCTTGATGGCAGGTAATAATAATTCTCTTCCATCCGTCAAATCAATCACATAAACATCATTGGCACCGGTTTCCATCACATCCCGCACACACCCTATTTCCGTTCCCGATTCATCCTGTACCTTCAAGCCAATCAAATCAGCCATAAAATATTCGTCTCTGCCGAGTCTTACCGCATTCTCCCTGGCAACATAAAGAGAGGCCTTACGAAGACGCTCCACATCATTCATGCTGTCAAGACCTTTAAACTTAAGAAGTACCATCTGTTTTAAGAACTTAACGCTCTCAATCTCCATACTTCGTCTTTCTTTTCCATCATCCAGCAATACATTCTTCAGTTTCTTAAATCGTCTGGGATCATCTGTCGTTGGATAAACCTTTACTTCTCCTCTCACACCATGAGGTGACGTGATAATTCCTATCTGAAAAAAATCTTCCATTTTACCCCCTGTGACTTTATCACATAATAATAGAGGAGGGACCTGCCGTTAGCCTGTTCCTCCCCTGCTTGACATGTTATACAATCTCAACATCCACTCTGGCGTTATCTTTGGACGATGCAGCCTTCACAACAGCTCGGATTGCCTTTGCTATCCTGCCCTGTTTACCGATAACCTTACCCATATCGGATGCAGCTACATGAAGTTCAATGACTGTATTTCTACCTTCGGTTTTCTCAGTTACGACAACCTCATCCGGATTGTCTACAAGTGCTTTCGCAACTACTTCAACTAATTCC
>SAMEA3663280__coassemble_204_pt1 | contig 23512 bp, 24 predicted proteins | sample SAMEA3663280__metabat2_low_PE_020 | metagenome-assembled genome bin SAMEA3663280 (sample SAMEA3663280) | pig gut metagenome | biome: pig gut; feature: pig-associated habitat; material: faeces | place: China | collected 2013
TAATATTTGCAAGCAATATTGGGTCTTACTTTTATATACTATATGCACATACCCTACCATATATGCGCTATAGCACAAATTCTTTAGTTTGTCATTATTTTTTCTCTAACCTATCCCACAACGAACAATATCCCCGTCACCGACGAGGACACCTTCAATATCGGTCTGTAACTCCAAAGTCAATACACTGTAGTTGAACAATGTCGGTTACTCCAGCTCCTCCAATGCCGCCATATAATTCTCCATCCACTCAGACATCTTATTGGCCTTCTCAGCAACTACATCAGGCTCATCAATATCCTCCGGCCACTCGTCCCCTTCGTCAATTCCCTGATGAAGCAGCCAGTCTTCTGCCACCTCAAACCGGCTCACGCGTCCGTCTTCGCTTTCCAGCGTTACCAGCGCCATCACCGGCTCACCGGGCATTCTCTCCTCACAACCATAGTCGGCCTCTGTTATGCTTTTCACATACCACATTTTAGTCTCCCCTCCGAAATAACATCTTGGGTATATAATTGTTTTCGATGCTGTTCAGTCAGCCCGCCCCCGATACCGGTTTAAGGCATAAGGGTTCCTCCCATTCCAGCAGCGACAAGGGCATCTGCCCTCCCACATACCCCTCCAGCTGCAATTCCTCAAGCGAGCACACATAGGAAAGATAGTGCGTCTCATTTTCCTGTGCTGTACCCAGATAGATTCTTGTGCCATCCGCATAATATATGGTACTCAGGCTGAATTCTGCAAGTGCTGCATCAATCTCATCACCGAAATTATCCAGAATAAAATCCGAATAGGAACCGCCATAGGTCAGCCGGATCAGGAAATCTGCCGTGGACTTATTGATTCCATAGTTTTGAGCTACCTGATAGATGGCACTCATGGAGGCCGGATCTGCCGTCAGTGCATCCAGGGCAGGCTTGATGCTGTCCTTCTGCACATACATCTGCAAGGAAGCCTCATCAATGGTAACTATCATTTTCACCGGGAAATAAAGCAAATACCCCTTTACCCCCAATTCTTCCGCTATCAGTTCCCCCAGGTCGTATTCCATGCTCCAGTTTCCCACCAGAAGAAGCTGTTCTCTCTCCAACCGCTCTCTCTCAAGCCGTTCTCGCTCCTGCTTCTCCAGCTCCTCTATTTCCTGCTGCTTCTGCGTCAGGCTCACTTCCTCCGGAAAATGCTCCAGCGCCTCCCCGACGAGCTGACGTGCGTCTTCAAAGGCTTTTGCTTCCAACATCTCCTGTACCCGGCCAAGCACCTCCTCGCAATATCCGTTTCTGCAGACCGGGATCCATTCCTCCGCTTTCTTCCGATACTTTCTGTCAAGAGCAGATATCTCCCGAAAACACACAATTGCCTCCAGATATTCTCCCTGCTCCATTAACTCCTCGCCCTGTTCAAATGTGATTCGTGACTCGCGGATTTCCTCCATATTCTCTCTTTGCACGACCACTTCGCGCTTATCCTTCAGTGCCTTCCATACCAAGTCAAAGTACCCATCCGCTTCCTCAAAGGATATTTTTTCCTTCCGATACTCCTCATAATATTCCTCTGCGACTGCCGACAGCGTCTCCTGCACGGTCTCCCTGTTCTCTTCCCGGGACAGCTCCCCATACAGCTCAGCTACCGTCTCGTAATCCTCTTCCTGCAAGGCTCTTTCAATCTGTTGAAAGGGCAGATTATACCAAAATATGTATCCACCAATTCCTCCTGCCAGAAGCAGAGATGGAATAAAAAGAAGCAATAGCTTTTTCATTGACCTTCCTCTTTTTTGCATTTTCGAAATACAATCTCCCTTAACAGCTTTCCATGTACCCCTGCACCTGCATTATACATGAATCTTCCTTTACCCACAAGCCCACGAATTTACGCAATCGAATCACAATGAGTTGAATTCTCTTTCCCCTTCGTGCTATACTTTTTTATAGCAAAAACCGATAGGGAGGAATACAATATGCGAATCTTTGAGAATTTCCAAAAGGGAGTCAATTTGGGCGGATGGATTTCACAGTTTGACAAATATGACAAAGTGCATTTTGACACCTTTATTACCAAAAAGGACATTGAATATATCGCCGGTCTTGGCTTTGATCATGTCAGAGTTCCCGTAGATTACAATGTTTTAGAGACCGAAGACGGAGAGCCTATCGAGAGCGGCTTCCGGTATCTGAGAAACTGCTGCGATTGGTGCAGGGAGTATAAGCTTCATATGCTGATCGATCTGCATGAATGCTACGGATACTCCTTTGACCCCCTGAAGAAGGATATGGACAGACGAATTTTCTTCTACGACGAGAAGCTTCAGGCAAGATTCTTTAAGCTGTGGTCAAGAATCGCGGAAGCCTTCAAAAATGACCAGGATATCGTTGCCTTCGAACCTCTGAATGAGGTTGTTCTACAGGAGGTGTCCGATGCATGGAACGGAATTGTCAAAAAATACATACAGCTGATACGCTCCATCTGTCCCGATGTATACATCGTAGTCGGCGGCGTTATGTACAATCACGTATCAAATGTAAAGCTTCTTGACCCGCCGGCAGATGATAAAATCGTTTATAATTTCCATTGCTATGAGCCCTTCCTGTTTACCCACCAGGGTGCTTACTGGGTAGACTATATGCCCTCCGACTTCCGCATCAAATACCCTCTTCCTATCGAGGAATACCGCAGAATCAGCAAGGAAGCAATCGATGTATCAAACGGTGTTATCTTTTTAGACGAGGTGAAGGAATTAGGTCCCGAATTCTTCGAAATCATCTTCAGGGATGCGATTGAAGCTGCCGAAAAGTACAACGCCCCCCTGTATTGCGGTGAATACGGAGCCATTGACCTCTCCGACAATCCTTCCAAAATCAATTGGCTGCGGGATATACACACCGCCTTCAAGAATCACGGTATCGGCCGTGCACTTTGGAATTACAAAGAAAAAGACTTTGGATTTGTAGATGACAGCTTTGCCGAAGTCAAGGATGATTTTATAGCTGTTCTGTAAACCATGAATTAGTCTGCAGAAAAACTTTCACCCTCTGCTCCTGCATAGAACAGAGGGTGTTTTACTGCTGAAAGTGCTTTACTACTGAAAGTGTTTACTGCAGAATCTGAATCAATTCCTCCACAGACGAACTGCTCTCTGCACTCAGGTTTTTCATGGATTGACGGACACCTTCCACATTCGAAACCGTCCCCTCTGCTCCCTGCGCCAAAAGCTGTTTTGTCAGCTTTAGAAGGTAGTCATAATAGTCTGCGTAGCTATCCCCCCATGCATCAGTGGTGGTAATCTCTTCCCCCATAAGCTCCAGAGCCTTTCCGCCCGACAGGGTAAGTGTATATTGCAGTTCTCCTCCTTCCGTAAAAAGGCAGATACCCTCCACCTCGTCCAGACGATATTCGGTGGTAATCCCCTTTTCCGTGCACAAAATATGCGTATCCGTCAGACAGACATGATTCTGCTTCTCAGTATAAAGGGAAAGACCTACACTTCCCACAAAACCGATCAGAAGCACCAGTGAAACATATTTGGTAATCCGCCATCTGCTGTAGAATCTGGATACCAGAAGCAGAAGAAGCAGCAAAACCATCACAGGCAGGTAGGGATTCTGATATACGTAGTAGACAGATTCATCCTGGGAAATCTGATTGAATGAAACACGATTGCTTACCACGGCATAGCACACCATCAGAAGAATAATACCCTTAACCGCCAGAAAAATCGTTCCCACCAAAAGAGGGATAAAGACCATACCGACAACCACCACTCTTGCGATTCCTGAGATCTCATGGTTCATGCGATAGAAAAAATATTTCTCTATCAGTGCAAATATCAGAATCGGCACTACCGCCAGACCTATTACAGCCAAGGTTACCACAGGCTCCTTACCATGCCATACAAAGGATGCTCCAAGCAGTGCTGCCAGGATTCCTTCCGTCAGGAGAAGTCTTTTCCACACCTTCCCAAATAAAACATAAGGATCCGCCCCATGGTATTTCAATACTCTTGCCAGAAATCCTGAAGTCATGCCGACCTCATCGTACAGAAAATATTTCACAAAGCAGGTCAGCAAGACCATTCCATACAGGGAACCTGCCATGATCAGATCAATTCTGTCTGAGCTTGTATTCACTCCCAACAGGCAATAGAGCAGCGCACCCACATACAGAATCATCTCTCTGTCCCAATATCTCTTTTCATGTTCTTTCCTCATTCCCGTATTCAAAAAAGCTTCCATTACTTCTCACCTCCAAGGATCCAGGCCTTCAGACTATCCACCTTTTTCTCCTCAAATACGCTCTCCCGGTCTCCATACGTAACCAGTTCCCCCTCTTTCATCAGCCCCACATAATCCACCATATCCGAAATATCATCCACCAAATGGGTAGACAACAGAATACTGATGTCTTCGTCCTTCATTTTTTCCTGAAACAGCTGCACCAGATCCACCTTCACCACCGGATCCAGGTTTGCAAAGGGTTCATCCATCAGCAAAAGCCTGGGATGTCTTGCCATTGCAAAGGCAATCTGAAACAACATCTGCTGGCCCCGGGAAAGCTCCGGATAGGTCTTCTCCCGTGCAGCTTTCTTTAGCCCAAACACCTCCAACAGCCTTCCGTATTCTCCCTCATCAAAATTCTCATAAAAGGTTTTCAGAGTCTCCACATTTTCCTGCATGGTTGCGTTTGGGAAACACCATTCATCCCCTCCCACAAACGCTACCTCCTTGTGGTATCGGCATAAGCCCTTATAGTATTCTTTCCCTTTGGCATTGGCCCGGGTGACCTGCTCTCCCTGATACAAAACCCTTCCTGCAGACGGGCAAAGCACACCGTAGATCGTCTTTAATAGTGTTGTTTTTCCGGCTCCGTTTGCCCCCACCAGACAGCATAGGTAACCCGGCTTCAGGGAGAAGCTCACATTCCTTAAAGCAAATTTTCTTCTGCCGTATTCGTGTCCCAAGTTTTCTACCGTAAGCATCCCTATTCCTCCCAAAGGATATCCACCATATCCAGCATTGCCTGTTTCTCCAGACCGGAGGCCTTGGCTTTCTTGATAAACTCCAAAAGCTCTGCCTCCATATTGACGGTTCGTTTCTCTTCCAGATAATCCAAATCCGGATTGTCTACAAAAAAGCCCTTTCCGGGAACCGAATAAATCATTCCCTCTTTTTCCAGATCCTCGTATGCTCTCTTGGTGGTAATCACGCTGATTTTGAGGTCTGCTGCCAGACTGCGGATGGAAGGAAGCGGTTCCCCCTCCGCCAGCTCCTTTCGCACAATGGCATCCTTAATCTGCATTTCAATCTGTTCATAAATCGGCGCACCGCTTTTCGTCTTTATTACAAAATTCATTTCCTACCCCTCTTTCTTTCCTTTGGCTCCGGCACGGTAAGCTGAGGCACGCCATAGCTTCTGTATATCATGATGGTTTGAAGAAGTTCTACCAATATCAGCAGCACCGCTACCATGATTTTACAAGGCTCCGACTTCCACGCCCAATGTACCGTGGCATCGTTTCTTCCCTCGGCTGTAAAAAATACAAAGACCTGCACTAAGAAAATCCCTCCCAAGCCGTAGTCTATCCATTGCATCACAGTTTCCGGTACGCTCTTTTTTCTCTTTTTCAGGTTTCCCATACTCACCCCTGCGCTGATACCGATGACCACCAACAGAATCATCAATAACACGTGATACACAAAGTGCCCGGTATAAAAAGGATCCTTTCGTACGAAGGTCGAAAACAAATCCTGCAGAAGCAGAATCGAACCGTAGAAACCGGAGTAAAAAAGACTTTCCTGCCATTGTCTCTTTTTATGTTCCTCATCACTTATGGGCAACATAAAGTCCTGCATCTTCTCACACATATTGGCTCCAACGGTAAGCAATGTTATCCAGAAGCAAAGAAACCAGGCAGTTCTCGGAATCAGAAACATAGTGACTACCATCACTCCCTTAAGATATAGGAACACCGGATGATTCCTGAAATTCACTTTTCTTCTTCGCAAAATATCCTTCCACATATCAATGCACCAGTCCCTTCTCTTCATAGTACATGATTTCCTTCAGGTCCGCATATCTGGCATCCCGTCTTTGTTGCTCTGAAAGTGCCTCGGACAAAACCAGCCACTCACCATGGTTTTCCCGCTCTCTTCCCCCGATGATTGCGGACGAATCCACCTCACCCAAAACCTCTTTTGTGCCTTCCAGCATGCGATAGGTTTCCTTCAGCTCCTCCAAAGTCCCAAAGAATTTCTGTTCTCCACTCTCATCCGAATTGTGCAGCCACAAAATGTAATCCGCAAGTCCCTCCAGCTCCTCTACCAGATGGGATGCATAAATCACTGTTTTCTCACCATCTGCCATCAGCTCTCTCACCAACCGATAAAATTCCTCTCGAAATTCCACGTCCAGATTTCCGGTAGGTTCATCAAAAATATAAACCTTCACATCCACGCTCAAGGCAAACGCCAGCTGTAAACGAACCAGCTGCCCCTTAGAAAGAGTTTGAATCATCGCCTTTTTTGGCACCTCAAAGCGTTCCATATTTTTCAGAAACCGCTCCATGGTAAAGCCTTCGTAGTAGCAGCCAAAAAGCTCCCCCACTTCCTTGGCTCGATAACTGTTCAGATATGCACTTGCAGAAGAAACCAGGACGTACTGCTTCTTGTACGCCTTGGCATCCTTCGAAATAGCGATGCCGTCTATCGACACCTCTCCCAATCCCATATCATTTCCTTCCAATCGATAAACCCCCATCAGGCATCGAAGCAGTGTTGTCTTGCCGGTACCGTTTCGACCAATCACGCCAAGCACATACCCTTTGGGAAGTGCAAAGCAGATGTCCTTCAGCTGATAGCTTCCAAGCTTTTTGGAAACCTTTTCACATAGCACCATTTCCTTCATAATTACTCTCCTCAAACAAAGTCTTGCTTCCGTCCGTTTCACGTAAATATAACAGTTTTTCCTTTTGCATATTCACAGTATATACAGTTATATACACATTGTCAATCTATTTTAAAAAAATATTTACGGCTAATAATACTAAAAAGCTCCGACTGCAATCCCTTGCAATCAGAGCTTCTCCCTACTTTTTTGTTTTCCTTTGTTGTGATAACCGCATAAATGCAAACCTTTTGAAAAATAATCCTGTCGCTTGTTCTGCCCCCTAAAGGCTGTTATTCTGTTTACCTTTCTTTGCAGCTCCGTATCCGGTAAGGACAGCTATGCTCAACATGAGAAGCATGCAAATGGAATAGAAGTTGACAAAGGGAATGGATGCCGGCGCTACTGCAAAGCTTTCCCCAAACTGGGCAGACTGTTGAGCCGGAATCACGCAATGTACAGTCCAGGGGGATAAAAAGCAAAACACACAGCCGGTACAGTCAAGCAGATTGGCCCGCCGATACGGATTCACGCCGTTTTTTTCGCCGATTTCGTTCACCAGATCACCCAATGCCACAATCGCCACGGAAATAACTCCCGTAATCATGCTGAGAATTCCTGCGGACAAAACAATGGTAGCCTCCGCACTTCTTTGGGATTTTGCAAAACGCTTCAATAATGAGCCCACACTTTCAAACATCCCGCTCGCTTCCATCACACCAATCAATGCAAACACTCCGATTAACATACAAACGGTACCGGCCGTACCTGTGATGGATGAAATCACAAGACCCTCTACCGCAAATCCTCCGGGAAAAGCCAGAAAATCGCTTACGGTATAAATCCCACTCAGCAATCCCACTACAGCACCGGCTGCAATCCCCCATGACAACGCCACAACCAGATGCTTACGCTTGAGACACAGGGTGATGATCACAATGGGAATCACTAACATCAAAAGGCTCACCGGCTGAATCGCGGTCTCTTTTATCCCCTCCAGGACAACGGTAGTATCTGTAGTTTTGGTAAATGTTAAGAACAAAACCAGAGCCCCCACTGCTGCCGGGACGGAATACCGGGTACGGGTCTTCACCACCATTCCCAAATCCGCATGCTGGGTCGCAGAGGACGCGATGGTGGTATCCGAAATGGGACCCAAATTGTCACCAAATGCGGCTCCCGAAACAATCGCTCCGATCATATATTCCGGGGCTACTCCCGCCATCACACCCACCGGAAACAAAATCGGAATCACGACAAAATAGGTTCCAACCGATGTACCCGTGGCAAATGCCAGCAGACAGGTCATGACAAAGGTAGCGACCACAAACAGGCGTCCGGTCAGTCCAACCGAAACCACATATGCAGCAATGGTCTGTACCATGCCACTAGAAGAAATCATTTTCCCTGAAATGGCTGCCAGGATAACTGCAAGTACAATGACGGAAAACATTGGCTTACTCAATCCATGTATGATAGCTGCCCCGTAAGCCTGATCATCTTTTGCAAAAACTGCGCCCACAATTACCGCCACAAAAAAAGCTACCACATAACCGTTCACATTGGACTGGCTGCATGCAGCCCATACAATCATGAAGCATGCCGCTAAAAGTGGCAAAAATCTTCCTATTTTTCCAAAATGAAATTCTACCTGTTTTGTTTCATTTCCCATTTATCATCGTACTCCTATAAGTTTTGTTTGAAGTGGTTTAACTTTACTTCAAAGTCACCTCAATGTCAATTGTATTCTTCCCGTTGCCTTTTAACAGATTTAGACAGATTTAGACAAAAATACTTCTTGATGTCTATCGTTATTTCGTAGTATAATGTCCTATGATTTTTTTTAGGAGAGAACGAATGGATCATTATTCGCTAAAGCAGCTTTCCAAAGCTGAGAAAAAAGCTTTGTTTCAGTCTAAATATGATTATTACAGAATGTTTAACACCGGACTGATTGTGGTGTCCGTAGTGTCCTACCTGACCTTCTTTTTTACGGACTGCGGCATCTTTGGAAGATTCGCACACGAGACACTTCTTCCCCGTACGATTATTCTGGTGCCGTTTCTTGTATATTTGATCATGGCAGCCCGCATACAAAACTACCGCATCATGGTGTTTAGCAGTTATCTCATGATACATATTATTATCTGGTGTACAGACTGGGCAACCTATCTTTTGCCCGACAGACAATATGCCATATCGGGCATGATTATCATGAACCTTATTTTTGTATGTGCAGGCTTCTGTGCCCCTTTTTCATACAGCCTTATTGCGCACACGCTCCTGGTAGTTGACATAGCCATTGCCAATCTGTTTATCCACTATGATAATTTATCCATGATGTATTTGTTTAACGTACCTTGTATATTAGCCACCTGCGTCATGCACTACCTGATGCAAAGGATTTTTCTGGAGCATTACTTCACAAAAGAAAAGCTTCAGAATATGGTTGTGCTGGATCAGTTGACTGAAGTATACAACAGAAACATATTAAAGGAAATCAGCAATTCTTCCAACAACAAACTGACTTTTCAGGACGGTATCCCGGTCAGCGCTCTCCTGATGGATCTTGACTTTTTCAAGAAGGTGAACGACCGGTACGGACATGAGGCAGGCGATACGGTTCTGATCCATCTGGCAAAGACTGTAAAGAATCAGGTACGCACAACAGACTATGTAATCCGCTGGGGTGGAGAAGAATTCCTGGTACTTATGCCCGGTTGTCCCATGGAACAGGCTGTCCGTATTGCGGAAAAAATCAGAGAAACAATTCAGGATAGCGATAGTGGAGTATGTAATATAACGGTTTCCATCGGCGTAGCGGAATACTCCGGCGGAGATTATCATCAGCTTATCAAGGATGCGGACGAAGCAATGTACAAAGCCAAAAGCAATGGCAGGAATCGCGTCGTGAAAGCAGATTAGCGAGCTTCCCATCCTAAGTTTCTACTCTGGCACCATCCACGAACACCGCCTTCACCTGAAGGCTCTCATCCAACACCACCAGGTCGGCAGAATGACCGACTTCAATGCTTCCGACTTTCTCTGCCCCTATCACCCTTGCAGGCGCGGCAGAAGCTGCATACACGGCATCCTCCAGCGGGATACCGAAGGAAGCCGCTCTTCTCACACATTCCAATAAGCTCACGGAAGAGCAGGCCAGTGTATCCGTACCGGACAGACAGGCTTTTCCTCCGGTCATAGTGATGGATTGTCCTCCCAACGCATACTCTCCGTCCGGCATACCGGCACAACGTCCGGAATCCGACACAAGCACCAGTCTGTCTCCAAAAAGCTGTGCTGTCATGCGAACCACTGCAGGTGCCACATGCAAACCATCCGCAATCAATTCCGCCGTAACCCCGGCGTCAAAGGCAGCTCCCGGAACACCCGGTTCCCGGTGGCTGAAAGGAGTCATTCCATTATAGAGATGGGTTGTATGGGTGGCTCCCGCCTCAAAGGCTTCTCTTGCAATCTCATAACCTGCTGCAGTATGCCCTACCGATACCCTGCATGTCTTCGAAATCCTTCGAATGAAATCTAAGCCTCCCTCTGCCTCCGGTGCAACCGTAATCAGCTTTATCCTTCCACCGGCTGCCTCGTTCCACCGATAAAATGAATCCACATCCGGTCTCCGAATATCCTCCGGATTCTGTGCTCCACATTTCCCGGGACTGATAAAAGGACCCTCCAGGTGGACGCCGAATACCTTGGCTCCATTGGCCGGACGAGTAAAATCACGAATGGATTCCAGTGCTTTGACCAACTCCGGTTCCGGAATCGTCATGGTAGTGGGAAGCCACCCGGTCACTCCATTCGCCGCATAGTAGCATGCCATCCTCTTTAATCCCTCCTGGCTTGCGTCGCTTGCATCTGCTCCCATTGCGCCGTGGGTATGAATATCCACCAATCCCGGAATGATATAGCCGCCTTCTGCATCAAAGCCATCCTTCCCCGTCACCGTTTCACCGAAATTCTCTATCAAACGATCAAATTCCACGCCACCCTGTACAAACCGGTGACCAATGAAAACCTTCCCATTTACAATCTTCATGCGTTTCTCTCATTCTCCTCTTCTTCCCAGAACAGCTCATCCAGAGTCTTTCCGAGCACCTTACAGATGGTTCTGCAAAGCTTGATGGTAGGATTATAATCCCCCTTTTCGATGGCATTAATGGTCTGTCTGGACACGCCGCAAAGCTTCGCAAGATCATCCTGGGACATATCCTTTGCTGCGCGGGCAGCCTTCAGCTTCAGGTTTTTCATGCTTTATCCTCCCGCTTATCCATCAATGACTTTACAACAAGAAGGATAAAAATGTACAGGAACAGGCCGCAGCATAAGAAATTCATAGAACCCAGCGCAAGCCTTCCATCTCTCATTACCGTCCCCATATGAAGACCATTCATTCCGCCTACAAAATTGATGATTGTTACAATACAGAAGATGATCAACAATGTCTTCCGGTTCTCGTTCAGTGCGAAATAGCCATCCTTCCAAATGCTATACGTTATCATTACAGCACCCGCAATCACGATACCCACAAAAAACAGGACACCCTGCTCTGCCGGAATCGGAATGTCTCCCATAGACAGAATGAACATGATTCCATTGTAAATACCAAAGGTGTAAAAGCCATATGTGTATGCCCTGCCCCGAACCAGCTCCTGCCTCTCATCATATCGAACCGAACCCTGTCCTTCACCATATTTCGCTTCCGACTCATCTTCCTTCTTGCTGATGACGAGAAACAGCCTCACTAACAACAAACCGGTCACTACACCCAGCAGAAGACTTAAGCCTGTTTTATTTCCCGTAGCGTTGCGAAACTCAATGGTATACTCCATCCGCCACTCACCATCCTCCGCATAATCGGTAAACTCTTCACCAATGATTTCTCCCAGGTTATACGTTTCGGAAAAAGCAACCATCTCTTCCTTGGAGGCAAGGAATGTGAGCATAATCTCATAGGTCCCTTTTTGAAGCTTCATAATATGGGATACCATATCCACTTTATCACCGGTGCAGGCTAAAATCCGGTTTCCCTCAGGGTCTTTGATAACAAGGCCTGTTACAAATCCGGGATTCTCCTCCGGCCACCACTTTACTGCAATTACCTGTTTCCCTCCTGTTTTCAGTTCAAAGGAATTGGTTATGGGCTGTGATACCACCTTCCCGTTTTCAATAGCTACAATCTGACTCATTTTCGTTGTTTGGTCGGAACCCGTCCTGCCAAGCACTGCCACGAACAAGATAACCATTACGGCAATCAATAGAATATCAATCGCTACCTTTTGTGTTTTGCTTAATCTCTTTTTCATCATCTTCTACCTTCCTTTTCTATCTGATTTCTGCGATAAAATTCTGAAACATTCTCTTTTTTAACATGAGCGCCACCCCGCTTCCAACCATTATCATCGCCGCAAGACTCACCAGCAACGGATGACAATTCCGGGAGAAGATATCCAAAAATTTTGTGACGTCATCTGCCGCCGGAGCATTACCGTTTACATAGGCAAAGGGAAGAAAAATCCAGGCAAACAGGGAACCGATTGGCATAAGCGCCAGCATATACGTAAAAAAACGGTAAAAGGTATTTTCAAATCTCGGATTATAAAGAATCATATTTAGGAACCCGATGGCTACCGGTAGCAATGCACCATTTGCATGGAGCCATAAATCCGATAAATATGTATACTCCCCGCCCATCGCACTTACATGCGCCGTTAAGATACTAAAATCAGTGATTGTGGCTCCCGCAGACACCATGACAATGAGATGCCCTATTTCATGCAAAAAAATATAAATTACAATAGTTAACGCAGCTGCCGGGAATACGAGCATGACCTTTTTGATTTTATGTTTCAAATATACCACCTTCTTGCTTCTGAATTTCGCACTGAACTTATTTCTGTAAACGCAGAATATCATACGCCTTACAATCTGTCAAGTATATTTTACATTTTGTAAATCAAATGTGGATGACTTGTCAATTAGCCCAAGGACAAAGAGCAAAGGAGCCCAAGCCCAAGAGTCCCATTTTAGAACTCAATTGTCAAAAAAGCATCTACCAACTGAATGATAGATGCTTTGCATTAATGTAATCCGATTTTCCTCTTCCGTCATAAACCTCCCTCCTAGTCTTCCGGTAAATACACATATCCAAAATGGAACTGCGAATTTGATATTACCTGCTTCAGGTTGGCATCTGTACTTCTTACTCTTAGCATATCTGCCTTAAGATTCTGTTCGTTCTTTATGTCCATAATCTTTATCCATATCTTTGCGGACTCTCCGTTTTGAAACTCTTCCGGTTCGCTTCCTTCTTCACCCGGACAAGGCTGAGCATCTCTTTCTGATACAATTTCAAGTACAGTTGCAGAATACACGATATCATTGACATCTTCCCCGACCGCAAACAAAAGCTTTACTTTTTCTCCTGCTTGGCAGAGGGCATTATAATAGCTGACTTTTTTCTTTGCCATTCCAAAGTGCAAAGACTCGGTAGAAAACCATGTATATCCTAATCCATTTTCGTCACAGTTTCTCATATAGGCTTCTATGGTGTCGTATCCATCCATTGCATTTCCGTCAACATCATATGTGGTTCCCAGCTTCATAAAAATGTAATCATTTACTTCTCTGCTATCCATTCTCTGCACCAACATCTGCTTTGCTATTTCCACTCCTAATGATTTCTTTTGCAATTAGCTCATAGGATATTTTTATATACAACTTTAGTAAGAAACCACCAGCTGCATTTTAAAGCGTTCCTCACCGTATACGGCATGGGGGATATCCTTGGGCATAATCAGCGTCTCACCTGCTTCCAGGTAGAATACCTCATCGGCCACGGTAAATCGGCCCTTTCCTTCCAGAACCGTAACCATGGCGTCACCTGCTGCCGCGTGGGTAGATATTTCCTCACCCTTGTCAAAGGAAAAGATTGTCATGCTGACAGCCTCATTCTGTACCAAAGTTTTGCTTACAACCTGCCCCTCCTGGTATGCCACAAGGTTCTTCAATTCTAATTTGGTCTGCTTATCAATATTCTTATACATAATCAACCTCCCGTATCACTCTTTGAATATAATTTACATCTCCAGAATCTTTCCGTCAATGGATATGGTGACTACCTGCCAGGGAAGGAATTTGCCGCTGGCCTGAAGAGCCTTCTTGGCTGCCATCTCTATTCCGCTGCAACAGGGCACCTCCATACGAACGATGGTAATGGAACGAATATCGTTGCAGCGAATGATTTCGGTGAGCTTCTCGCTGTAATCCACACTGTCCAGCTTCGGGCAGCCAATGATAGTCACCTTGTCCCGAATGAATTCTGCGTGGAAATTGGCGTAAGCATATGCCGCACAATCAGCAGCAATCAAAAGCTTCGCATCTTCAAAATAAGGCGCCTGAATCGGGGCAAGCTTAATCTGTACCGGCCAGTTCATCAGCTGGGACTCCATGCCGGTTGAGCCAGACTCAGCCTTCTCCCGCTTCGCCCGATTGACCGCCTCTTCATCATAGGCAGGTGCCTCCCTTTCCTCAAAGGTAATGGCTCCGGTAGGACATCCCGGCAGACAATCTCCGAACCCATCACAGAAATTCTCCCGCACCAGCTTCGCTTTCCCATCTATCATCTCTATGGCACCCTCATGGCATGCTGAAGCGCAGACTCCGCAGCCATTACATTTCTCTTCATCAATATGAATAATCTTCCGAATCATAATTTCCAATATCCTCCTTCTTTACTTTCTGCACCCATCATACTACAATCAGCTTATAATTTCTGTTGTTTTTCCAACAAAAGGAGGCTATATGCAGCACATTTTTCAGGAAAATAAACCCATTTTAATCAACAACTCACTCTTTCGAAGCATCCCGGAATCGGATATCCCCATTTTGCTGAAACATTTGGAGGCATACACCGGACAATACAAAAAAGATACCTTTATAAAAATGACCGGAGACCCGGCAGACTTTATCGGTATCGTATTATCCGGAGAAATCTATATCTGCCAGACGGATTTTTACGGCAACCGAAGCATTGTAGCTTCCTTTACCGCAGGGAATCTGTTTGCGGAAGCCTTTGCCTGTGCCGGCATAGCGCAGCTTCCCGCAGATATTCTGGCCGCTGCGGATTGCAGAATTCTTTTTCTAAGCAGCCGGATCCTGTTTCAATCCTGTGACGGATGCAGCAGCTTTCATCATCAGCTGATTGCAAACCTCTTAGGCATTGTATCCAAGAAAAACCTGTATCTGAATCAGAAGCTTTCCTACACCTCCCGGGGCACCACAAAGGAAAAGCTTCTTGCCTATCTCTCCGACCAGGCAAAGCAGAACCATTCCAACGAATTTACAATCCCCTTCAATCGTCAGGAGCTTGCCGACTTCCTGGGGGTAGAAAGAAGCGCCATGTCCGCAGAACTTGGCAAGCTTTCAAAGCTTGGCGTCCTGGAGACACAGCGCCGGTATTTTCGCTTATTTCGTTCCGTAGAATAATGACCCGCGCCGGGAAGATTCTCTATCCTTAAGACACATAATACTGAGCCTGGGCGGCAAACATTTTGGCATAGATACCATCGGGCTTGTTCACCAGTTCACCATGGGTACCGTATTCCTTCACATTTCCTTCCGAGAATACTGCAATCCTGTCACAGAACTGACAGCTGGACAGTCTGTGGGAAATATAGATGGCGGTCTTACCCTTTACCAATTCCTCAAAATGCTTGTATATTTCGTACTCCGCAATGGGGTCCAGAGCAGCGGTAGGCTCATCCAGTATGACTACCGGAGCATCTTTAATGAGGGCTCTTGCGATGGCCAGCTTCTGCTGCTCTCCGCCGGAGGGTTCAATACCTTCCTGGTCAAACTGTTTAAACAGAACGGTATCCATTCCATTCTTGAAGGAATCCACCTTCTCTTCCATACCAATCTTTCGTAAGGTCTCCCTCGCCAGAGCTTCCTCTGTTTCCGGATTCATATCCTCCGAATCCTTTAACAGCAGGTTTTCCTTAATCCGGAATGCAAAGAGCTTGAAATCCTGGAATACCGGAGCAAATACCTTCATGTATTCCTGATAGTCATACTCCTTGATATTGATTCCATCCATCCGGATCTCCCCTTCTGTAGGGTCATAGAGCCGGCACATCAGCTTCACCAGGGTAGTTTTTCCTGCACCGTTCAAGCCTACTACGGACAGATGCTCCCCCTCCCTGATGGTCAGGTTCACATGCTGCAGTACCTTCACTTCCGACCCGGGATAGGAGAAGGAAAGGTCCTTAAATTCAAATACGTGTTTTCCTTCCTTCACCGGGAGCTTCCCCTTTGGCATGGCAGGAGGATAATCCATAAATTTCACATACTCATTTGCATAATTGGACTTTTTCACCATTTCCTGATAACAGATTACCATATTTTTCAGGGAGTCGGTAAAGGTACTCGCCGCATTGACCATCCGGATGCAGATTGCAATGGTCATTTTTCCCAAAATGGCCAGCGCACCCAGATAAAAGTAAATGGCTACATCATGCACAATCTGGGAGCCTTCCCTGAGGAGCTGATAGGGCAGCTGCTTATTCGCAATCTGAATATTCTCCCGGTTCCACTCGTCGGTGAAGTGCTGCCATTTCTCCACCATCATATCCTTGGACTCATACAGCCGGATGTCCTTACCGTAGCGGAAATCCACCAGACTCCATCCCAGGTACCCAAAGATCCGATTGATTTTTGCCAGATTTCGATAGCCCTCCTGTTCAATCCTGTTCAGCCTGTCATTCATCAATGTTGCAATGGCAACAATCACCGCGGCTATCACCAGTACCATGGGCGCATTGACCACCAACAATACAACCACACCCAATAAGGTAATCAGGTTGGAGAGGAAATTGAAGAACGGTTCCATCAATCCGTTCATACCGCCGGAATACCAGCTCATACCGTTCTTCGCCAGCTCCAGCTGATCCAATGCCTTCTTATCCTCCGTCATCTGGAAATCCAGCTCCATGATTCGCCTGCTCAATATCAAATTGAAGTGATTCTCGAACTTCTGTCCGTAACGCTCAATCACATTGCTCAGCGTCCCATCAATAATCCCCAGTACAAACTCCAACAACACCAGAGCTGTTGCCAACCCGATCAACCGTTCCGGATTCTTGTCTCCCATCAGCTCCGCGATGATGGCGGGGATAAAATAGATGGAGAGGAAGGGCCGGATAGAAACAGTCAGCATCTTGCCCATCCGCACTGCGAAATATCCCTTGTGGGTCCGCCAGGCTTCCGGGAGAAAATAACCATACACTTTTTTAATGACATTATCTTTCTTCACGTGTAGCCTCCCCCTTTCCGTCCTTTTCATAATACTGGGCCTGGACCTCAAACATCCTGGCGTATTCGCCCTGTTTGGCCAACAGCTCCTCATGGGTACCGTACTCTACAATCCTGCCATCCATAAACATGGCAATCCGGTCGCAGAAACGTGTGGAGGACAATCTGTGGGAGATATACACTGCAGACTTTCCTTCCATCATTTTGTCAAAGTTCTGATACAACTCATATTCTGCCAGGGCATCCAGCGCCGCAGTAGGCTCATCCAGCACAATCACAGGCGCGTCCTTATACAACGCTCTGGCCAATGCCAGCTTCTGCTTCTCACCGCCGGACAGATCCACACCATCCTCGTGCAGAACCTTCAGAATCTCCGTATCAATCCCCTTTTCCAGGGAGTTTATCTTCTCTTCCATGCCGGCCTGAAGGAGACATGCAAGAGCACGCTCTCTGTCCGTCCGCTCCGGCTCCTTCATGGATACATTCTCAGCTAACGGAAACGCAAACAATTCCACATTTTGGAATACCGGTGCAAAGAGACGATAGTAATCCTTTCTGTGAAACCGCTTAATATTATAGCCATTCACCAGAATCTCCCCTCCGGTCACATCATACAAACGAAGTAGCAGCTTAATAAAGGTGGTTTTACCGGCACCGTTTAATCCAACCACTGCCAGTCTCTGACCTGCCGGGAAGGATAAATTCAAATGCTTGATGGTATCCTCCTTGGCTCCCTCATACCGGAAACATACATCCCGGAATTCAAAATGGAACCTATCGCCCAATACACCGATGTCCAGACAATCCTCTTCCTTCTCTACCTCCAGATCCATGAAGGTTCGCAAATCGTCCACCATATTGGAGGCGAACTGCAGCTGCCCGAAGTTATCATAAAAGTCGGAAAGTGCCTGGGAAAAGGCCCCGCACAGTCCAAGATACAGGGTGAAATCACCGATGCTCACGCTCTCATGCATAACCTGGGTAATCAGTATGTAATACATCACCGCTGAAGCAATCAGGCTGGTGGAACAATAGATATAGGAGTGACGGAGCCAAAAGTTTCTGCTTCGATTGTACTTCTTCCGGTAATCTGCCAGAATCCCCTTCTGCTTCTTTAACAACCAGGGTTTCAAGGAAAAGAGTCTGATGTCCTTGGCATAATCAAAGTCCTGGGTACAGCGTTCCATATAGCTCATCTGTCTTCTGGTGGTGGAGGTGGCATCCCAGAAATGCTTTTTATCATCCCGGATGGACCATCTCTGGGAGCCATAGTTGATTAGCATGGCCACCGTCAGTACCAGAAGCAGTCTGGGATCCAGTACAATGATGGTGCTTGCCGTCACAATCATGGTCACAACCTGAGCTGCCACGATGTACGTCCGATTCATCATACCCTCAAAGCCCTGCCAGTTCCCTCCCAGGGCATTGCTGGCTCGCTGATGCAGATCCAGGATATGGGGCTGCTCCAGCATCTGATAATTCATGGACAAGAGCTTATCGTTCTTCTCCGTGATCATCTGAAACCGGACTAAGGTCATATTGAAATACACACGGTTGGATACAATGGTCTGACCTCCGATGGCAATCACCTCCACCAGAGCCACCACCGCAAGGAGCTTGACAAGGGGCAAAAGTTCCTTGGTATTCATTGCCGCCTGGGCCTCAATCATATCCACCATAAATTTGCCGATATAGCTCCACAAATAACGCATTACGGATTGTGTGACTGCACCGAACACAAACATCAAAACCAATATTTTCCTGTACTTCCATATGTTCCGGAACAAAAACTTCAGATTCCCCACCAAGCCGTAGCAGGTATGGGGAACCTTGTATTTCCCGTTTTCATCCCGTTCTCCCAGAAGCACGGTTTTATTCTCTTTCTTCTTCATTACGTCCCCCTCTATTGATAAACAGTTCTATGGTCAAAACATGCAGTTCATTATACACTATCCGTGTATTTATTACCATATGTTATCTCCAATTCCGGCAGATGGCAAGTAATCGTCCTAACTGAACAGAGCAGCCAAACGGCTGCCCCATAATAACTATCACAATAACCTTTTGTAGATATCCAGCATACTTTCTATCTGATATTGCAAAAGCCATGCCGCATCATCATACTCTATAGTAGATTTGATGACTTTCAACAACTTAGGGTAGTACTTTTCCGTCTCCGTAATCATCCTGTATATTCGTTCCCTACTAAGTCCCCAGGACATCGTAGTAAGATTGTTACAGCGATCTATACACTTAACCAATGCCGCTTTAGGATTTTCCGCAATCGCTTTATAGTAGCGATCCATGATCTTTTGTCTATCAGAGTCACCGGTTTTATCGTGCGTTACCAAGAGAACTATTCTCTTCGTCTCATCACTTACGGGAAGTTCCTCAATCGTCTTATTGCAATCTTCGATCACATCATGAAGCAAGATTGCCGCTATTATCTCATCTTCCTTTATTCCCATAGAAAGGGCGTGGCAAGCCATGCTTAACGGATGATAAATATACGGCGTATCCGATCTCTTTCTTTTTTGTCCTTCATGCGCCTTAACAGCAAAATCAACCGCTTTTAATGAATCTGTCATCTGAAGATTTCTTGCCGTGGTCTTCACATATGTTTTCATGTGTTCCCAGTTATAAATTGTCTCTTTTGTCTTGAAGATCTTTTGTTTTTCCTCCACTATTGCAGACAACGAAACATCAATCGCATCAGCGACATTTTCCTGGGTGAATCCTTTTTCTTCTCTTAGCCTTCGGATATTTGTACCTATACTCATGATTTCCTCCCTAATCAAGAAATCCGCAACTAAAGATATCGGTAGCTCCATACTCCTTACATAATCCATAATACATGAGGGCTTTCAAAATGTTCAGCAAGCGCAAATAGAAGTATCTATCACATTATCAAGCTGTGCTTGAGAGATCAATCGCCCTTGCAATTCTTTTTTCATAAACGTTTCTTACCAAGCTACATCAGAGCGCTACAAATCCCATGTTCAAACTGATGGACAGCCAGCTGGCAACAATGGATACTGTAGCAATATCCATATAAAGTCACCTCTCCGAGCATAGTATAACGCAAATCCCCATTCAATGTCTATTTTTTTCAGATTGCTATTTCTTTTTGTGAGGTTTTTCTTCGGTGTTAAGCACACAAAGCACTCCCTTTGGAAGAACATACAGAACAGTTCCCTTTTTCTTCTTTGATAATGAAGCTTTTCTGCATATACTATCTGTATATCACTTCATAAAACAAATTATTTTTGTCTTGTGAATAGAACAATTTTGATATATAATTGTTTTGCAAATTGGAGGTTTGCTTATGAATAGAGATACCTTGAAACAGATTATATATATCCTTACTCCTTTGCCGAATACCTGATTGCGAACGGTAAGGAAAAGAATTACCTGGATACCATCAGTACAAGTGATAAAGCGGAGCTGCTTGCACAGTATAATGAATATGTTACTTACGGTGCATTTCCTGAACTTGTGGAAATCAAAAATAAAAGAAACTTCTTCACAAGCTCCTTACATTCTTCGTTCTTCTATCCATCGATAATCACTCCAATCCTTCGCACATTCCCTCGATCCACTCACGCTTCTTAATCACCGCAAGCCAATCCTTCGGAATTTCTTCATATCCATAATACAATCCAGCAAGCCCTCCGGCGATTGCCGCCACAGTATCCGTATCATCTCCAAGATTAACAGCCTTAAGCATACAATCCTTATAAGAATCCGTTGTAATCAGACACCACACTGCCGCTTCTATAGAATCAATTACATACCCTGAAGTCTTAATCTGCTCTTCCGGAACATCTTTAAATTCAAACAAATGAAACAGTCTTCCCAGGTAAGCCATTTCTGTCAGATTGCCAATATCTCTCCCATAATATTTCAAGCCATTATCAATTCCTTCCTGTAGCAAAGCCCCAAGGACAGGTTTCTGCTCCTTCTTAACGCCGTCGATAATGCTCTTGACGCAAAAATAATAAATACCACAGCACATCTTACTTCTAATATGATTATGAGTAAGCCCACTGATTACATGAATACCTTCTATTGCTTCATCTTCAGAGGTGCAAACCTTTTTCTGTCTGTCGCTTCGAGCTTCGCTCTCAGTGTCGCGGCATTCGCCAAATGCCTGTGCAAGCACGTCACTTGGCTCATTGCTACGCGCATAGTAGTAAAGACACGCCGGAAGAATTCTCATAAGAGCTCCATTACCATTTGCATATTCCCCTGTAGAACCACAAGTCTTGATATCAGGAACTTTTGCAAACTTATAAATAGCACTGCTGCAGGTATTGCCCTGATCAAAAGCTTCGCCAAAAGGTGTATATTCCCCTTGCAGCTCCCACTTTACAAAACGCATCATAATATCAGCTGGATCAGCTTCTTTCTTATCTATGATACTTGCAAGTGTCGCCAATGCCATCGAGCTGTCATCAGACCAGGTTCCTTCCGGCATATTGTAAACACCGCCTGCTTCCATTCCGGTCACAAGTCCTTCCGGTCTATTCTTTATTTCATCTCTTGATAAAAACTGTACCGGAACTCCAAGTGCATCTCCGACAACAAGCCCCATCATACCATCAAGCCAAATATTCTTTTTCATAATAGCAACACCCCGATTCTGTCCTACGCACGATGTCTCTTCTTGTAATCTTCCATAATTGGTGCACAACATGCCTCAAACATCTCATCCATATCTGCTTCATCATCACATTCGCAAGCTCTGAATTCACTTACAGTTCTACTGAGCACCTCATAATTTAACTGTGTACCTTTACTGTCACATTCATAATTGATTGCCCTGTTTGCAGCGATTCCAAATCTGCCTGCAACTTCTATAGCATCAATATTGGCTCCTAAGAATAAGAACTCCCATCCATACTTTTTCTTCTGACGTTCCACCATCTTCTTAACCTTCTCATAAGAATACTGGTGGCTTGCGTTCTCCATCCCGTCTGTAGTAATTATGAATAAAGTCTTTTCCGGTCTGTCCTCTTCTCTCGCATACTTATGTACATTTCCAATGTGATGAATAGCTCCACCAAGAGCATCCAGAAGAGCAGTGCAACCTCTAACGTAATACTGCTTATCATTCATCGGCTCAACCTTGCTTACCGGTACCCTATCATAAAGCACCTCTGTCTCATCATCAAAGAGAACCGTAGAAATGTAAGCTTCTCCCTCTTCCTTCTTCTGCTTTGCAATCATGGAATTAAAACCACCAATCGTATCAGCTTCAAGCCCGCTCATAGAACCACTTCTGTCCAAAATAAAAATAACTTCTGTTAAACCCTTACGCATAAAATTTGCCCTCCTTAAATCTCTTGATGATCATTGACTTACCTTATGGGCTCATTATACACAGCGTAAGATAAAAACAGGTCGCTGCCAGAGCGACCGTACGGCCACAGATAAATCTGTGGCTGACGCGGTATTCGTCAAATGTCTGCCCGTGCAAGCACAGCATCCATTTTCCTCATTACTCGCGCAAATTCTATGAAATAATGCACGGAAGTCCATGCTCTTCAAGCTGAATATCGATATCGATGACATCATAATGCTTGTGTTCAATAAAAAACGTAAAGATAATATCTGTCAGATCTGCAGGTGACAAAGCATATCCTGCTCTGGCAAGTAGCTCCTTCGTCTCATCCAGATTAAGCTTTGCTCCTACACACAAAAGCAATGCCTTAATTTTTTCCGGATGAAAGTCCTTGTTCTTATTAATCTTATGAAAATACTGCTTTGTCAGGCAGGCTCTCTTATATACTTCAACATTCGTCATATTCTTTGATTCTATCAGATAGAGGAGATATTCAGAAAAAGTATCTGCCTTATGTGCCAGTCTCTCATTCAGCTTCTTCTCCAGTTCAAGCACAGAATCCTCATCATCCCATAAATCAAATGCCTCTTCATCGCATTCGTCAAAATCATCATCAGCAATGCTCATGCAGGAATCGCAGATAGACTCTTCCATCGGCATTACCCCCGCCGACATTGCAGACTTCATCGAACGCTCTTCTATGTAAGCATCACCATACTCCTCTTCACGGGCTTCCTTCACATAATTATGATCAATGAATGCTTCCAGTTCTGGAAAGATTTTCTCTCCCAGCTGTGTAGCCTTCGTATCAAAAACCACCAGAAAAATATCCATTTCATTACTAAGAAGAAAAGCATTAATCTCATCTACTGCAATTCGCATTCCTTCTTCCTTCGGATAACCAAATCCTCCGGTAGAAATAAGCGGAAACGAAATCGACTTAATACCATTCTCTTTTGCAATCTGCAG
>SAMEA3663280__coassemble_210_pt1 | contig 23282 bp, 20 predicted proteins | sample SAMEA3663280__metabat2_low_PE_020 | metagenome-assembled genome bin SAMEA3663280 (sample SAMEA3663280) | pig gut metagenome | biome: pig gut; feature: pig-associated habitat; material: faeces | place: China | collected 2013
AACCAGCGACACGAGGATTTTCAGTCCTCTGCTCTACCAACTGAGCTATCTGGGCCCGTAAGGTAAATCCTTGCGTCACAACATTGATTATATTACACAGAAACAGTTAAATTGTCAATACCTTATATAAAAATTTTTTATTTATTTGAGGAATTATCCGTATCATACCCGTTAGTATAATCAAAGCTCATCAAAAATCTTCAATACTCTGTCATACTCATTTATCACAGGAGTCGTCAGTTCCTTCGCCTTTTCGTATTCATGATGCCGAAGATACTCAACTTCCTCGCAGAGGATTCTGTAAAGCGGAATGATAGAAAGATTGCCGGTAACACCCTTCAGTGCATGGGCTGCATTGAATGCTTCTTCATAGTTTTCTACCGCCATGGCTATTTTATAGAGCTGATAATTGTTGTCCTGATCCAATTTCTTCAGAATCTTGACCAGCAAATCATCTTTTCCCATGAAACGATTCAGGGCATCCTCTATATCCACGCCGGCTTCCGTAAGCCTCGTCCGTGTAATATCGTCCAGCACGATAGGAATCCTCCTTTCAAATTGATATGATATGACTTAAATTATCTCCCTTTTCGGAATTGTGTTCCATCCAAGGCCTGTGTGTCTTATCGCAATTCCTCAAAAATCTGCTTCGCCGTCTCCCCTGCCTTTTCGCACTCGAAGTCCTCGGCCGCCTCTCTCACTGCCGCAAACCGTTCTCCCAGGTCAACACCCCGGTAGGAATACCCTGCCAGTTCATTGCAGATTACGACGATTTCATCATTGTCAAAGGAGCGTACCGCCTTCTCCATTCGCAATGCATAATTCGTCAACAGCTCCTCCGAAAGTACCTTTCTATCCGAAACAGGCGGTATTGTTTCCATAACTTCTCTCTTGTCAGCCGGTCTGTACAACATACCTTCGCATGCTGCCAATACCTCCCCGTAGAGCATCAGGAGGTCTTCGTTCTTTTCCCTGATCAGTTCATACTCACCGGCTTTCCCCGCTTTCTCAAGCTCTGCTGCCGCTTCAGAGAGACCTTCGGCACCGATGGAAAGGGAGGTGCTTTTCAGAGCGTGTACTTCCGTCACATAGTCCTTCCAGGTCTCCCGCCGGCACAGCTCCCGTATCAAAGGCAGCTTTTTGTGCCCGACTTTCACGTAGCTGTCCAGAATCTCCTCATAAACGCCCTCATCCTCACCAGTATATTTCAATCCCAGCTTCCTGTCAATCAGGCTGCTGCCCTCCGAAAGCTCCCGGACTGTTGTCTTCCCTTCGGCAACTTCGTCAGCAGCACTGTCGACACCTGTCTTCTCCCGGATCAGCTCCACCTTTCCCACAGGGACTTCGCTACCGATTTTCTGGGGAATCTCACAACAAAACATGGAGCCCTTGCCGTATTCGCTCTCCGCATATACAGTGCCTCCCATCAGCTCTGAGAGCTGTTTGCAGATCGACAGACCGAGACCCGTACCCTCCATTGACTGGTTTCTCTGCAGATCAAAACGCTGGAAGCTGGTAAAAAGCTTGTCCATACTCTCACGGCTCAGTCCGATACCGGTGTCCCTGACACTGACCTTCAACAGATAATCCCCCTCCGGCATTTTCCCTAAGAATCATCTCGTTCATTCCCAGAACCGCATTGATGGGAGTTCGGATCTCGTGGGACATCTGTGCCAGAAAGCTGCTCTTTGCCTTGCTCGCCTCACTAGCCTCCTTACGGGAGATTTCCAGTTGTCTCAGGGTCTCGTTCAGCTTCTGATAGTCCGGCGTCTCCAGCTGGATAAAGACAATGGTGATACCCACATCATACCTGCAAGCCACTTGCGGCGCTCCATGTCCTTCCTATAGGACAGCATCATCACGAGATTCGCCAGCAGCGTGCTTGCCGCCACCAGATATGTAGCATACACACTTCCCCAGACACAGAAACCTCCCCTGACAAAGCGCAGGAGCCTGTTGTGCAGTGTAAGGTCTGTAGACAGATACAGAAAAGACAGGCAACACATCGCGTCCAGTGCAACGAGATACAGCTTACAGACAACACGCACATAAAGACCGTACTCACCACCTGCATTCATAAGTACAAGAAGAGAGTAAGCATCCATATACAGACAGAAGATACCGCTTGCCAGCAGTGCTGTATACATGCGGTGGGTGCGGATTTGTACCTGAGGCTGAAGCACCTTCAGGAACAGGATCGTCAACAGTAGTATTAATCCGCATACTTGTGTCTGTATCCCCATACTTACTCCCTTCATTCCATGATATCAATAGCAAAAGTCAGACTGAATCCAACGGTTTCACGTTAAGACTATTTTATTATACCACGAACTTGGGTTTTGAGCGAAAGAAATTTATTCTATGTTGGTCCTCTCCGTCATATTGTGTACAATCTCTTTGATCAACAGAGGCAGGAAGGGCTTGGTGATAAAATCGTCACAGCCCAGGGTTTCAAATTCCGTGGATGCGTCCAGTGTCCTGTCACTGGTCATAAGCACCACCGGCATATCGTATTTTTTCCTGATGCGTCTGAGGGTCTCCAGACCGTCCATTTCCGGCATCTTCACATCAAGCAGGATCAGATCAAAGGATTCCCGCTCCAGAATCTCCAGCCCTTCCCTTCCGCTGCATGCCGAAACAATATGATACATCGGCTCATCCTTCATGATATGAGCGATAATCTTGTTATTCATGGCTTCATCATCGATGGTGAGAATGTTGCGCTGTAAGGATTCCGTCTGTTTCATGGTGTAATCCTTATCCTCCGCAATCATCTGCAGCATAACATCCGCAATCTCGGGGTCGAACTGAGTGCCCTTACCCTTCTCAATCTCGCTTCTTACCACTTCCTGGGGCAGGGCGTTACGATAGCTCCTATTGCTTGCCATGGCGTCGTATGCATCCGCCACACTGAGGATTCTGGCAACCTCCGGTATTTTTTCTCCTGCCAGACCATTGGGATACCCGTTACCGTCATACCTCTCGTGATGGTACTTTGCAGCTACGGCAATATAGTCGTTATCCGAGATTCCCCGCAGGATATGATAGCCGGTCACAGGATGAAGCTTGATAACATTGTATTCCTCCTCCGTCAGCTTACCGGGCTTGTCAATGATTTCCGCAGGAATACGTATCTTACCGATATCATGAAGCAGCCCGGCCCGATAGATTGCTTCCTGTTCCTCCCTGCTCTTACCCCTTCTCGCCGCAATCATTCTGGCATACTCCGCCACTCTCTTGGAGTGTCCGCTGGTGTATCTGTCCTTTGCATCCACAGCTTCGCTGAGGGCGGCGACGGTCTGTAGAAAAAGCTCCTTGATTTTCGCTTGCTTATCGACCAGTTCCTCGGTCTGCTCCTGAACCTTTTGCTCCAGCTCCACCTGAAGCTTCTCCAGTTCATTCTTTCTGATGACAAAGAGAATCATACAGGCAATACTGATTATCGTGAACAAAAGAATCTCTGTGCACACCAGGACAAGGTAGGTTCTGAATACCGGTTTCTCCCAGCTCTTTATTTGCTTGCCGATTCTGTAGTTTTTCTCCTGAAGTACCTTCTCCCCGGCATTGTCTAGTATCTGCAGACATATCGTATATTCCGAAAGCTCCGGCTTATGAAGCTTAATCGGCTCTATCTCGTTCCAGCTGTAGATTGGAGGATTGTCCTCCAGCTCCTTCACATAGAACCGTACCTTGACGTCCGTAAAACCGTAATTGCGCACGGAAGCATAGATTGACAGATTCTTGACCTGTGGCGGTAACGCAAGCGGTTCGCTACCTTCCACATCAATCTCCTCTGCATCACATACTATGGTGGTGATACCGTATTTCATATCCGTGTCCATATCAGAATTGTGTTTCTTGAAGACCACTACGCCCTGATTACTGCACAGATACAGCCTATCACCGTCGGATATATAGTTCCACGAGTTCGCGGTAAGTCCGGAAAAAAGCTCGTCTCCCGCACCATATAACCGGTACTGCTCATCGCTGTCCCCACACAGCTTGGCAAGCTCCGTTTCGTACAGTCCGGCACTGCAGGTAACATAGGCCGTCTCTCCATCGATCAGAATATCGAAATTATTGAAATAGGGGAAATTTGACAGCTTCTTAATATTTCCCTTTAAATCAATATGACAAAGGGCATTGCTGGTAACGACAAGATATCCGTCCTCATGAGGTACAATTCTCAAGATCACATTAGAGGAAAGACCATCCTCCACCGTATAGTTCTCTACCAGCTCTTCTCCGGCGAGAATATAGATACCGCTGCCGTCGCTGCCGGCCCAGATTTTCCCGTCAAATCCCTCAACAATGGACAAAATCTGGGTATTTGCCAGTCCGTTCTCAGCAGTTACGGTACCTGTGAGCTCACCGTCCCTGAAATAATTGATTCCGTCAGCTGTTCCCGCAGCAATTGTACCGTCCTGCTGTTCCGTAATACACCGGAAGCGGTCACTGGTAACGCGATAAGCCTCCGAACTGTATTTTGTAATTCCCTCCACAGAATCATAACATACAAGACCGTCGTAAGCACATACCCACAGCCTGTTCTCTGAATCAACGAAAAGGGAGCGCACCCTGCTGCCGCTTAACAGACCGGTAAGCTCATTTTCGACACGTCTCATCCTGACGGCATCAAACAGAATCAGACCGTCATCCGTACCAAAGCAGTAATTGCCGTCATGATATGTCACGGCATTGACGTATTGCTTCTCGATACCGGCTCTTTCAAACATATTGATAAAGGAGCTCTCTGACAGCTTCATGACACCATAATATGTGGATGCTGCCCATATATTGCCCTGATAATCCTCATGAAAACATACAATGGAGGAATCAAAGCCCTGGGAATCCATCTTCTCATAGGTTCCGTCCGGCAGCAGATAACCGAAACCGGACTCGGTAGCAGTCCAGATACGTCCTTTTTTATCCTCGAATATGGCAGACATCTGGTTTGCCTGTATGTTTATCTGCTTTTTGGCAGTGATCCCCCTGTCTGATATCTCCACTACGAACAATTCACCGGTCTCGGCACCTACCATCAGACCTTGCGTGGTAAGTGCTACACAGTAATAGAACAACCCGCTCAGCCTGCTGTCCGCAATCTCCAGCTTCCTTGTTTTGTCCAATGCATACAGATTTCCCTTGTTGTCCAGCACAATCAGCATATCCTGATACACGGTCATGGCTTTTGCAAATGTAATATCGTCCCGTAGTATCTCTATGGTATCGTCTGTGCCAAAACAGCAGATTCTGTCACTGGTACCTACGTAGACATTTCCTTCCTTGTCCTCCGCGAAACAGCGGACAGAGTTGGAAGCGAGACCGTCTTCCTTGGTAAAATATGTATATTTCCCATTTTCATACCTGGCAATACCGGCATCGTTTGTTCCGATCCAGAGCCTGCCCCTGCTGTCGGTCATCATTTCCACCACATTGACAAGTCCGCCCTCCCGGATAAACTTGAACTGGCTGCCGTCAAATCTGGTGAGTCCCGCATAGCTTCCGATCCATATATACCCATCTTTTGTCTCACAGATGGTATTTGCTTCGGACGATACCATACCGTTGGTATTGTTGTAGATTTTTTTCACAAAACTGTTATTATAGATATCCTGCTCTGCGGCAAGGGTAGAGAGGGGAAGCATATTCGTTGCAAGGATTGACGCAATCAACAGTACGGCTGCGGATTTGACACCCTTTACAATCTGCCTGTCCGACTTCTGTTTCCTACGGTCAAAATACCGGATGATAAAGTATGCAAACACCATACATACCTGTTTGTCAGGAATCTCGACCACAGCCTCACCGGCAGCCGCCGATATCAGATTCGGTACGTCATACCACCTCAGCATGTCCACCAGGGTGTCACCCCAGCTGTTTCCGGAATAACCGTTATAAAACAGCAGATTGAGTGGAGTAGAGATCACCATACAGAGGATACCCATCCAAAAGCTTGCCACCACCACGCTCAACGGATTATTCAGATATTTCCTCCTAATCATCAGCCCAATCATGATTGCAGCGCACACACTGGTTATCGAATACACCAGTGCGGTTACATCATATATGCAGGACAAAACATTATTGGAAAGACCCGCAATGATTCCTCCCCACATACCGGCATAATTGGAGGTCAGAATTGTACCGATCATATCAAACCAGATCGGCAGGTTCAGCTGAACGGCAATTGTCCTTCCCAGAACATTTAAGGCAATTCCGGCAAGTATGATGATTCCCTTATGTAGTTTGGCTCTCGCTTTTACAGTCCGGTGACTGCTCATTTGGTTGGTACTCACTTGATTACTGCTCATCTGGTTACTTCTCCATTAACTCCCTGCACTGCAGACAGATATTATCGTACTGAGAGAACAGATTCTTCTGTAGTATCTCAATATCCTCCGAAAACTCTTCTCTGGTAAGCTTCTCCATCTCAAATGCCAGATCACCTAATGCCCTTGCTCCGATAGAATAAGCATTGTTTTTAAATCCGTGAACGCGGATACAGTAATTCTTATAGTCCCTTTTCCGGTAAAACTCCATCAGCTCTTCCCTGATAGGCAGCTGTATGAAATCTCTTAGAATCTCAAGATAAAAATCCCTGTCTCCACAACAGGTCTTTATCCCTGCCTCATAATCTATTCCCGGAATCTCCTCCACTTTCATTTCCTTTTGTTCCGTTACAGTCTCATTTCCGGTTCTGACCAATCTCTCCGGGAGAAACTTCAGAATAATCCTATCTAACTTCTCCGGCATAATAGGTTTTGAGAGGAAATCATCAAACCCTTCCTCAATATATCTCTCCCTGTCCCCATGAATTGCATTGGCTGTCAGCATAATTACCGGCGTATTACCGCTCAGATTATGACTGCGCATGGCGCGAAAGGTTTCTATTCCATCCATCTCCGGCATCATATGGTCCAGAAAAATCAGATCATATTTATGCTCGCCCAGGAGCTCCAGACATCTCTTACCACTGTCCGCCTCCGTTACCTGTATCCGGGATTCCTTCAACAGATTGCTGAAGACCTTAAGATTCATCTGGGAATCATCCACTACAAGCACCTTTGCCTCCGGCGCAGTGTATCCCGTCCGATAGCTGTTTTGCTTGGATGCCTCGAACAGATTACCCCTGAAGTCTCCAAGTTCCTTTTTGTCCACAATTCCCTGGGTGAGCTCAAAGGAAAATTCGCTTCCCTTTTCATACTCGCTCTGCACCTTAAGTTCACTGTCCATCAGCTTCAACAGCTGCTGCACAATGTTCATCCCGAGACCGGTGCCCTCAACGTTCCGGTTTCTGGCAACATCAACCCGCAAAAAGGAATCAAATATTTTATCCATATCCTCCCTGCGAATTCCGATTCCGGTATCCTTCACCGAGAAAAGAAGTACTGCGTTATCCCCTTCCGCTCTGCATCTGAGCTTCAGCACAACCATACCCTGGTTCGTGTACTTCACCGCATTCGTCAGCAGGTTAATGAGTACCTGCTTTATCCTTTTGTCATCTCCGTAGTACCTGGAGGGAATGGACGGATCTATATCAAAGATAAGCTGCAGACCCTTTTCCCCGGCTTTCACGTTAATCATGTTATATAAATCATTGAGAAGACTACCTATTTCATAATTTGTGCTGACTATTTCCATCTTGCCGGATTCTATCTTGGAGGAATCCAATATCTCATTAATAATGCTCAACAGCTCCAGGGAAGAATTCTTCACATCAGATGCATAATTCTTGATTTGTTCCTCGCTGCTTTCCCTGAGAATCATTTCATTCATTCCGATCACAGAATTGACAGGGGTCCTGATCTCATGAGACATTCTGGCAAGGAACTGGGATTTGGCACGGTTTGCCCTCTCCGCCGCCTCCTTTGCCTCCTCCAGCTCTTCCGTAAGCCTCGCTTTTTCCAGACTTCCGCTGACAACGCGAAAGAGACTGCTGCAGACTACCATAAAGGCAAAATAAATCAGACACCTGGGAATGATATAGAACAGCATCAGGTTCAAAACCGGATTGGGATTGACCTCCGTCAGTATAAACTGCCCATCAGTGATATAGGAGCGCATGGTTTTCACAGTAATAAGAACCATATTGGCGTCACATAACCCGAAATAATAGCCGCCATAAACCGTAATAATCGTAGCAAATATTGTCAGGATATACACATAACGTATTACCGGTCTGGAAGAATACAGCACCGCGTACAGAATGGGCAGCAATAAAACCAATACCGCATGATAGGTAATAAATACCCCTGCTATGGTAAACATCATGATGATACAAAACAGAATAAAGTACTTCATCTTTCTGTTGGACATGGATACAAATCTGGTAACAATATATACCGCAACATAGATACAGACAGATGGAAAGTACGCATTTCTCATCAGTCTTTCTTCGATGATGAAGATGCCCAGCACATTCAGCAGATAACAGATGGTAAATACAAGCATTGTGACGGCAAAGCATTTCATGACGTAATTGTTTGCTATGTATTCCTGATCCGATATATAGGTAGATATCTCATCCCTTTGTCTTGTATTTTTCATCAGCATTCTCCCGGACAACAGTTGGTTAAATCCTGTTCAACCTATTGTGTATTTTATTTATTTTGTTTTTCTATTTCCATTACCCCCATAGGGTAATATTAGTACCATTCACGGGTAATATTCATTCCCGACATTTTTCAAAAAAGCCGGCAGAAACCGGCTTTACTTTTCTGTAAATGTCGTCTATGACTACTGCTTCAGGATACTCCGTACTCTGTCCGACAGTTCATTTCTGCTTTCAATCTCCAGTTTGGAAAAAATACTGGAGATGTGTTTCTTGACCGTATTCTCTGTTATGAATAATTCTTCGGCTATTTCTTTGCGTTTTTTATCCTGAAGAATTCTTTGCAAGACATCCTTCTCCCGGGACGACAGCCTGGAAAGCTCCGGCCGTCAACTGATTCCAGCGAAACCTCACGATAATACAGATTGAGATATCCCTGACTCGCTACGACGCAGAAAACAATACAGCTTAAAAAAATAAATTAGCTTTTGCCCTCTCTGAAATAGGATCTTCTCAACCACAGCATCACACTGTATAGCAAGGTAAAGAAAGCTTGTACGGTATAATAGGTAACCGTGAGCCTGGGCAGATTGTAGAACAGGCTCATAGAACGGATAAAGCCTGAAATAAACGCCAGCATGATAAAGATAGCGACCACATTGATCCAGGCATGATTCTCTATGCATTCCGACATGTCACACAGAATAAAACCGCACTGAACTGCCGTGAAGGTCTTGAGCAAAGTGTAGGCAATATACAGGAAAAAACCTGTCGTGTACCTGGCTTCCCCGTTCAGCACGAATGGCATGCCCAAATTGGCAAGATACAAAAGCAGCGACAGAACAGAAAGCCCGAAAGCCCGAAACGCCTTAGTATTCTCATTTACGACCTTACATGATACATAGAGTATCAGCAGATAACCGATGATATCCGTGAAGATATCTATATGCACGGAATCACCGATCAAATGTCCGATAATCATGTCAACCGTTTCCGGAGCGGGTGTGTCAAAGGGGATATACTCCGGATAAGGGATCAATCCCGCAATTCTTGTATCTATGGTGAGAAACAATAACACAACCCACAGCAAAACAGCTTTTTTCATAAACTCAACCTTTCTTTTTGCGAACGCTTCCTTCTTAATACTTACCGAATTCTCCGTTTAGCGAGATAATCTGCTCATTGTGATACTCTCTGTTGTAAGAGTAACTGTCTGCGGAAGATACACCTGCCTGATTGGAATCAAGCTGGAAGTTTGCCATCAGATTTCTGAGATTTTCCGCCTGATTGGAGAGCTCCTCACTGGCTGCAGCACACTGTTCACTGGTAGCAGAATTGGTCTGTACTACCTGAGATACCTGACCGATCGCCTGGTCAATCTGGGAGATGGCTGTTGCCTGGTCATTGGAAGCCACGGCAATATTGCCTACCAGTTCAGCAACCTTGTCAATATTTGCGGCAATCTCATCTAATGCCTTAGCGGTAGACTCAGCAAGCTTCATACCGTGATCCACCTTGTGAATAGTATCCTCAATTTTCTCCTGAGTATCCTTGGCAGCGGAAGCACTTTTTGCAGCCAGGCTTCTGACTTCCTCAGCAACCACTGCAAAGCCCTTGCCGTGTACGCCGGCTCTTGCCGCCTCGACAGCCGCATTCAGCGCCAGAATATTGGTCTGGAATGCAATATCGTCAATGGTCTTGATGATCTTGGAGGTAACCTCGGAAGCATCTCCGATTTCATTCATGGCAGCAACCATGTTCTTCATCTTATCGTTACCGGAAATTGCCATATCCTTCACACCGGCTACCAGCGAATTAGCCTCATTTGCCTTAGTGGCATTGGTTTTGGTATTCTCAGCAATCTCATCCATGGAAGCGGTAACCTGTTCAATGGCGCTGGCCTGCTCCGTAGCACCCTGAGCCAGAGCCTGGCTGGCGCTGGCTACCTGTTCGGATCCAACGGTTACCTGCATGGTAGATTCCTTGATGTTGCCAAGCGTGGCATTGTTATCCTCCACCAGCTTTCTGAGCGCATGACCAAGAAGATCCTTATCGCTTCTGGGTTCAACCTTTACGGTCAGATTACCGCCGGCGATTCTGTTGGCAATATTTGCCTGCTCCTCCACTGCTTTTACTACAATGGCAAAATTATCCAGAAGCGCACCCAGCTCATCTTCCTGGTATTTCTCACAATCCACATCCACATCGCCCACAGCCAGCTTCTTTGCAGCCTCCGTCAGCTTATGAACAGGAATGGTGATGGACTTGATCAGCATGATGGAATAGCAGACGGCAACAACAACTGCCAAAAGGGTATTCAAAATCATCACACACTTCAAAATAACAATGTCCCTGCTCACAACGGCATCATTCTCAGCAGATTCCTTCTCCAATAATGACACCAGCTCAAACAGCTTATCCTCTGCAGACGCCGCAAGCTTGGTACCATTATTTTTCATATCCTGCTGGGCCGCTTTCAGCTGGGAACCCGTAGCCATCTCAATGTACTTGGCGGCTGTTTCGGCACAGGCATCCATGGCTTTTCTGACTTCCTTATATTTGGATGTCACCTCCGGTGAAAAATTGTCCAGCCTGTCCTCAAAGAGCTTCATAAATCCCGCGATGTCATTCTGATACTTTTCCATCTGTGCCGTCTGTTCCTTCAGACCGGCAGCGTCATTGTAATAAATAAACAGAATGTCACGTATGATTACCTGATTATTGTTAAAATCCGTAAATGCTTCACTTAAATAGTACTCACCCATGGCATAATTTTCATAGAGTTGCGTGCGTCCCTTGTTTACCAAATCCGTTGAAAACAGACCAAATCCGGTGAGTAACAGCATCAGCACCAGCATTGTTGCACTGTATATCGTAATCTTCTTTCTAACTGTTAAGTTTTTCATGGACAACTTCTTTAGCATGGCAGTCTCTCCCCCTATTCTTCCTCATCCTGCATCTCTTCCATGACCTCAAGATCCTCATCTTTAATCAGCTTTTCGGGGTCAATCAGAAGCTTCATCGTATCACCTGTTCTGGCAAGTCCGTAGACATATTTATTCTGTTCGGAATCCTTGCGTCCAAGGGACGGCGGCGGAACAATGTCGCTGTCCTGAATGGTATCTACCTCAGCAATCTTCTCAACAATCAGTCCAATCACCGTAGTCTTCACATTAATTACTATGATACAGGTTCTGTCCGTATATTCTACCGGGTCCATTTTGAATCTTACGCGGACATCAATGACAGGAATAATCTTTCCGCGAAGATTAATCAGCCCCTTAATGTAATCCTTTACCTCCGGAACCATGGTTATTGGCTGCATCATAATGATTTCATTTACATAGCTGATACTGATTCCAAAATATTCCTTTCCCACCTGAAAAGTCATAAACTGGCCTTTTTGAGTATCCTCGTCAAGCATTTCTTCTCTCTCTGCCATGTTCCTCATCCCCTTTCCTCGTCATGTATCAATCCTCCGATATCCAGAATCAGAGCTATACTTCCGTCACCAAGCTGTGTGCAGCCGGAGATTCCTTTTACCTTCTTCACATAGGAAGGAATCGGCTTTACCACGATTTCCTGCTCTCTCACCAGCTTGTCAATCAATACGCATACCTGCGTGTTTTCATGCTCCAGTACCATCACGATACCGTCATCCACCTTTTCCAGGGCATTGTCAAGTTCAAACCGTCTACTCAGACGCAGGAAGGGATAAGCCTCTCCCCGGAGAATAATGTATTCTTCTCCATCCGGTTCAGTGACGATGGAATTCTCCGTAAGCCGCACAAACTCCTTTACGGAAGAGGTCTCGATCACAAAGGAAGAGTTGCCCGCCTGGATCACAATTCCGTTGATGATCGCCAGCGTCAGGGGAATCACCAGACGCATCTCGGAGCCCTTGTTCAGCTCGCTGGAAATCTCCAGCCTGCCGCCGATGCTCTGAATATTCTTTACCACCACGTCCATCCCGACGCCGCGTCCGGAATACTCCGTTACCTGCTCCTTGGTAGAGAAGCCGGGCAAAGTGATAAAACGATAGATTTCATTGTCGGTATAGTCCGTAATCTCCTTATCCTTTGACCCGAGCAACCCTTTATCTCTCGCCTTCTCAAAGAGCTTCTGTTTATCCAGTCCCTTACCGTCATCTCTGACAATAATATATACCTTACCGCCTTCATTCCGGGCTTCCAGCGTGATCTTGCCCTTAGCAGACTTTCCAAGCGCCACTCTTTCCTCGGCATCGGTCTCGATACCGTGGTCAACGGAATTTCTCACCAGATGCATCAGGGGGTCAGAGATATGTTCGATAATGTTCTTGTCCACCTCTGTGGTCTCTCCGATGACCTCCAGCTCAATCTCCTTGCCCAGCTTCTTTGACACATCAAAGACAATGCGGCGCATCTTCTGAAACACGTTGGTCAGAGGCATCATACGCATGGACATGATGACCTCCTGCAGCTCCGTCGTAATCTTCGCCAGCTGCGCGGAAGCCTTCTGGAAATTAGGCAGATCCATTCCGTTCAGATCCGGATTCTGCAGAACTACCGCCTCGGCAATCACAATCTCACCGATTAAGTCCATGAGCATATCCATCTTTTCCACATTGATGCTGATAATGCTCTGCTGCTTGGGCTGGTTCTTCGCAAGGGTCTTTCCTTTACCGGTTTCCTTCGCCTTAATAACGTATTCACCCGGGGTAACCGCCTTTTCCTTCTTCTCTGCCGGAGGCTCTTCTCCCAGGTCAATGACGATTTTCTGTTCCTCAGGCTGGGTAACTCCGCCAAAGCCCTTGATGAACTGCTCCGCCGTAATTCTCTCAATGTCAATCTGATTGGCCTCTGCGCTGTCAATCAGACTTAAAATCTCATCCTTCTCACTTTTGGTCTGAAGCAGCATGTAAAAGCCCTCAGACAGGATGACATTTGCGCTGTCCTCATTTGAGATGATGTCCTCCGGTGTATACAGCAGATCCTCCGCGATCTCTTTTAATGCATAAGTTGCGGAATACGCCCGGATATTACTCATCTGTGTGTCATTTCTGTAATGAATCACAATCCGGTAAAACTTGCTGTCTTCACTTGCCACAGGCGCAATATAGAACTGCGTCGGCTCCTCGTGCTTATTTTCCCTGGGAAGACGAATACCCTGCTCCTTAATCTCGCCCTTGATACGTTTTAGGAAATTGTCAAGATCCTCCAGGATTTCTTTTTCATCGCCGTCAGGCTTCTCACCGTCCTTAATCTTGTCCATTTCCCCATTGACAAAATCAGAAACGGCCAGAACCTTCTCTACCAATTCCAGATGTGGAACATTTTCGGGATGGGATTCTCTTAAGTAGTAAAAAACATCCTCCAGCTTATGAGTCACCCTGGTGATGTTTTCATACATCATGATTCCCGAGGAACCCTTGATTGTGTGCATGATGCGGAATATCTCATTGATATCCGTATCATCAAAGCAGTCCGCATCCTGTTTTTCCAGAATGATGCCTTCCAGCTTCTCCAACAGCTGACCGCTCTCATACAGAAACATATCAAGCATTCCGTCCACGTTGAATTCTTCTGCCATATTTCCCCTTTCCGGCATCTCGCGGTCTTTCCCGCGACACTGCCGTTTTGTACATTATCCTGCTCAATCCTTCGTCAGATTAAGCCAAGCTTTCTCAATACCTGTTCAAATCTGTCTACATCAATCGGCTTGCCGGAATACGCTTCACAGCCAAGCTCAAATGCCTTCTTAACGTTACGTTCCTCATTCAGCGCAGTGGTCATGATAATCTTGACTCTCTGATCCTTTGTTATACCACGCTCAGCCTCAATGTCACGAATAGCCTTAAGCACCTGGTATCCGTCCAGAACAGGCATCATCACATCCAGACATACAAGGTCATAGGGCTCTCCGTCCTCCAACGCCATCATATATGCGTCGACAGCTTCCTCGCCGTCTACCGTTACATCACATTCCCCGTACTGTGACAGGTACTTATCCATAAATTTTCTGCTCGCAAAATCGTCCTCTGCTAAAAGCGTCTTCATTTTTATTCTCCCCTTTCCATCTTTCACAAATCTTTTGTCACTGTCTCATCGTCAATCCCTGCCGAAAGCTTATAGCTTTAACAGGCTGTACACCTTATTTGCGATTGCCGTAAGCGGCAACTGGTATTTTACCGCCCCGATATCGTAAGCTACCTTGGGCATACCGTACACAACACAACTGGGTTCATCCTCACCAATGGTAATCGCACCCGCCTGCCTCATTTCCAGAAGCCCCCGGGCACCATCTCCGCCCATTCCCGTGAGAATAATTCCTATTGCCTTATTGCCGGCTGTCTTTGCCACTGACTGGAACAAGACGTCCACAGAAGGACAGTGACCGTTAACCTTCTCTGTTCCGCGACATTCCACCTGATAATTATCCCCAACCTTTACCAGCCGCATATGCTTATCACCCGGAGCGATCAACACCTGTCCCGGAACCACCCTGTCTCCGGTCTGTGCCTCTTTCACCGCCACCTCACACTGGTTATTCAATCGGTCCGCATACATTTTGGTAAATCCGGGAGGCATGTGCTGCACAATAATCACTCCGGGAATGTTTCTCTTAAACTGTTTTACTACCTCGAAAATCGCCTCTGTTCCGCCTGTGGACGCACCAATCGCAACAATCCTGTCTCTTGCCGCGGGATTAATCTCCCCTACAAAGGTTTTGGCACCTTCGTGAAGTTTCATGTTACCCACCTTTGCCGTGGAGGCTATTTTCACCTTGGTCACAAGCTCCTGTTTTAAAAACTCGTTGATACCTTCCGCGCTCATATTCACGGGCTTGTTGATAAAGTCAACCGCTCCTGCCTCCAGTGCATCAAAAACGGAATTATTTAAAGCACTGATCACCACCACCGGCAGCGGATACTGCGGCATCAGCCTTCTCAGAAACTCAATACCACTCATTCTGGGAAGCTCCACATCCAGGGTCATCACATCCGGTTTGTACTGAATGATGGCGTCTCTCGCCTCATAGGGGTCCGACGCCTGGGCAACCACCTGAATATTCGGATCCGAATTCAGACTCTGCACCAAAAGCCTGCGAAACAGTAGAGAATCATCAACAACTAGTACTCTGATCGGTCTCATGTTTCCTTACTCCTTTTTCCTGTATATTGATGGTTGCACATACTGAAACTGTATTCTGTTTTTGTCCAGGGATTCGGTGGCTCCGATAATCAGATAGCCTCCCGGCTCCATAAACCGATAAATCTTGTCAATCAGACGGTACTTCACATCGTCATTAAAATAGATCATGACATTTCTGAGGAATACCACATGAAACTTTCTCTTAAAGGGAAACTCGTCCATGAGATTGAATCTCCGGAAGATAAGCTGTTTCTTTAATTCATCCCGGACAGCGTACTCTTCTCCATGATTGATAAAATATCTTCTCTTCCAGATCTCCGGAAGAGGGTCAATCTGTTCCTTTAGGTAAACGCCCTTTACGGCGTGCTCCAAAACTCTGGTCGATATGTCCGTTGCAAGGATTCTGGTATCCCAGTTTGCCGCCTCCAATCCAAAGAAATCCGACACCACCATAGCCAGTGTATAGGGCTCTTCCCCGGTAGAGGAAGCCGCGGACCAGATTCCGAGATCCCTTGTTTTCTCCTCCTTCACCTTCAGGTAAGGCAGAATCACCTGTCTCAGATACTCAAAATGAGCTTGCTCCCGCAGGAAATATGTATGATTTGTTGTCAGGGCATCTATCAGCCCTTTGGACTCTGCCCCCTGAAAATCCATCTCTGCCTTTGACATAAACTCTTCAAAGCTGTCATAGCCGTTGTGCAGAAAATGTGTTTCCAGTCTTCCGTTTACCAGGATTCTCTTCTGGCTTAAATCTATACCATAGTGTATCTTTACATAACGCACTACGCGGTCAAACTGAGCATCTGTTAGCACTTGTTTCTCCTATACTACAATCCATGAATCAATATTATTCTTTTCGACAATTTATGTCAATAAAAACAATTGTCTACTCTATTTCCATTACGTGGAACTGTTTTTGTATTTTATTCACCACATCAACGATACCGGGGTCATATAAGGAACCGCTTCCCTTATTGATCTCCTCCATCGCCTGCTGCAGGGAATAACCGTCTCTTCCCGTGATATTATCCAGATCGTTAATCACCACCACGATTCTTGCAGCTAATGGGATATCATTTTCTCTGACTCCCTCGGGATATCCGCTTCCGTCCCAACACGCATGATGATATCTGGCGATCTGAATGGCCATATCCATAAAACGACTGTTTCCGCTTCCGATCTCCTCCAGGATACCTGCCCCCAGCTCCGTACGTTTTTTCAACTTTTCCTTACGCTCAGACTCCGTCATCTCCTGATTGCAACTATTAATTTCCTCGTCTGTCATCACAATGCTTCCGATATCATGCAGCTTTGCCGCAACCTCGATGCATTCCACAAATTCATCCGTTATACTGTCCTCATATCTGGAAACCAGCTGCATACTCTGTGCCAGCAGACGGCTGTTGTAACCCACTCTCTCCAGATGATTTCGAATATGGCTGTCTCGTCTCTCGGCAATATTGGCCAGAGCCATCAATACATTGGCTCTTTCCTTCTCCATTTGTTTCTTCTGCTCCGTAACCATGCGGTGCATCATTCGGTTATAGTTTTCCATCTCCTGTTTGATACGGTAGCTGTTGAGATGGTTGTTGATACGCATGATTACTTCCAACGGCTCAAAAGGCTTGGCTATAAAGTCCACTGCTCCGGCAGAAAATGCTGCCTTTTTTTCTTCCCCGGAATCCGCTACCGTGATAAAAATGAAAGGAATATCCCTGGTTCGGGGATTCTCCTTGACAATCTTACAAAACTCCAATCCATTCATTCCCGGCATGGAAAAATCCGACAATATGAGCTCAGGCTTGTTCTCCTTCATGATATCCAACGCTCTCTGTGCACTCAGCGCACACATGGGTTCGTAACCTTCGCTTAACAGAATATTTTCCAAGATTCTGAGGTTGACGCTGATATCGTCAACAATTAAGATTTTTGCCGGTTCTTTTTTGCTAGAGGAATTCTCCATAGTCATACCTCTCCTTATCCTAACAGAGTGTCCAACTCAGCCTTCAATTGCTCATAGGCTGCGATACTCTTCTCGTGGTTTTCTTTGCGAATTGCCATCTCCAGACGGAGAATATTGCGTTTTAAATCAACTTCCGAGTTCTCCGTCAGCGCCTTGATGGTCTCCGCCAGAGACTCCGCCTTATCCCAGGAACCAAGCTCAATACAAAGCACCAGCTTCTCCATTCGCTTATGAATCTCTTTTTTGTTGCTCTCAGAACCGAACTCAAAGGAATTGTCCTGTTCGTCATTGCTGTACATGGTTCCTGTCCACTTGCTGCAGGCATTGGAGGGTGCACTAACGTTCTCATTATTCCCCATCTTCAGACGAATACTGAAGGAAAAGCAGCTTCCCTTTCCCTTTTCGCTTTCCAGATGAACAGTTCCGTCCATCATCTCCACCAGCTGTTTGGTGATGGATAAGCCAAGACCGGTACCGCCAAACCGTCTGGTGATGGAAGCATCCACCTGCTTAAAGCTCTGAAATAACCTGTCCTGCTCCTCCCTGGAGATACCGATACCGGTATCCCTTACCATGAAAAACAACTCTACTTCGTCATTTACCTGCATGGTCATGCTGACATCCACGCTGATCTGACCCACGAGGGTAAACTTTACCGCATTAGAAAGCAGATTGTTCAGAATCTGCCCTACGCGCAGCGCATCTCCAATCAAAAACTGCGGTATGTTCTCATCTATGTAAACACTGAGATGCAGTTCTTTTTTATTGATTTCCACCGCATGAGTGGAGAGAATCCGATCCATCATCTCATAAAAATCAAACTCAGCCTCATCCATCAGGAACTTACCCGACTCAATCTTGGAGAAGTCCAGAATATTGTTGATAATGGATGACATGTTGTCACAGCAGTAGAGAATAATCTCCAATGTCTTTCTCTGTTCATCGTCCTGAATCGACTCAAGAAGATTATTGACATGTCCCTTGATACCATTTACCGGAGTTCTGAGTTCGTGGGTCACATTGGCCGTGAATTCATTTCTCTGACGCTGATTTGACTCCTCTTCCTCTTTCAGCTGCTTGATCCGGATATTCATGTTATTGCGGAAGGTGATATCCTCGGCGAGAAGCACCTCCACATTTTCCTCCAGGCTAAACAGCCGTATGGACACCGCAAAGCAGGAACTGTTCTTGCGGTACATGGCCGTCTCCTTCTTCTCCCTTAGCTTCTCCAGATCAAACTCGATAAACTCGCCGTTTTCTCTCTGAAATTCCTGCCGGAAGAGCTCAGACATGCTGCGTCTCTGCAGCTCTTCTCCGGTATAATTCAGATTCTCCCGGGCGGAAACGTTACCATAAAGTATATGTCCCTGCCGGTCAAACACGATTACTATGTCAGAGGTTTCCTCTATTATCAGGGAATCCTTTACTTTATCTTCCCATGCCCCGCTCATCTGCCCACCATCCTTCTCGCTTACTGCAGAAAAACATTCCAAGTCAAATTTTACCATATTTTAGCCTTTTTTACAATCATATGACACACAATTATAAATTGCTTTCTTAAATATTTTCAAAAATGTGCTTGTTTTGTCGTTTGTATTCGCCAGGTTTCATGATACAATAAAAGAGTAACCGACAGGCAAAATTTGAATTGGAGGTAAAATATGGGGATTCTCAATAAAATTTTCAGGAAAAATCAGGACAGTAACAAGAAAAGTACTAATACACTTATAGAAGATATTCATCAGGCATCGGAATGGGTGGTCAAGGCACTGAACTCATCCGGCTACAAGGCTGATTATTCTTTGGAAAGCATGAAGGAAATTGACAGATTTTTCGATGAGCAGAGTTCTGAAACAGGGCTGCTTTCAAAAAATCGCGGTATGATTTTATTCAGTTTAGCTTCCTATATAGGTGAAGTTGCTATCAGATTATACGGTGGCGAATGGATTACTGATGACAGCAACCCTGAAGGAGAACTGTATATTTCCGTGAAATTAGCGGATGGCACTGTCATATGGCCCGCTATGAGATGTATAAAAAGATATAATGACGGGCGCGAAGCAAGCATCTATGACTATCTTTATGTCCTGAAGGGTTACCCCCGCGCTGACTTCCGATAGGAGAGGTAAAGCAGACAGGATTGTTATACTAAACTAAAAATCATAGAGTTTTATGGAGACAGGACGATGAAAAAGAAGCATTGGAGAAAATCGATTTATTTATTATACTGATGCAGACGAAAATCCGGATCAGCTGGGTCTTTCCATGATTTAAATATATGAAAGGTATGCGCTGGGTTATAGCCATGACTTTAAGGTGCAAGGGGAAGGTTCACCACATGATATTTACCTGTGGGAGTATACCATGGACCTGAAGGACCGGATTTTGTTGTTTTTCACCTTGCAGACGATAAAAGAAAAGAACAGATTTCTATTTACTTGGAAACAAATGGGTTATAGTTTTTTCGTTGAATAAGGAATACTATATTTCTATGGAGGAGTGGCACATCAACATTGTATGGATGTTATGATTGCCGAAATGTGGAATGAATAAAAAGACCTTGTATGTAACCGATTTGGACGGCACCTTGATGCGAAATGATAAAACACTATCGGAGGATACGATTCGTATCATTAATTCATTAATTGACCAAGGGATGCTTATCACCTATGCCACAGCCCGCTCCTTTCACAGCGCATGGGAAATCACGAAAGAGATACATTTTTCAGTACCTGTGATCACACGGAACGGAACCGTGCTGGCGAATCAGCTTCTGAAAAAAGAGACAGATATACAGCAGTTTTCAGATTGTGACGTGCATCGGTTGAGGCATATGCTGTCGGGGATTATTGAGCATAAGGGATTTGTTACAGCTTATTTTGATGGTCGTATGACTAAGTCCTACCGCAAAGGAGAATTGACCATAGGATTACAGAAGTATGTTGATAATCATTCCGGCGATAAAAGAATGAAACCTGTTACGGATGATATGGACTTATTTGCGGGAATTGTCACCTATGTTACCTTGATTGCGGAAAAAGAAGAATTACAGCCGGTCTATGAAAAGCTGCATCATACCGGAAACTGGGAATGCGTTTTTCAAAAAGATACCTACGGGGATGAGTATTGGCTGGAAATCTGCCCTCATGGCGCGACCAAAGCACAGGCTGTCTTAAAGTGCAAAGAGAATCTTGGATGCGACAGAATTGTTGTTTTCGGAGATTCCATAAACGATCTTTCCATGTTTGAAATAGCTGATGAAGCATATGCAGTAGCAAATGCAATAGACGAAGTTAAAAGCAGGGCAACGCTTATCATTGACAGTAATGAAAATGATGGCGTAGCTAATTTCCTGATGAAGCAGTACTCATACCCACCGCATCAATCTCTTCCCTGGTAAATCCCGCTTTCAGAATAATCTCCACGTCAAGCTGTGCTTCCAGCATTTTATGTAAGGTTTCTGCCCTACCTTCTGCCCTACCTTCTGCCCTGCCTTCTGACCAACCCTGCTTTCTTATTTTCTGTTCTCTCTCAAAACTCTTCATATACGCGAGCCCTACCTCTCTGTCTCGTTTGACCTCTGTAACCATTTTATGCAGGGATTTCAGCCCTTCCGTCTGCGCATTTTCATCGGAAGGATCCTCCATATAATGCAGTAGTCCAAGCAATTCCTCCGGTGGATTTTGTATCCTCACCCACAATGAATTTTTGTGGAACCACTATAAGTTTTCCAAGCTTTCTGTGCAGGATACATTCCAGGATATACCTGGAAGCATTACTGCTTATTCCTTCCACTGCAGCCTGTGAAGCTCACCCTCCGTCTGAAACTGAGAAAAGCCGTTCTGGCGGAGTGCTTCGTAAAGCACAATAGCTACGGAATTGGACAGGTTCAGGGAACGGATTTCCGGCAGCATGGGAATACGGATACAGCTTTCTTCGTTCTCCACCAGAATCTCTTCCGGAATTCCGGCACTCTCCTTGCCGAACATGATAAAGTCCTCCGGTCCAAAGGAAACTTCCGTATAACAGCGTTTTGCTTTTGTGGTAGCCATCCAGATTTTTGCACCCGGATGGCTGTTTTTAAACTCTTCAAAGTTAACATATCTGTGGACATCCAGAAGATTCCAGTAATCCATACCTGCGCGTCTGATGGATTTTTCATCCAGATGAAAGCCCAGAGGTTCAATCAGGTGCAGAGAGGTACCCGTAGCAACGCAGGTACGTCCGATATTTCCGGTATTTGCCGGTATCTCCGGCTGATGTAAGATGATATGCATGACTAAGTTACTCCCTGTCCGATTCTCTTCGGATCATCAATTCGCGCCAGGCTATTGATTTTGATCGAATTGCTGATTATTGTCAATCTGCTGATTTTCACTGAACTGCTTTTTTCGTCAACCCTTATTTTCCCGAAGCTTCTTCACGAAATGCTCCAGTCTTCCGATGGCAATCTTCAGATTCTCCAACGAGTACGCATAGGAGATACGCAGGAAGCCTTCGCCGCAGTCGCCAAAGGCTGTACCCGGAACCACTGCCACCTTTTCCTCCTCCAGAAAACGTGTGGCAAACTCTTCACTGGTCATGCCAAATTCTTTGATACAGGGGAAAACATAAAATGCACCGTAGGGTTCAAAGCACTCCAGCCCCATCTCGCGGAAAGCATTCATAAGATAACGGCGGCGCTGATTGTATGCCGTGCGCATCTCGGCAATGTCCGGATCTCCGTTTTTCAAAGCATCCACGGCAGCGAACTGTCCCGTAGTGGGCGCACACATAATGGCAAACTGATGAATCTTGGTCATCTGGGCAATGATGTTTTCGGGACCACAGACATAACCCATTCTCCAGCCGGTCATGGCATAAGCCTTGGAGAAGCCGTTGATTAATAGTGTCCTCTCCTGCATGCCGGGCAGGCTTGCAATGGAAACATGCTCTCCCTTGTAGGTCAGCTCAGCGTAGATTTCATCAGACATGACATAAATGTCATGTTTTATAATCACCTCTGCAATTGCCTCCAGATCCTTTCTCTCCATGATGGCACCGGTAGGATTGTTGGGAAAAGGCAGAATCAGGATCTTGGTCTTGTCGGTGATGGCATCCTCCAGTTCCTGTGCCGTGAGGCGAAACTCATTCTCTGCCTTGAGGTTAATGATAACCGGAGTTGCACCTGCCAGCACCGCACAGGGCTCATAGGACACATAGCTGGGCTGGGGAATCAGCACCTCATCCCCGGGATTAATCATGGCACGCAGTCCGATGTCAATAGCCTCGGAACCTCCTACCGTCACCAGCACCTGCTTCTTCCAGTCGTAGGTAAGACCGTTTTTACGCTTCATATAATGGCAGATTTCCTGACGCAGTTCCTCCAGACCGGCATTGGAGGTATAATGGGTTTTTCCCTTTTCGAGGGAATAGATACCCTCTTCTCTGATGTGCCAGGGTGTGTCAAAATCAGGCTCACCCACACCCAGAGAAATAGCACCCTTGATTTCCTTTACAACATCAAAAAACTTACGGATTCCTGAGGGTTTAATCTCAACAACTTTATCTGCTAACGGGTTTCTCATGGTGTAATCATCTCCCTTTCATCTTCCGTTTTCTGACCGAACACGGTGCCGTGATCCTTGTATTT
>SAMEA3663280__coassemble_215_pt1 | contig 23068 bp, 20 predicted proteins | sample SAMEA3663280__metabat2_low_PE_020 | metagenome-assembled genome bin SAMEA3663280 (sample SAMEA3663280) | pig gut metagenome | biome: pig gut; feature: pig-associated habitat; material: faeces | place: China | collected 2013
GCCGGCCATGATACTGCAACAGACGCCCAAAGCCCTTCGTGGTGCCAAGTTACCCATTATTAAGGCTAAAATCGGGCCTCAGATCATGCCCCTGATCTGCGATGAGAAGATTTTCGATTCCGTTCCCGTAAAAAAAGAGGTAAAGGCTGCTGTCAGCGGTATTTACGTACTTGAGGTAAAGGGACTTCACGGTAAGCCTGTTGCCCAGCCCGTGAAGAAAAAGAGCCGCTTCAGGCGGGCGCTGGAGGCTGCCCAGGAAAAAGCCGGCGCTAAGCCCCTTAAGTAAATAGGAAAGCAGATCTTTCTCTATGTATTCCGGCAAATAAAATTGCGACTTGACAGAAAGACTTCGGAAGACTATAATTTGCTTTGTCAATTTTACGTTAAAATTGAAAAATACACACGATATAAGGAGAGGAAAAATGAAAAAGAAAAAGTTTTTAGTGTTACTGTTGACTTTTATTATGGTATTTGCTCTTGCTGCCTGCGGCGGTGACAAGGATGACGATGATGATGATGACAAGAGCAGCAAAAAGAAGAACGAACAAGATGATGATGACGATGATGATGATGACGATGACGACAAAAAGTCCAATAAAGATGATGACGATGATGACAAAAAGGCTTCCGCTTCAAGTATAGACGGAACATGGTACTATAAATTTGATGCTTCCGAAATGCTGGGGGAAGAACTTGGGATTGATGACATTAGTTTTGTTATGGATGTCTACTTTTCCTTTGACGAAGATGATGCAACCATGGAGATGTATATTGACGAGGACTCCTTTGCTTCTCAGATGGAGGACATTATGGTTGACTACATGTATGACCAGTTCGAACAAATGGGACTTTCCAAATCTGATGCGGATGCAGCGTGCGAAGAAGAGTACGGTGACGATGTAAAGGGTTATGTAAAATCCATGCTTCCCGAACTTCTTGCTGAAGCCGGTGATGAGTTCTCTATGTCCGGTTACTACAAGACCGAAGGGGACAAGCTGTTCTTTGCCGAGGACGAAGATGACTTCGACGAGGATGACTATATCCTCTTTGAACTCAAGGGTAAGAAGCTGACACTTGACGATCCTGAGGGTTCCGATACTATTCCCGATACCGAGATTCCACTTCCTCTGACCCTGGAGAAGGTTAAGTAATCTGAAATACAATAATTTTTGCCACCGGTATATGCCGGTGGCATTTTTGTTTGTCATCTCGTACAATACGGGATAAAATAGTGGGCATGCACAATTTGACAAGAACGGTGTGATTGGATATAATAAAGCAAAACCTTGTATACAAAATACAAGCAGAGATAAGGCGCTACTATGGATCGAATAACACTGAAGGCTTATGCAAAAATAAACTTAGGTCTGGATGTCACAGGCAGGCTCCCCAACGGCTATCACACCGTAAAAATGATTATGCAGACCCTGGGAATCTGCGATGAAGTCACTTTGGAGAAAACCGCAAAAGGGATTCACATTACTACAGATTCCGCAGAACTACCCAATAATGAAGACAATCTTATGTGGAAGGCGGCCGCCCTGATGCAGCAGACCTATCGTATCCCGGGTGGTGTCCTGATTCATCTGGTGAAAAATATCCCCATCGCTGCAGGAATGGCCGGCGGTAGCACTGACGCTGCAGCAGTCATGCGCGGCATGAACCTTTTATATGATTTAAACATTCCGAAAGAGGAATTGATGACGCTTGCCGTCTCCATCGGAGCAGATGTTCCCTATTGTATCCTTGGCGGCACCGCCCTGGCAGAGGGCATCGGAGAAGAACTCACCTCTCTTCCGCCTATGCCGGCCTGCTATCTTCTGGTTGCCAAGCCTGACATCAATGTCTCCACAAAATACGTCTATGAGCATCTGGATAAGGCACAGGCTTTGCCGCACCCCGATATAGACGGCATCGTATCCTCGATAAAGAATCAGGACATTAACGGCGTTCTCTCTCGCCTGGGAAATGTACTTGAGACCGTCACGGTTCCTGCCTATCCTGTAATCAATACCCTAAAAGAAGAAATGCTTCGCCTTGGCGCCGAAGGAACGCTGATGAGCGGCAGCGGTCCCACCGTGTTCGGCATCTTCAGAGATCTTCCTTCGGCAGAGAGCGCTTATATACAGCTGAAGCAGGAAAAGCTGGCAAAACAGATTTTTGTGACTACCCCAGTGCAGACGATCTGACCGCCGTTTCTTAACGAGAAAGGCAGGGTAATTATATGAAAGACAACTTATTGGAAAACATGAATACATTTCTCCCCCTGCGGGATGTGGTGTTCAACACGCTTCGACAGGCTATCCTGACCGGCGAACTCAAACCCGGCGAACGCCTGCTGGAGATACATCTTGCCGACAGACTGGGAGTCAGCAGGACGCCCATCCGTGAGGCCATTCACAAGCTAGAGCTGGAGGGGCTTGTCACGCTGGTTCCCCGGCGCGGTGCGGAGGTGGCGCAGATTACCGAGAAAAGCATGAATGACGTGCTGGAAGTCAGAAGGACTTTGGACGCTCTATGCGCCGAGCTTGCCTGCGACCGTATCACGGAAGAAGAGCTAAACGATCTGAAGCATGCCTGCGACAATTTTGAAGCGGCTGTCAAAACCGGTGATTTCAAAAAAATTGCCCAGTCCGACGTTCCTCTTCACGACCTCATCGTACGAGCCACAGGCAATGCGCGTCTGTTACAGCTGATCAACAATTTATCGGAACAGATGTATCGTTATCGCTACGAATACATTAAGGACACCAGTCAGCATGAAACCCTGGTGGAAGAGCATAGAATTATCTATCAAAGCATTGTGAACAAAGATAAGGAGACCGCCAGCGCGGCTGCCATGACACACATCGACAATCAGAAGCGCTCCATTATCCGGAAAATCCGTCAGGAAAGCAAAAAAACAGATTAAACAAGGCAAACTGTGGTAATAATCTCACTATGGAAAGTGAGGTTGTTATATGAAACTGCAAAATATCAGAAATATATTACGTATCACTGCTCTCGTCTGTGCTATGTACGGCTGGTGGGGACTTCTCTATCCGGAGTTCACTCTGACCCCGGACACCGTAAAAGTCATCAGCACAGAGGAAAACGGCGAAGAGTCGGCAGAGGAGAATCAGGACTTTGACTATGATATGTATCTTGATCTTCTAAATGCCGGCGGCAAAAATATCCGTTTTCGGAGCAGACTTCTTACCGAGCTATGTTCATTTTGGGAGGTTCATTCATGGGAGAAATCAACATCGAACTGATGCAAAAGGATTCCCCCATCGGCATCTTTGATTCCGGTGTTGGCGGACTCACCGTAGTCCGGGAAATCATGCGTCAGATTCCCAACGAAAAAATCATATATTTTGGCGACACCGCGAGAGTTCCCTACGGCAGCAAGTCCCAGGAAACCGTCACAAGGTACTCTGAACAGATTGTACGGTTTCTAAGGCAGTTCAATGTCAAAACCATCGTGGTGGCCTGCAACACAGCAAGCGCATATGCTCTGGATACCCTGGAGGAAGCCAGCGATATCCCCATCATCGGCGTGGTAAAGCCCGGTGCAAGGGTGGCAGCCGATGTCACCAGAAACGGGCGTATCGGGGTCATTGCCACAGAGGCTACCATCGGCAGCCGGATGTATTCGAAATACATACAATCTATCAGCTCAAATGTCACCATCTACGGCAAAGCCTGCCCCCTCTTCGTGCCCCTTGTGGAGGAAGGGCTGCTGGAGGATCCTGTGACTGACGAGATTGCCCGTCGTTATCTGGCAGAACTGATCGACATTGATATCGACACATTAATCCTCGGCTGTACCCATTATCCCCTGATTCGCTCCACCGTGGGACGCATCATGGGAGACAGGGTCACTCTGGTAAATCCTGCCTACGAGACGGCTCTGGAACTGAAACAACTGCTGGCAGGTAGAAACATGCTCAATGATGCACCTCCAAAGCTGGGCAGTGAACAATACCGCTTTTTTGTCAGCGACAAAGCCGAAAAGTTCGTTCGCTTTGCCAATTCTATTATCAAATACGGCATACTCTCCGCCAAAGCCGTAAATATCGAGGAATATTAAATTGACCAGATTTGTACATATCACCGTAAACAGCATCCAGACCGACGAGTTCGGTGAGGAGCTGACCACCGAGTTGTTCTCAGAGGGAGAATACTTTGATAAAGACGGATGCCGCTATCTTTTGTACGAGGAAACAGACCCCGAGACAGAGGAGGTCAGCAAAATCACTCTGAAATGCGAAGCCGGCAGTCTCCTGCTTACCAGAAGAGGTCCTGTCCACACTAGGATGCATTTTATTCCCGGACAGATCTGCCCGGCAGAATACATCACCCCTTACGGTACTTTACACCTTCAGATTCACGCGGAAGAAGTCCGCATGCTATTTGGAGACAGCAAAGGTGAGATACACCTCGAATATACGCTTTACTGCGACGGAAAAGTACTCTCCCACTGCAGCATGCGCATCAGCTGCCGGGTACTCTCCACGAATACCTGACCGCAATAAATTTGAAAACAAGCTAATATATTTCCGTATTATGCCGAAATAACAATTAGAAAGACATCTCCACAAGGATGTGGAGATAACACTAAATTAGGTGCATAGACACCGGAAAGAGGGAAAACATGAGTGTAAACGGAGTTACATCAACCACCCAGACTGCCTACAGCTATTCTACTGCGGAAGCTCCCAAGGCAAATGAGAAAAATGAGGTTACAAAAAAAGAAGGCGCTGCTGATACCGGCGTGGTATATGAGCCCTCCAAGGAAGTAAAAAGCGATTCTGTCAAGAAAACCTACACCCCTGACACAAATCTGATTAATAAGTTGAAGGCAGATGCAGAAGCCCGTACCGAGCAATTGCGCAGCCTGGTAGAAAAAATGATGATGGGACAGGCCGACTCCTACGGAAAGGCCAATGATATCTGGTCCTTCCTGCGCAGCGGTAATTTCACCGTAGATCCCGCCACCAAATTGCAGGCACAGGAAGATATCTCCGAGGATGGCTACTGGAGCGTAAAGCAGACCTCCGAGAGAATCCTTGATTTTGCAAACGCCCTGACCGGCGGAGACCCCGATAAGATCGAGTCCATGCGCGAGGCATTCAAGAAGGGCTACGAGCAGGCGGAAAAGACCTGGGGTGGAGAACTTCCCGAGATATCCAAAAAGACCTACGACGCAGTCATGAAAGGCTTCGATGAGATGGCCGCTGCGGTAAAAGCCTCCGAAGAGATCACGAAATAAGTCGAACTGAATTACCACCAACATACAAGAACCCTTGACCTGCCACTGTCACAGGCCGAGGGTTCTTCCAATTCGACTCCGCTTGTTTCCCGCTTTTCAGCTCCCCTTCACAATCAAAAGCTTCTGACCCTTTGTAAGTTCATCACTTTCCAGGTGATTCAACTCTCTCAGTTTATCCACAGACACATAATATTTCCGTCCGATATTCCACAGGTTATCCCCCTCCTTCACGCTGTAGATCACCATACCGGGAAGGCTCATCTTTTTTGCGGTATCCAAGGGTGCAACCATCGCCTGACTTATCAGGCTCATTGGAATCTTTTGAAATACCACTGCAATAAAAGACAACACCGCCTTGACATCCATCTCCTCACTGTCCAACATGGTCATCTGAAGCTGTTCAATCTCCGGCCTCGCAATCTCGAAACCTCCCTCAGTGATTCCCGGCACCTCCAACATATACTGATAAGGGATCTGAAATTCCGTACAACCATAAGGATCTTCATCTTCCCCTGTGATATACATTGTCCTTAGGTTCATAGTTCCCTGTAACATGATACCGTTTTCTGAGATTTCCTGATGATCCGGAGAAACCGTTCCCTCACTGTGCAGCAGCTGCAACACTTTTCCGGTCTTGATCTGTACCCGGTCGGCAACCTTTGTCTTGCCCGTAACTCTGGACAGAAGCTTGCGCATCTCTGCCTCATGCATTATCGTATCCACTTCACTGGTCACTCCGTAAATATCAGTAATGATATCCAATGCTTCTTCCTCGTACATTCGTACAGCGCAATCAAGCACAAGCTCCAAGCCTACACTTCGTTCCTCCCCGTCAAGGTCAGGACGAACCGTCAACTCCTTCTGCCCGATTTTCCATCTGACATCCGGTATCATACCCTCACTGCAGCCGTGGCATTCCATGGTGCCGCTGAAGGGAAGTACCGTTTCAAAACTTCTTACCGGGTGTTCCTCCCCCTCTCCCTCATACAGGAAAAAAATATGAATGTCCCCTGATACGGAGATTTTTTCTTCCATAGGTTTGAAATTCATATCACCGAGAGAAACCGTACTCCATAAGATCTGAAAGATATTCGGATAATTGGCAGGCAATGTCACTTCTTCCTTCAGCCGAAAAATATCATTTTTACAGATTGCTACCTGCACCGGCTCTAACGATACTTTTCGATACTCTACCCGTTCCTCACCATGAACTGCTACGGGAACCTCTTCATCATAGATTTCACGGATTCCGGAAGTCAGCGTAATCAGTGTCTGCAGATTGAGTTTTCTGGAATTGATCAGGCCTACCGTAAGGTCCTCAACCTCCCCCTCCACCATAACATGCTCTGCCGGTGTGGCACCGTTCATATTGATTTTTTCCTCAAAAGGCAGACGACCCTCCAGCACAGCAAGATTACAACCGCTCTCCTCCGTGTGATATAACACGGAATAAGCCAGGTATCCCTTAACATGAACCACATCTGTTCCCGGCTTTATCTCCTCAATAACCACTTCACCCTTCTCCAGGTTCAGGGTGTGAATATCCGGTTTGTTTTCGGGAAGATTCACATCATCTTCCAGTGCAAACTGTGTCACAGCCTCTGTTTTCATGCGGTCCATATGTATATTTCTTTTAATCAGTTCCACAAAAATACCTCCGTATATATACTGGTATAAGTATATATATGGAGGTTGTAAACAGTTTATTCCTGTACAGCACCAATCAGATCAGTCAGCTTCTCAATATTGTACTGCTTCATATATGCTTCGATTCCATCTACCACCTCGCTTGTGGCATAAGGATTAACGAAGTTCATGGCACCGATGCTGACGGCGCTGGCACCTGCCAGCAGGAATTCTATGGCGTCCTCGGCTGTGGCGATACCGCCCATGCCGATGATGGGAATCTTCACTGCATGCGCAGCCTGATATACCATACGAACTGCCACCGGCTTAATTGCAGGTCCGCTCATACCGCCGGTCTTGTTCGCCAGTGCAAAACGCCTCCTGTGTATATCAATCTTCATACCGGTGATGGTGTTGATCAGGGACAGGGCATCGGCGCCGGCTGCCTCGGCGGCCTTCGCCATCTCGGTGATGTCCGTGACATTGGGACTCAGCTTCATAATCACGGGCTGCTTTGCGTGCTTTTTGATCTCCTTTGTAATGTTGAACAGGGCATCCGCCTTCTGTCCGAAAGCGATAGCTCCTTCCTTGACATTGGGACAGGATACGTTGATCTCCAGCATGGCTACCGCCGCTTCTTCTCCCAGCCGCTCAACCACATCCAGATAATCCTCCACCGACTTACCGCAGACATTTACAATAATCCTGGTGTCGTACTGTTTCAGGAAGGGAATATCCCTCTCCATAAAAACATCAATGCCGGGATTCTGAAGTCCGATGGCATTCAGCATTCCACCGTAGACTTCTGCAACTCTCGGGGTAGGATTGCCGGGCCAGGGCACATTGGCAACGCCCTTGGTCACCACTGCACCTAATTTATTCAGGTCTACAAACTCCGAATATTCCATGCCGGAGCCAAAGGTACCGGAGGCTGTCATGACCGGGTTCTTAAAAGTCACTCCCGCTAAGGTAACTTCTGTATTCATATTTCTACCTCCCCTGCTTCAAAGACGGGTCCATCCGTACAAATGCGCGCATTATTAACGTGGGAATGATGATCCTTTTCTTTTGTTTTTACCACACAGCCCAGACACGCTCCAACACCACAGGCCATATGCTCCTCCAGGGAAATGTATGCCTTGATGCCGTGTTCTGCGGCATAGGTCTTGATTGCCCGGAGCATGGGCATGGGACCGCAGGCAAAAATCACGTCTGCCTCCAGAGCATTCTCTGCAATGGCGTGCATGACATTCCCGCGGGTGCCCACACTGCCATCCTCTGTGGCGATATATACCTTGCCATACTTCTCAAAATCTTCTCTCAGGAAAGTCTGACTGTCACGATAGCCCATAATAATCTGCTTCTCTGCATTCATGCGCTTTGCAAGCTCCAGGATGGGCGGAACGCCGATACCGCCACCCATGAGGAATACTTTCTTTCCCTCTGCCTCTTCCAAGGGGAAACCGTTTCCGAGTGTCCCCAGCACTTCCACGGCATCACCTGCTTTGTATCCGGCGAATTCCTCTGTTCCCGCACCTGCAACACGATAAACGATTCTCAATGCCTTTTTGTCTTCTCTGACCTCACAGATACTGATGGGACGCGGAAGCAATCTGCTCTTGTCCTTTGTATATACGCCGATAAACTGTCCCGGCACGGCGCTGCCGGCCAGCTTTGTTTCCAACCACATATCATATATGCCAGGTGCAAGCTGCACCTGAGATATTACAACGGCTGTGCATTTCTCCTTCATTGTGTCAATCCCTTTCCCATTCGTTGAATCGTATTCATTCTTTTTTCTCTACGGGTCCTTCCAAAAGCTGATTTCCCCGGATATCAATCACGGGTCCCCCCGTTCCTTCGATATACTCTCTGGTAATGGTAACCCTTCCGATATTGTCGTCCTTGGGAATCTCATACATGATATCCAGCATGAACTCCTCAATAATGGAACGCAGGGCTCTGGCTCCGGTATCTCTCTGCATGGCCTTCTCTGCGATGGCTTCCAGCGCATCATCGGTGAATTCCAGCTTTACCTCGTCCAGCTCCAGCAGCTTCTGATACTGCTTGAGAATTGCATTCTTGGGCTCCTTCAGGATCTTTACCATCATATCCTTGGTCAGCCCCTCCAGGGTGTAGATCACGGGAAGACGTCCGATGAACTCAGGGATCATACCAAACTTTCTGATATCCTCCACTGTCACCTTGGACAAAATATTCTTGTCCTTGTCATACTTGTCCTTCAATTCAGAATTGAACCCGATGGATGCAGACTTGGACAGACGCTCCTTGATAATCTCCTCCAGATCCGGGAAGGCACCACCACAGATAAACAGAATATTCCTGGTATTCACGGTAGCAAGGGGCACCATGGCATTCTTGCTGTTGGCGCCTACGGGTACTTCCACCTCAGCTCCCTCCAGGAGCTTCAGCATCCCCTGCTGTACACTCTCGCCGCTGACATCCCTTGTGGTGGTATTTTTCTTCTTGGCAATCTTGTCAATCTCATCGATGAAGATGATGCCTCTCTCCGCTTTCTCGATATCGTTGCCGGCAGCCGCAAGGAGCTTGGAAACCACTGATTCAATGTCATCACCGATATATCCCGCCTCTGTCAGCGATGTGGCATCCGCAATTGCCAAAGGCACATCCAAGAGCCTGGCCAACGTCTTTACCAGATAAGTCTTACCGCACCCGGTAGGTCCAATCATCAGCATGTTGGACTTCTCTATCTCAATCTCGTCCATGGTGCCTGTAGCCACACGCTTATAGTGATTGTACACTGCCACGGAGATTACCTTTTTGGCGTGTTCCTGACCCACGATATATTCGTCCAGGCTCGCCTTAATCTTGTGGGGTGCCGGGATATCCTTGATATTGATGACGGGAGCAGACTGTTCTCCGACCTTTTTCTTTTTCAGTTTCTGTTTGTTTGGAATCCCGCCGGTACCCTGCAGGTCTGCAAGATTCACAAAGCTGATATTGGGAAATCCCCCCTGTCTTGTCAGCTCTTCCATCTCTTTGTTCAGCTGAGGATTGTTCAGCATTCCCTGATAATCAAACTGACTGACCGTCTCCATGGTCTTGTGCATACAGTCATCGCAGACACAGATACTGTTGGGGAGCTTGAACATCCTGCCCGCCTTGCTCTCCGGGCGGCGGCAGATAAAGCAGACATCCTCGTATTCGTTCTTGTCGGTATCCTGCCCTTTCTCATTCTCCTTCACTTCATTCTTCTCGGAAGAATCTTTCTCCGAATCATTCTGTTCCGAACTGTCCCGGTTCTTCCATTCTTCTTCCTGTTTCATATCTTCAAAATCCTTATAATCCGACATAATTCCTCGTTTCTTCATCCTGCCGACTAATGCTGCAAAATGCAATTTATGAATCACATAGAACTTATTTATCATAGCATATCCAGGTGCTGATTTCAAGTAAAGGGGCACAGCCTGCGGCCATGCCCCCTATTAAAAATTAACGTTGTATCACTTGACAACATTTTGTTTCTTATTTTCCAAGCTCCTTGGGACGCTCCCCCAGAGTGAGCTCCACATCTACATCCTCGTACTCCCCGTTGATCAGACGCTTCACGGTAAGCGTTACCGTCTCGCCGGCTCTGTAATATTGAAGGACAGACTGTAAATCAGTAGCAAGAGAAATCCTCTGTCCGTTAAACTTCACAATGATATCACCCTTCAGCAGATCTGACTTATCCGCAGGACTTCCTTCTGCAATCTCAATGACGCATACGCCCTTGGGCCAGCCGTAGACTGAAGCGATATCGCTGCTGATGGTCTGCATGGTAATACCGATATACCCGATCTCATCCTCATCCAGCTTCTCTGTTCGTGTCTCACGCTCCATGAGCTCTGCAAGAATCGGTCTGGCCGCACTGATGGGAATCGCATATCCCATACCCTCGATGACGGAGCCGCCGATTTTATTGGAATTGATACCGATGACTTCCCCCCGGATATTCAGCAGCGCACCACCGGAATTACCGGGATTGATTGCTGCATTGGTCTGGATAAAGGTCCCTGTAGCGCCGTTTTCCGTCTCGATCTCACGATTCAGTGCACTGATGATACCATCCGTAACAGACTGTCCATATCCCAATGCATTTCCAATGGCAATGACAGGCTCACCGAGCTGCAGATTGTCACTGTCCCCCAGAACCGCAACGGCAATCGCTGCCTTGGTCTCATCGGACAGTTTTGACACGGGAACCGCGATCACTGCGAGATCCATATCCTCATCCGTTCCTTTGATCACGGCTTCTGCTGTACTTCCGTCAATAAATGTAATCTCCAGTTTGTCGGCAGAAGCCACCACATGATTATTGGTTGCAATCAACAGCTCTTCCTCGGTCTCCCCGACAATGATACCGGAACCGCTGGAAACGCTCGGTCTGGTATATGTCTGTCCCCACATATTTATACTCATATCCGTATAATTGTTGATGATGGAGACCATGGCAGGCATCACACTGTTTACGGTACCTGTAATGTCATCCTGTACATAGGTGATCTGATTGGTAGTGTATTCACCGTCAAAAGGAAGAATCACGCTGTCAACCTTACTGTCTCCGGCTTCCACAGGTACTTCCTGCCTGGGAAGCCAGCGGTCTGCGGCATAGCGCACTCCGTAAAATCCGGCTGCCGAAAAGACACCGAAGCACAGTCCCAGGGATGCACATAAAATCACTTTTCTCACGACACCCATTCCGGATCTGCGTTCTTTCTTCTTTTCCTTCTTTGCCTTACGTTTGTCCTGTTTGTTTTCATAGGCGGAAGCAGCATTATAATCATAATAAGGATTTATATTGTTAGCAGTGTTTTCTGCATTGCCGGCAGTATTTTTTTCATTTTCGTACATATGGATTACCTCTCTTTCTTTTCTTATGTAACCGAGTATAGACTCCATTTGTGACGGAAATGTGTTTTCCTTATGAAAAATCTGTTATAAAATACTATCCGGGCATTATTCCACGGTAACGGATTTTGCCAGATTTCTGGGCTTGTCGACATCACAGCCCCTGCCCACAGCCACATAATACGCAAAAAGCTGCAGAGGAATAATTGCCAGAGAATTGGCAAAGCAGGGATCCGTCTCCGGAATGTAAATCACATAATCGGAAGCCTTCTCCATCGCCTTATTTTCCTCATTGGTTACAGCCATAACAAAGGCTCCTCTCGCCTTTACCTCAACCACATTGCTGATGGTCTTCTGGTAAAGAGAAGGCTGTGTAGACAGTGCCACAACCAGAGTACCGTCTTCAATCAGGGAAATGGTTCCGTGCTTCAGTTCACCCGCCGCATATGCCTCAGAATGAATATAGGAGATTTCCTTCAGCTTCAGTGAGCCCTCCAGAGAAATTGCATAGTCAATACCTCTGCCGATGAAGAAAATATCCCTGGCTCCCAGATAACGGTTGGCAAAGTGTTGAATCTTACCCTTCTGACCGAGCAGGAGTTCAATCTGATCCGGCAGACATCTGAGGTCAGCCAGAAGCTTCCCAAATCTATTGTCATCGATGGTTCCGCGAACCTTTGCCATCTTCATTGCCAGCATATACAGTGCCACCAGCTGTGCACTGTAGGCCTTGGTGGTTGCCACCGCAATCTCCGGTCCTGCCCAGGTATACAGACAGGCGTCTGCTTCTCTGGCAATGGAGCTTCCCACCACATTCACAATCCCCAGCACCTTGAAGCCTCTTGCTTTGGACTCTCTGAGGGCTGCCAGGGTATCTGCGGTCTCACCGGACTGGCTGATGACGATTACCATACTGCCTTCTTCCAGGATGGGGTCACGATAACGGAATTCACTGGCAACATCCACCTCCACGGGAATACGAGCCAGGTTCTCCAGTACATATTTCGCGGTCACGCCGGTATGATAAGCGGAACCACAGGCAACAATATGTATCTTTTTCACTGCCTTGAGCTCATCATCACTCATGTTGAGCTCATCAATAACGATATCATTCTCATGGATTCTGGGCGATATGGTATCTGCAATGGTCTTGGGCTGCTCGTACATTTCCTTCAGCATGAAGTGCTCATAACCGCCCTTTTCCGCTGCATCCGCATCCCAATCAATCCTCACGGACTCCTTGGTAAGCTCTTCTTCATCTACGGAATAGAACTTAAGGTCATCCTTGCCCAGCACCGCTACTTCCTGATTCTCCATGTAGTACACGGTTCTGGTATACTTCAAAATGGCAGGCACATCGGAAGCGATAAAGCAGCCGCTGTCATTCTTACCCACGATCAAAGGACTGTCCTTTCTTGCCGCAAAGAGCTCATCGGGATGATCCGCAAATACGATTCCAAGGGCATAGGAGCCCTCCACTCTGTGAAGCACCTTTGTGACAGCCTCTAAAGGATTGCCCTTGTAATAATAATCCAGCAGGTGAGCCAGCACCTCTGTATCTGTCTCTGATTGAAATACATATCCCTTATCCATCATTTTCTTTTTCAGGGGGATATAGTTCTCAATAATCCCATTGTGTACCACAGCAATGGTACCTGCCGTATTCAGATGAGGATGTGCATTCACATCACTGGGGGCTCCGTGGGTTGCCCATCTTGTATGTCCGATACCTGCTGTTCCGGGTAATGTCTCTCCACCCCTGGTCAGATTCTCCAGTACCTTCAGACGACCGGTGGCCTTCTGTGCCTGAATCTTCTCCCCATCATACACTGCGACACCGGCAGAATCATAACCTCTGTATTCCAGTTTTTCCAATCCATCCAGAATGATCGGCGCAGCCTGCTGATTACCGATATATCCTACAATACCGCACATAATTAATCCCTTTCCTTCCAGTATTCTTTGTCAGATGTCAGATATAAAATCCATCTCCCGGGCAATTTCTTATAATGTTTTCCCAACAGATATCCCATATACTTAAAACAGCATTGAATGAAAAAACCGGGAATCCTGTACCATTTTCCTTCCTTACACAGCTGTCTGCAGGTAACCTTGACAAGCTTTTTTCCTTCCGACTCCGAAGGTATTCCGGAGAACACTTCCGGATGCTGTGCCTGGGAAACACCCAGGTCAAAATTCCTGCGCAACTGTTGCATGTTGGTAAAGTTATGGGAATGTATCACTCGCGCATCCGATTCATAGGCAATTCCATACCCCTTCTTCACGGCTCCCGCCGCGTAAATCATATCCTCATTAAACAGAGTATGACGGGTAAATCCCTTTAATGCATCGTAGATTTCCCGTCGGTATGCCGCACATACGTTGGAACAAAAAAAAGTCTTAATGCCGAGTGTCTCCAGATCAGCTTTTGTTTTGATCCTGGACTGTTCCGGATAATTAAACAGCCTGGAAATTCTTTCTTCCACAGTACTGTCCTCTGCCGGAAGCTGTCTGCCGTAAGCCACAGCCACATTCCCACGGAGATTGGCGGTGAGCTTCTCAACGAGATACTCATCCGCCGGTATGGCATCCTGCGTCATCATGAGGAAGATATCTCCATCGGAACGGAGCACTCCCTCATGTCTTGTTCCACCGTGATTAAACTCATTTTTCTCAAGATGATAAATCTCAACATTCGGATATTTGTCGCTAAAATCCATCCCCTGTATCAGCTCTTCAAAATACACCTTACCCGTATTCATCAGAATGATTTTCTGAACCGGTCTGGTCTGATGGTTCAGACTATCCAGCAGCTTAAACAGGGTTTTATCCGGCTTATAAAGCGGAATGATCACATCTATCTTACTCATCATCAATTGCCGAAGTATCTGTCTGTATCAGATTTTATCTTCTCACTGTATTCTTTTACAGTGTCACTGACTTCATAATTCTGTTCTTCGAACAGGAATTCATGCAGCCATACTACGTTCTTAACAAGGTCTCTGGGCACAACACAGTCACCCTTGGCTCCAATAGGACCCGCTGTACGCAAATCAGCCTGCGGGAAGCCATCTTCATCTACAATCTGATAATCTGCAATCTTTTCCAGCAGCGCCAGTAAATCCTCTGTGCTGATATTGGTGTATACGTTTCCGATCACCTTGTTGAAGATCTTGGTCAGATCAGCAACATTCATTTTCTTGGCCTGGGTTTCAATTGCCTTCAACACTTCTCTCTGACGCTCAGTACGCTTATAGTCGCTTCCTGCGGTATAACGGATACGGCAGTATGCAGTAGCCTGCAAACCATTCAACAGCTGATAACCGGGCTCAGTCAATTTAACATAGTCACTGCTCTTTACCACATTGAATGCCTCAGGAGGGGTACTCTCTGTGATATTCAGACCATATTTCCATGCAGCAACAATACTGACCTGATAGTCATTGATGTACTTCAGCTCTTCCTTATCTACGTCAATATAAATACCGCCAAGACCGTCAATCAGGTCAATTACCGCATTATAGCCAACTGCTACAAAGTCCTTAATGTACAGGTCCAGATTATTGTTCAACATCTTAACGGCCTGCTCAGCACCACCCTTGGCATAAGCGGCATTACATTTCTGATAACTGTCCGTACCGATATTGAGGTATGAGTCACGGTATACGCTGACAAGCTTTATATCACCGTTGTCCATGTTGATACTTGCGATCATGATACTGTCGCTTCGGCTGTTCTTGGTAATCTGTTCTCTGCTCAGAGCATCGACACCGAACAATGCGATATTCTTATATCCAAGCATTTTACTGGTACCATTTTCAATTTCCTGCTGTACCTTGTTGTCGGGCTTGATCTCCTCTTCGTCCAGTACGGTAACCAGAGGCTGTTCTTCCGGTTTCCTGTTGAGTACAAGATACAGAATTGCAAGCATGGCGAGGATTACAATAATCTCAATTGCAAATACGATCATCTTGCTCTTACTTTTTGTTGATGTCGGTTTTAAATTTGTAGCCATAATGTTTCTCCTTATTTAGTATGCATTTTTATTAATGAACCCCGTAAAAAAGGTCATAAAAATTATCTTTATATCAAACCATAAGGTCCAGTTCTCAATATAGTAAATATCATATTCCACCCTTTTGCGAATGGAGGTATCTCCCCGCAGACCATTTACCTGTGCCCAGCCGGTCAGCCCCGGTCTCACCTGATGCTTCACCATATATCTGGGAATCTCTTCTTTAAATTTCTCCACAAACTGGGGTCTCTCAGGTCTGGGACCCACCAGGCTCATGTCTCCTATCAGAATGTTGAAAAGCTGTGGAAGCTCGTCAATGCTGGTTCTACGCAGCACCTTACCGATTCCGGTGACTCTGGGATCATTCTTCACCGTCCAACCCTTCTTCTCCTCACCGGGAGCCTGCGGGCGCATGCTGCGGAATTTATACATATAAAAAGGTCTGTTGTGAAGTCCTACCCGTTCCTGCTTGAAAATCACAGGTCCGGGACTACTGCACTTTACCAGGACAGCCGCCAGCAGCATAATGGGAGAGGTCAGAATAATTCCCACCAGGGAACCCACAATATCCACCAGCCGCTTAATCAGCATATTTCCTGTATTTGTCAACGGAACATGGCGGATATTAATCACCGGCAACCCCATCAAATCTTCCATGTATGGTTTGCCGGGAATCAGACTGTTGTAATCGGGAATAAACTTCGTATGCACTCCGGATTTTTCACAGATTCCCACGATATCTTCAAGATATTCGTAATCCTTCAGAGGCAGCGTAATCGCGATCTCATCCAGCTTGTTCTCCGGCAGGATAATCTCCAGATTTCCCAGACTCCCCAATACTTTTACGCCTTTGTAGACGGTTCCGGCAGGTACATGATTGTCCAGGATTCCCACCGCTGCATATCCCCATTGCGGATTGTCAGCCAGTCTGTCAATATATTCCTCGGTGGCCCTGGAATAACCCACAATCAGAATATGCCTGAGATTGTAACCTTTTTTTCTTATTGTCCTGAGTCCTTTTCTCAAAGCAATCCGGAATCCGGACGTCAGGACAATATTGAACGCATAAAAAAAAGCCATGACCGAACGGGAAATATTGATTTCACGGATGATCATATACAGCAGAATAATCAGTGCGAAAATACCGATGGTATTGGCCTTGACAATGCCGAACACCTCATATCTGTTCCTTACGGTCCGCTTCGGCGCATAAATATTGCAAATGGCATAAATCAGCATGTACCCCGGTATAATATAAAAGCACAGTCTGAAATATACTTCTGCCGGCAGAACTCCCGGACCCGGTCCGTCGTTCAAAACATAAAACTTAAAAAAATATGCCAGCATAAAGGATGCCGTTGTGATGGCGGCATCAATAATCACCATTAATCGGTTAAAAACTTTCTGATTATCTTTTATCATAGCCTGCCCCACAAAATAGAATACTAGATTAGTATAACAATAACAACTTATAAATTTATGAAGCTATTTCTTAAGATTTCTTAAGAATTCGAAGAACATTCAAATACAATTGGCCCTGAATCGCCAGATAGGCAGGCAGATTTTTCACCTGAAACCGCACTTTATGCGCTCTTCCGGAAACGGAAAGAGACTTCCGAAAACCATTTTTCAGACCTTTCAAATAAGCTTTTCCCATTTTTTTCCTGACAAAAAAGAGATATTTGATCAGCCATCCCAACAGCAAAAAAGGCAGATTCCAAAGCCACTGAAGCAGCGGCATGTTCTTGCAGGTGACATACACGCTGTTTGCCGCCGCGAGCTCTGTCTTCCAGAGATTATAGCGTGAGCCGCTGGAAGCACTTCCGAAATGAATCACTTCCGCTTCCGGCTGATAATAGCTGCAATATCCGTAGATTCTCGCCCGATAACAGATGTCCAGATCTTCCAGATAAGCAAAGTGTTCTTCATCAAAGAATCCGATTTCCTCAAAGATGCTTCTTCGGTAGATTGCCGCACCGCCACAGGCTGAAAAGACCCTGCGGGGCTTATCGTATTTTGTGGCTGCTTTTCCTTTTCCTCTGGCATACGCCCAGCCCAGAACGCAGTACTGATCTCCGGCATCATCCAACAGCTCAGGCTTGTCCCACATCAGCATCCTTGCGCTGACAGCAAAGGCGTCCGGTTTATTCTCTATTTCCCGAAGGAGGGAGCTGACAAATCTGCTTTTTACTTTCGTGTCATTGTTCAACAGGATGACATAGGGCGATTCAGCCTGCCCGATACCCACGTTTACCGCATGACAAAAACCTGTATTCTCTTGGAGCAAAAGAGTCTGCACCTGAGGATACCGCTCCTGCAGAAGCTCCCTGCTTCCATCTGTGGAGCCGTTATCCACTACCAGCACATCAAATTCCGGGGTGCCGGGCTCCTGAGAAAACAATGCCTCCAGACATTCCCCAAGAAACTTTATTCCGTTGTAGTTCGGGATTATCACAGTCACCTTGCACATATTTCACCCCTGACATACTGCGTTGTCGGTAACACAGTCAAACAATTCACATTTCCTACAATAGCCAGTTCAGGTACGGCAGCAACAGCACCGTGCCGTCCTTACTTTTTTCCAGAAAAATCAAAAGATACCCCGAATATGCCAGGATCACGGTGGTCACAAAGAACAGTCTCTTTTTCTTCCCCTCAATGGATTTCAGCACAATGGGAATCAGATACACATGACTGAAAATCAGATAATAGCAGATTCTGGAGGTCTCCGGGATATAATACCCCAGACTGTAAAGTAACAGGGCAAAGAGATTCAGATTGAAAAAAGTCTCCGCTTTGGGATTCCCCCAAATCGCCTTTCGATAAAACAGTAACGCAAATATCAATATTGCAAAGCACTTGGCGATATTGACATAGGATATGGTCTCCACATCCAGAATCGGATCCCCTTCATAAAAGGGGTAAAAAATAAATACCAGCCTACGCACAATAAATTTCCCGAAGCCCAGTACCAGGCTCACCGCCGGTATCAGCCATATGGTCTTTTTATTCCATTTCAGATAATAGGCAATCAGATATGCCGGGATCACCAGCAGGACTGATTTGTGAAAAAATGCCGCAAACACAATCCACGCCACAAATCTGACATAATCCTTTTGAAACAGATACTTCATGGCGTACGCCGTAATTGCCAGCACAAAATAATATCTTACATTGCTGAAGCTCATGAAATAGAACCCGTTCGCCATAAACAGGAAAAAAGTCATGACAAACCAATCTGAAACCGCAAAGAGTCCCTTGAGAAACAGCAGGCAGGTCAGGAATGCCATAAAAGCAAATATGATTTTGTAGTTGTCATATCCAAACAAGCCCTGCAAGGCTCTCACCAGCAGCTTAAAGCCTACTTCATAAGATACTTTGGTATCGCCATCGATAATGTGTAAAAAATCATACCGATACACCCAATAATCGCTGCCGATACCGACACGAAGGGCAGACACTGTAAAAAGGATCAAAAAGATCCCGGTCAAAAAGACTCCGTTCAACATCTCCCTGCGTGTTTTCCAGCCGCTTCCTCTACCGCATATCCTATCGAAGTCTGTTTTTTCCGCAATAGCATTATTCACAAAATAAGCCAGCCAAACCGTCACTAACGTAATCAACAGATATAGAATCATTTCTTTCTCCTGTAATATTCAGAGATCAACTTTTCATCGGCACCCACCAGAACGGCCGCAGACACCCGGATTCCCTGACGTCCCATCTGCTCCAGCATCCGCCTGATGGACTCATCGTTTTTACGGCCTGCCCTCACGCACAGAACAACTTTGTCACATTCTCTAATTTTATCCAATTCCTCAGAATATGTAATGGGATTCTTACAATCGATTACCTCTGCCGACACCTCGCCCCCAAGCATAATGTCAGAAACATCCGTTTCCTCCGCCGGAATCTTCGCAATCTTAGCAGCATCCTTCAACAGGTAACTACAGTTCGGAATAAACTCCGGCATAAACTCTGCCCCCAGACAGGGAATATGATATCTTCTCTCAAAAGAAGCCGGAAGCAGGATAGATGTATCCATCAGCAACACAGCAAGGATCCACAAAACCGACACACCCAGTCCAAGACAGGCACCCAGAAAGCAGGCATTGCCCATACGAAGTACGGTGCTGTCCTTCGCCTCCACTGCTGTCTGTGCGATTTGAATAGATTCAAATTCCTCTTTTGTCCCGGCGAACTGAGGTACAAGCTCTTCCATTGCTGCTGCCAGTCTCAGGGACAGCTCCGGATTATGCGTGGTACACCTGACATAGAGATAGCGCACATCGGAATCAATGTTAGCCGCAACGTAGGACGCCAGCTCCTCTTTGGAGTACTCCCCATTCATCCCGTCATACAGACGATCCATGAAATAATCCATATGAACTACTTCATCCCAGGTGAAATAATTGTAGTAGTCATACAGTTCCCCCTCGGAATCCTTTCCAAATTCGATATAAAAAACAGATTTCGTCTGATAGCTCCTTCCACCGGCGGCCACCACCCTTGCACAGTAATAGCCCGCTGCCGTCAGAACAGCTCCCAGCAGAATCGCTATCGGTATGATCCATATTTTCTGCTTAAATCTAAGCCACAACAGCCTGTAATCCACAGTCTCATGACTGTATTCACATTCCCACATATTATCGAAAACCCCTTCCGCTTCTTGTTTCCAAAATAAACTCAGCACATAAGAACATCATTGCTACTGCATAAGGCAAAAGCAAAACAGGATAATAGAGAACTGCTTGTGTTTGTCCTTCCCATATAATAGAAAAAAGAAATCCACCAATAAAAATTATTAATGGCAGTAAATTCTGCAAATTAGTATTATTTCCTTTCCTTTTAACTTTACAATAGATCACTCCCATCAAACCTAATAGTAATACTCCATATACTACACTTTCATGACAATCAATAAATATGAGCCAATTCTCATATTTATCGGTTTCAACAAACTTTACCCAGGGAGATGCTTGATTTCTGTTCGTGTCCCATAATGCATCCATGCTCCAGAAAACCGCATGTGTTTGATTTGCCCACTGTTTAAGCAACTTATTATAAAAAAACATTGACATGTAAGATGGATCATCCTTAAATTTTGAAAGAGAGTCCTTAATAGACTCTTTGCTTATCTCCGATGTTTTCACACTATCGTAACCGGTTTCCATATATAGATTTGCATGGTATCCGTTCCATCCTCCGGGAATTGCTTCCTCTCCATTATATTGCAGCCCCATAGCCAGATAAGCCACTGCCGGTACACCATCTCCGCAATTGTCATGAGCATAATTTTCGTAATATCTTTGTACAACCACCGGTATCAACATCGCTGCAATTAATGTTATTAAAACAAATAATGATTTTATGTAATTCTTTTCCCGTATCACTGTAAAAACCGTTGCAATGAGCAATGCAATCAAATATATCTTACATGTAGGTTTATAAACACATGCTAATACCGTGCTTCCAAAAAAGCAAATAGCTGTTGCTATCTTCAGTGGAATTATCTCAGTTCGTTCAAAAAACAAGTACATCCACATGGAAAACATCATCATTGCCATTGCTGGGATGTTGCCATAAATCAAATATGCATAAAAGATGATGGGAAAATAAGTACACATTAATACCAAATACAAAAAACATGCACTCACACACTTGGTGTAGCACCTGATAATCTGGTATCCCGAAACAACTATAAGAACCAGGAACAGCACATTCATTCTCTGAAAAAAAACAGGGTCTGTGGTATGAAATATTCGCATTTGTTTTTCCAAGAGAAAAATAAACCCTGTCTGAAACGGCCATAAAGAAAGATAGGAATCCTTGGGCACTACGGCTGTAAAATCACTCGCCAGAAATCTTTGTGCTATGTCAAAGCAAGACTTTGAATCAGAAGTCGGGAGTATCTTTAACTGTGATACAAAGGACATTCCTATAACTAATAAATAAACCACAGCAGCAATCTGAAGAATACAACAGATAATGTTTTTTTGTCTCACAGTTCTCTTTTTCTCAAGTATGAAAATCAATATGCCTAGTCCCAACACTCCAACAAGTACAATAACCTGATATACCATATTTGTATGAATGGGATATGATGACCTTGCATCAAATTGATTTCTCCATACCAGTGAAGTCAAAAATAACAGTATTGCAAATCCCACTCCAAGAACTGCCCATTCTGCTATTTCATTTAAACGCTTTACCCACTTCATTAATCCAAGCACCTTTTATCCTTTTGTTTACTATTCGTTTGAATCCGGTTTGAAGAGCAGTCGATATCCACGCCTTCGTATCTCGTTCGAAACCAAGACTCCCGCCTCCGTCAACGATATACCGTTGGTCAGTACCGATATATCAAAGCTGTCTCCGTTCCCGGTCGTTGTATACCTAACTCCCAACACTTCCTCAAAAACTCCCTGCAATTCCTCCCGCACCCGGATATTCCTGAGATCCAGAGCTTCTGCATCCTGCACCGGCAGATAAGCCAGATAGGATTGTTTCAAGCCGGCATGCACCGGAGTGCCGTCAGCTTTTAACCTTCCGCCCACGACCCTGCCGCCGGAGAGCACCGGTCCTCCTACGGCTCCCACATCCGGTCTCGCCTCAAAAAACTCCTGCTTATAATTAATCCGATAGGATCCAAGATGTGACATATGTGTCACTACTGCCTGCCAGCCCTGTCTGTCCACAAAGTCCTGAAGAGCTCTACGCCCTGCCTCATAGGCATAATCCTTGCTCCGGGGATTGGCGGAGGTGGAGTCCTCATGACAGCGCCAGTGATAGAGTACCCGGGGGATATGTCTGATCCGGTTCTCGTTCCGCATCTCCCACTTACGATTCTTCCGGCGCTCGTCTCCGCCACTATTCAGCAATCGCTCCACCGCCCTCAGCAGCAGGTCGTAATCCTGGGCTCCGTCATAGTCCGGTCTGAAGCCAAGTGCTCTTATCAGCTCCGTCTTCATCACCGTGAAATGGCAGATGTAGTTTTGAGACAAAAGCAGATCCAGATTAAAGCTTTCCTTAAGACTCGGTTCATAAAACACCTTCGTTGCACCGTCGCATTTATCCTCATCCGAATAAACAAGTTCCACAGGCACACCGCACTTTTCTCCGTCACACACACACCGCCATACCTCATACAGGGCATCCGGCGTCAGAAGGTCATCATGATCCAGCAGTCCCACATAATCACCGGTAACACTCTCCAACCCACGATTACTGTTCCCTGAAATCCCCTCATTTCCCTCCAGCGGAAAATATAGTATTCTGGGATCCTCATATTTTTCGACAAC
>SAMEA3663280__coassemble_222_pt1 | contig 22775 bp, 20 predicted proteins | sample SAMEA3663280__metabat2_low_PE_020 | metagenome-assembled genome bin SAMEA3663280 (sample SAMEA3663280) | pig gut metagenome | biome: pig gut; feature: pig-associated habitat; material: faeces | place: China | collected 2013
GAAATACGATGAAGTATTTTCTGAGATGCCTGAGATTTTCGTACAGAGAGAGATTCCGGAATCGGACACTACCAGACATTTGTATATACTGCGTCTGAATCTTGATAAGCTGACCTGTGACAGACGGCAGTTTTTTGACGCGTTATATGCGGAGAATACCTGTCCGCAGGTGCATTATCTTCCGGTGTATTGGCATTCTTATTACGAGAAGCTGGGCTATGAGAAGGGTCTCTGTCCCAATGCGGAGAAGTATTACGAAGAGGTCATGAGTATCCCTCTGTATTATTCTCTCACCGATGACGAGGTGGAGGATGTGATACATGCCGTAAAGAAGGTTGTGGCATACTATCGCAGATAAGGGACGAGCAGATAAGAGAAGAGAGTATAAAGCACGAGAATATAAAGCATGAGAATATAAAGCATGAACGGAATTGAAAGCTTGAATGAACGTCGGGGTACAGATGGAAGTCCCGGATTGAGGAGTTAGGTTGAATGGATAAAATAGCGGTATTGATTCCCTGCTATAACGAGGAGCCGACCATTGCAAAGGTGGTGCGTGATGTGCGGGAGGCACTCCCGGAGTCGGTGATTTATGTATATGACAACAATTCTACAGACAGGACTGTAGAGCTGGCAGAGCAGGCGGGAGCGATTGTGCGCCATGAATACAAGCAGGGAAAGGGCAATGTGATCCGGCGTATGTTTCGGGAGATTGACGCGGAGTGTTATCTGATGATAGACGGGGACGACACTTATCCTCTGGACTGTGCGGCGGAGATGGTGGAGAAGGTGTTGAACCACGGTGCTGATATGGTAGTCGGGGACAGGCTTTCGTCTACCTATTTTACGGAGAATAAACGTCCCTTTCACAATTTTGGCAACAGTCTCATGAGGGCGGGAATCAACGGGCTTTTCCGGACGAACATCAAGGACATCATGACGGGCTATCGTGCCTTCAGCTATGAGTTTGTGAAGACGTTCCCGGTATTTTCCAAGGGCTTTGAGATTGAGACGGAGATGACGATTCACGCGGTGAATTACCAGATGCAGGTGGAAAATGTGGTGGTGGAGTATCGGGATCGCCCTGAGGGCAGTGTGTCGAAGCTGAACACCTATAGCGATGGTTTCAAGGTCATTCGTAAGATGCTTCAGCTTTACAAGAATTACAAGCCCATGAATTTCTTCGGGCTGCTCTGTCTGTTACTGATGGTTGTGGCAGGTGGATTTATGGTGCCGATTGTTCTGGAGTATGTGCAGACCGGTCTGGTACCCAGGTTCCCTACGCTGATTGCCTGCGGCTTCCTGGCTATGGCGGGGATTCAGTCCTTTTTTGCAGGGATGATACTGGAAGTGCTGGCGGCAAAGGACAGGAGGGACTTCGAGTACAGGCTGACAGAAATCAACGGCGAGAAACGCCGGATGATGGCAGCGGAGGAGTGGCATGAAAGAGTATAAGGACGAAAATGCAGGGATTTATCTGCGGCTGATGACGGGAGAAGATACGGATCGCATTGTGGCTTGGCGCAACAGTGACGGGGTGAGGAAGAACTTTATCTATCAGGCTTTGTTTACCAGGGAGAGTCATGAGAACTGGATCCGTACCATGGTGGAGACAGGGAAGGTAGTGCAGATGATTATCTGTGACCTGAATACGAACCGTGCCCTGGGTTCGGTATACATCCGGGATATAGACCGCAGTCATAATAAGGCAGAGTACGGCATCTTTATCGGAGAGCCGGAAGCCAGAGGGCGTGGGATAGGGACAGCAGCGGCGAAGCTGATGCTTCGATACTGCTTTGAGGAAGAAGGATTACACAGAATCTATCTCAGGGCATTGTCAGATAACATCCAGGCCATCCGCAGCTATGAGAAGGCCGGCTTTGAGAGAGAAGGACTACTGAAGGACGATGTCTGCATCGATGGTATCTATCGGGATATTGTGTGGATGGCAGCAGTCGGTGAGGAGAAGAGATGAGGAAGGTCAGTTTTGTAATTCCCTGCTATCGTTCGGAACATACGCTTCCGGGAGTGGTGGCAGAGATAGAGGAGAAAATGAAGACTCTGCCACAGTATGAGTATGATATTTTTCTGATAAACGATTGCTCGCCGGATGATACCATCGGAACCATCAGGCAGCTGTGCCGGGAACATGACAATATTAAGGGCATCAGTTTTTCGAGAAACTTCGGGCAGCATGCGGCTTTGATGGCGGGACTTAGACATTCCGACGGGGATTATGTGGTGTGTCTTGACGATGACGGACAGACCCCCGCTGACGAGGTGGATAAGCTGTTGGACAAGCTGGAAGAAGGAGCAGACGCAGTCTATGCCAAATATGAGCACAAACGTCATTCTGTTTTCCGGAACCTGGGAAGTAAGGTGAATGAGCTGATGACCCGCATCATGCTGGGCAAGCCCAAGGAGCTTTATGTTTCCAGCTATTTTGCGGTGAAAAGATTTGTGGTTAATGACATGATAAAATATGAGAACTCGTACCCCTATGTGATCGGACTTGTGTTGCGCGCTACCAAGAATATCACCAATGTTGTGGTGCAGCACAGGGAGCGTGAGGAGGGTACCTCGGGCTATACCCTGAAGAAGCTTTTGGGACTCTGGTTCAACGGTTTTACGGCTTTTTCCGTGAAGCCTCTGCGAATCGCCACGGGGCTTGGGGCCATGAGTGCAATACTGGGCTTCCTGTACGGCATCTATACGGTAATCAAACGCTTCGTAAATCCGGATGTGCCTATGGGCTTCAGTTCTCTTATGGCGGCAGTCGTGTTTTTCGGCGGGATGATCATGCTGATGCTGGGGCTGATCGGAGAGTATGTGGGCAGAATCTATATCAGCCTGAACAATTCTCCCCAGTATGTGATCCGGGAGGCGATTAATTTTGAAGAGGAAGTGCGGTAGAGGAATGATTATTAAAAATGGTTGTGTCACCTTGCGTGCCATGGAGGAGAGAGATATCAATCTGCTCTTCGAGATGATTAACTCTCCGGAGATAGAGAAGGCTCTCGGTAATTTCTGTCTGCCGGTGAGCGAGACCCAACAGAGGGAATGGGTACTGAATTATCGGAATACTGAGAAGCAGATTCGTTTGATGATAGAGCTTTCCAATGGTGAGACCATAGGTGTTATCATGTTGTACGATATCGACATGAAGAATGGTACCGCTGAGGTGGGCTACAAAATCAGTGCACCCAGGGAAAACCGGATCAGGGGGGATATGACAGATGCTCTGCGCGGTATGCTGGATTATGCATTTTATGAGCTGAGGCTGCAGTGTGTGATTGCGCATTCACTGTCGGACAATGAAGCCAGTATCAGGCTCCTGGAGAAGGTTGGATTTAACAGAGAAGGATTGCTTCGGCAGAGAGTATATCAGAGCGGACAGTACTGTGATTTGATTTCTTTTTCTGTGCTGAAGGGAGAATACGAGGCGTTGCAGGTATGAGCAGAATAGCGATTATTACGGCCAGGGGAGGCAGCAAAAGGATTCCCCGCAAAAATATTAAGAATTTTCTGGGCAGACCAATCATGGTTTATTCCATTGATGCGGCGCTGCAGTCGGGTTGTTTCGATGAGGTCATGGTGTCCACGGACGACGAGGGGATTGCTGAGATTGCAAGGAAAGCAGGGGCTGTGGTGCCTTTTTTCAGAAGTGAGAAAACGGCAGGGGACTTTGCTACCACGGCGGATGTGATTGAGGAGGTACTTTCGGAGTATCAAAAGAGAGGCAGGGAGTTTACAGAAGCCTGTATCCTCTATCCCACGGCGCCCTTTGTGACGGCGAAGAAGCTCAAGGATGCCATGGATATTCTGACAAAGAACGGGGCGGATTCTGTGCTGCCCATGGTGGCTTTTTCCTTCCCACCACAGCGTTCCTTTGTGTCTGAGAACGGAAAAATCCGCTTTGCAGAGCCCAAATACAGCAGGACAAGATCTCAGGATCTGGAGCCTCTTTATCATGATTGCGGGCAGTTCTGCTGTTTTGACGTAAAGCATTTCTTGGAGAATAAAACCCTGGTAACTGACAATACCTACGGAATAGTCTTGCCGGAGTCCGAGGTACAGGACATTGATAATCCGGAGGATTGGCTTCTTGCGGAGATGAAATACAAGATGATGAAGGAGAAGGAAGATGAACTTCAAAATCGGTAACAGAGAGATTGGTCCCGGCAATCCTGCCTATATCATTGCGGAGATGTCTGCGAATCACGGCGGCAGCTTAGAGCATGCAAAGGAGATTATCCATGCAGCGAAAGAAGCGGGAGCGGACTGTATCAAGATTCAGACCTATACTGCAGATACCATTACGCTGAATTGTAATAATGAGTATTTCAGAATCAAGAATGGTCCCTGGCAGCAGGAGAACACCATGTATCAGCTGTATACCAAGGCAAATACTCCCTGGGAGTGGCATGCAGAGCTGAGAGACGAGGCGAAGAAGGCAGGAATTGATTTCTTTTCTACTCCCTTTGACCTTACGGCAGTGGATTTTCTGGAGGAGCTGGGGGTTGAATTCTACAAGATTGCCTCCCCGGAGATGGTGGATATTCCGTTGATTAAATACGTGGCTTCCAAAGGGAAACCCATCATCATGTCGACAGGCATGGCAACCATCGGCGAGATAGAGCTGGCCGTCAAGGCGGTTCGAGAGCAGGGAAATAACAGTCTGGCACTGCTTCGGTGCGCTGTGTCCTATCCTGCGGTTACGGATGAGATGAATCTGCGCACCATGCGGAATATGGCGGAGACCTTTGACTTGCCGGTAGGTCTGTCGGATCATTCCGAGGGAAGTATCGGCGCCGTTACTGCTGTGTCTTTGGGAGCCAGTGTGATTGAGAAGCATTTCTGTATCAGCAGAAAAAACGAGACGGCTGACTCCTTCTTCTCCATGGATCGGGAGGAGTTTGCAAGGATGGTTCGGGAGGTTCGACAGGCGGAGAAGGCCATCGGTGGAGTGGTGTATGGACCGACGAAGCAGGAGGAGGGCAATCTGATTGCCAGAAAGTCAATCTTCTGTTCTGCAGATATCAAAAAGGGAGAGCGGTTTACCCCTGAAAATGTGCGTGTGGTGAGGCCGGGATATGGTCTGGAGCCTAAGTATTATGAGAGGCTTCTGGGAAGTGTGGCACTGCGGGATATTGCCTTTGGCACACCTATCGCTTTTGGTATGTTTGGAGAGAAAGCAGAATGATAGGGATTCGTGTAGACGTGAACCGGACTGTGGCGACAGGACATATTCAGAGGGATCTGTCTGTGGCAAGAAAGCTGCGGGAAATGGGACAGGAGTGCCTTTTTATCTCGGCGGACGAGAATTGTATTCCCTATCTGAAGGGAGAGGGCTTTCAGGCGGAGATTCTTTACAGTGACTGGGAGCACTTGGAGGGTGAGACCGAACAGCTCTGCGAACTGCTGAAGAAAAGGAGAATACACAGTCTCCTTGTGGACAGCTATTATGTGACGCCTGTTTATATGAAGAGGCTTTCGGAGATGGCCAGGGTGACTTATTTTGACGAGCTGTACCTGCAGGGGTATGGCTGTCAGCAGGTCATCAATGGTGTGCTAGAGCCGCCGGATTATAAGGACTACAACGGTAAAGCTTTTACGGGGGCTTCCTATGTGTCTCTGAGAGACGAATTCTCAAATCTGCCGCCCAAGAAAATACGATCTGCCATTTCAAAGCTTTTGGTGACCAGCGGTGGAACGGATAACTATCATTTTAGTAAGTGCTTTTTGGAAGAATTTCTGGAAAGAAAAGAGTGGCAGGAGGTTCGGGTCATCTTAGTCATTGGCAACTTGTGCTGTGACAGGGAGGAACTCCTGAAAAAATATGAAAAGAATCCTAGGGTGGAGATTTATGTGAACACCAACCGCATGGCAGAGCTCATGCAGGAGGCAGACTATGCGTTGACGGCAGGGGGGACTACCCTGTATGAGGTATGTGCAGCGGGAGTGGCTGCGTCTTCCTATGTGCTGGGAGACAATCAGGTGGAGATCACCGGGTCCTTTGACAGGCGGGAACTGATTTCCTTTGCAGGGGATTTCCGCGCAGACAGACAGGGTACCATAGAAAATATACTGACCCAGATGAGACAGGCAGTTCCTGCAGAGTTCCGCAGGGAAAGAGCCCGGAGACTACAGGCTGTGGTGGATGGACAGGGAGCCGGCAGAATTGCCGGAATTCTTTTGTAGGAGGCTGTGATGAAGGACAGAATCTATGTGTGTCATACCTTTTATCATGTATATATTACGTTTCTCAAGGAAATGAATCTTCCGAAGGAGGAACAGGGAAAGGCTACTCTGGTCATCAGTCACATGTCGAATCAATTCGGAAGTTTCCCGGATAGAGTGCGGAGCCTGGGATTTTTTGAGGAAGTGATAGACTTTGAGGAAAAGGGCGAGAGCTTTTTCCCGGAGCTTGCAAGATATCGGAAGCCAGGTGGGAATCTGTTGGTTAATCTGTGGAACCGGATCCGCTTTACGAAGAAATTTGCAAAGCTGGAGGCGCCTTATATTCCGGTGGATTTTAGGCAATACGGAGAGATATATGTCTTCTGCGACTCCGATCCCATCGGCTACTATCTGAATCAGAACAAAATCCGTTATCATGCCCTGGAGGACGGATTGAATTGCCTGAAAAACGGGGATCTGGCACACTATGACAATCGGAGTCATTTTGCACTGAAGGCGTTTTTGTCGCAGAAGTGCAACCTGATATTTATCCAGAACGGCTTTGGTAAATATTGTATCGATATGGAAGTGAATGATATCTCGGCAATTGAGATACCTTTTGAAAAATACGTGGAGGTTCCCCGCAAGAAACTGTTGGAGGGAATCGGATCCGGAGACAAGGAGATACTTCTGAAAGCCTTCGTGGAGGATATTGAGAAGCTGAAGGAAGTGATTGCCGACAGCAGCAAAAAGACAGTGCTTATTCTCACAGAGCCCTTGTGTGAGCTGACGGTGAGGAAACAGATTTTTACGGATATAATCAGCAGATATCAGGGGGAATACAATATTTTGCTGAAACCTCACCCCAGGGATGAACTGGATTATCGCAGGGAATTCCCGGATGCCTGCATCATTGACAAGACGGTGCCTATGGAAATGCTGAATTTCTTTGAGGGCTATAGGATAGATCTTGCAGTGGGTGTGTTTACGGAAATGGGAGCGCTGGACTTCGCAAAGGAAAAGCTGCGTCTGGGACCGGATTTCATGGATCAATATGAGGATCCGCTGAAGCACAGACATGCAGATATTCTGCGCAAGGAATTTTCCATGAGGTAAATTGCGAGAGAAATCATGGGAAGAAATCGGGGAAAGATATTCGGGAAAAATCAGGGGAAGAGCTTTAGGAAGAAATCTACGAAAACGGATTTCGGGAAAACAAGGAGGAGAGGGAATGCGGCTGAGCGTCATAGTGCCGGTATACAATATGGAGGCTGACGGCAAGCTGGCTTACTGTATGGATTCGCTGGTGAATCAGACCATCAGCGATTATGAAATCATTGCGGTAGACGATGCTTCCACGGATGGTTCCCTGAGGGTGTTGAGAGAGTATGAGAAGAACTATCCCGGCAAGGTGAAGGTTCTGGCTCTGCAGGAGAATCATCGCCAGGGAGGAGCCAAGAATAAGGGCCTCGCCATTAGCAGCGGCGAGTTTATCGGCTTTGTGGACAGTGATGACTGGGTGACTCCGGATTGCTATGAGAAGCTGCTTGGGAAGGTGGAGGAGACAGGAGCCGATGTGGTGGCCTGTGATTTCTGTTATGTGACGGAGCATACCATGACGCCAATGGACAGGGTACCCTGCAACAGACCGGAGCAGACAGGGGTGCTGGATCACGACAGAAAAGTGGCGTTATTCATGAATCCCGGGGCTGCAGTGACCAAGATTTATAAGAGGAATCTACTGTTTGACGAGCCCTTTGCGTTCCCTGAGCATATGTTTTATGAGGATAATGCTGTGGGGATTGAGCTGTTGAGACGGGCGACTCGTTTTGAATACATTGAGGAAGCTCTGTACTTTTATTATCAGCATGGAAATTCCACGGTTCATGTGATTACCGAGGAGCGCTGTGAGGATCGCCTGCAGGCGATGCGGATTATGTACGGATATGCCAGGGACAAGGGATATCTGAAGGAATTTTATCCGGAATTGGAATTTAAGTTTACCAATTTGTTTTACCAAAATACTTTGTTTTCCTATATGCAGGGAAAACAGAGGAAGAAGCTGGGATTTATCCGAAGAATGGGAAAGGAAATGAAGGAGACCTTCCCGGATTTTCAGAAGAATCCCTATTACGGGAAACAGGTACATCCGGAAGAAAAGAAGCTTATGGGGATGCAGCAGCGCTCCACGCTTGTATTCTTCCTGTATTATAAAGCGCTGTATCTCTGGCGCGGACTGAAGAAAAGGAAGGGATGATTTGTTATGGTATTGTCAGGACATCAGCCGAATTACTGGCCTTATCCCGGTCTGATCGGGAAGATTATGCTGTCGGACAGCTTTGTCTATGTGACTAAGGTGCAGTTTGAAAAGAAGAGCTGGCAGAAGAGAAATCGTATCAGAACCAAAGAAGGATGGAATTATATTCAGGTTCCCACCATCACCAAGGGAAAGTTCGATCAGAATATCTGCGAGGTGGAGATAGATAACAATACAGACTGGCGGGAAAAAACGCTGAAGACCATTCAGCTCCTATACGGAAAGGCACCGTATTTCAAGGAGTACTATGACTTTCTGGTGGATTTGTACGGGAAGGAATGGAAATATCTGTCCAATCTGGATATTCATATCATGAATTTTATCTTGGAGGATCTGGGTTGCAGGACGCAGATTTACTACGATCAGGATTATGAGTTTGAAGGCTCCAAGACAGCAATGCTGGTGGATATGTGCAGGAAGCTGAACTGTGATACTTACCTCTCTAACCTGGGCAGCTCTGCTTATGTGCAGATTCCTGAGTTCACCGGGGCGGGGCTAAACCACAGATATATTGATTACAAGGGCGTGACCTACAGACAGCAGTTTGGCGGCTTCGAACCCGGTCTGTCCATCCTGGATATGCTGATGAACTGTGGACGGGAGAAAACAAAAGAAATCGTTACCGACCGGGCAAATTATGCATTCAGCGAGCTGAACAAGGATCTGTAAGGCAAATGTTTAGGGGCGGATGGCTTGCAGGATACACTTGCCGATCAGGAAACGTCCGGCCTCATTGGGATGAACAAGATCAGGCAGATATTGGGTGTAATTGTCTTCGGTAATTCCACAGTTATGGTAATTGTCCGCAACATCCACCTCAAGTTCCACGGACAGAGCCAATATCGCGTTTACATAGGACTCCAGGGTAACTCCGTCGGGATAGTCCAACATATAAGGATTGTAAATCGGGGTGCACAGAATAATCTGGGCATTTGGAGTGGATTGGCGAATCTCGGAGACCGCCACCCGAAGGGCTCCGGTAAAGGTGTTGACGTTGTAGGGATCCCCAGAACTGATTGGACTGTTGCAAAAATAATCATTAATGCCGTAATTAAGCACGAAGCAGAGGGAAGAATCTTCAGGTATTTCCGATTCCCAATAGCGTGACAGGTCGGTATGAGCCTGAGTGGTTTCTGAGAAGAAATCAGCATCCTTTGCGTAAAATGCCCTGAGCATATCCGGGAGCGTGGTGACAGCCTGGTTGTTTGCCGCAGCGGTGGCACCGCCGAAACCGATGTTGAATGCGGTTGCATTCGTAAGTCCATTTACTACACCGGGAACTGAAAGCCCACCATTGAAAAAACCAATGATGCTGTCCCCCAGAAAAACGATGGTTTTATCGCTGTAATCGGGGTACTTGATGGGGGTGCTGCGGAGATGTTTGGTAACGCTTTGTAAGCTGTTGGCCCAAACGGTACAGTTGTCTCCGGTAACGAGATAGGGGCAATCTTTGGAACTGTTGGCCACGATGAAGAAGCCGGCATCCTCACTCACAAGAAAATCGTCCCGGTACAGGGCTGGATTGGAGATTAGAAAATCGCAGGAACCGAAGAAGTAAAGGTTTGCATTTTTGAGGCAGCTCACTTCGGTGAGACAATTGCAATATGCATCCAGGACTTGTTGATAATCTTGTTCTGAAAGTTTTTGCCAATAATCGGAAGAAGGATAAGCCATAATCAGCTCAAAGGTAATGGAGGGGTATCGTTTTGTCAGCTTTGAGAGTTCCCTAAGTGTAACCTTGTCCGGAAGAAAACCAAGATAAACTGTGCTTACGGCTTTATTATCGCGTATTGTCTGTTTCAAATATTCGTCCATGGATTCCGAATCCGGGAATACGTCGTCTGCAGCCAGGACGGTCATAAGACGATAATCATAAAAAAGATTTAGGGGATAGGTATTTACGGGGAACATGGAAAGCAATATGGTATCGTATTCACCGGGTTGCAGAGGAGTGGAGGAGCGGTTCTTCCTGCAACATAGAATAACAGTGATGAAGATGGTTGCAAGAAGTAAGGATAATATAAGAAACAAAACTTTCTTTTTGGAATAAATCAATTGTTTTATTTTCATGGCATTGTCCTTTTGTGATAGGAGTGTTGGATGTTTCCAAAGCAACAGTATTATATCAGACAAAAGCTTTTATGCCAAATACTTTTACTTGTGGAAGAGATTGTGATACAATAATTGCGGAGTGAAAAAGCATGTTAAAAATAATTAAGAAACTCAATGTTCTGCTGGATAAAAGACAGAAACGCGTTATGTTCGGACTCACCGTAATGATGGTAGTCGGGGCCTTTTTGCAGACTCTCGGGGTAGGACTTCTGGTGCAGGTGGTGAATCTGGTCATTGATACCAATGCCATGCAGAAAAACAAGATTCTGGTATGGTTATACAATCTGCTTGGGTTTGAGAGCTACAAGAGCTTTTCCGTCACGATTATGGTGTTGCTGATCCTGACCTTTGTGGTAAAGAATCTGTTTCTGTACTTACAGCAGAAGCTGACCTATGCTTTTGTGTACGGCAATCAGTTCCGTACCTCCGAACGCATGATGTGCAACTATCTGCGCAGAAGCTATGAGTTCTATCTGAATGCGGATACAGCCATTGTACAGAGGAGCATTACCTCTGACGTGAATAATATGTATGCTCTGATTCTGGCGCTGCTGCAGCTCTTTTCCGATGGAGCAGTGTCAATTTTTGTGATTACCTACTGCTTTGTTACAAATGGCGTTATGACTCTTCTTTTGGGAAGCGTACTGGTCGTAATGATGCTTTTGATCAAGGGTGTTTTGAAGCCCATCATGTATCAGGCGGGAAAAGACAATCAGGACTATTACAGTGGTCTGTTTAAATGGATCTCCCAGACGGTTCTCGGCATCAAGGAAGTAAAGGTCTGTACCAAGGAGCAGTATTTTGTGGATGCCTATAAGAAGTGCGGTCGCGGTTATGTCCATGCAGTTCAGAAATACAGTCTCTACAATTCCATTCCGAAATTGTTGCTGGAGAGTGTCTGCGTGGCAGCCATGGTGGGATATATGATTTTTCAGGTGGCTGTAGGAGCCCCCACGGATGATATGCTGAGCGTTCTGACTACCCTGGCTGCGGCTGCTTTTGTGCTGTTGCCCTGCGTGAACCGCATCAGCAATCAGATTACGGCAATCGCTTATTGTGAACCCTGCTTCATGGGTGTCAGTGACAATCTGCAGGATGAGATTAACGGACAGAATGTGGATATGTCCTTTGCGACGGATGAGGAGAAGCTGCCTGTAACCGAGAGCATTGAACTGAAGGATATTACGTATGCATATCCCAATACGGACAAATTGATCTTTGATCATGCCGATCTGTCTATCCCGGTAGGGAAATCGGTGGGAATCGTGGGTACCTCCGGCGCCGGTAAGAGTACGGTGGTTGATATACTTCTTGGTCTGTTGGAGCTCCGGGAAGGAGAGGTCTGCGCAGACGGAGAGAATGTAAAATTACATTACAGGAGCTGGCTGAAGAATATCGGATATATTCCGCAGATGATATTTATGCTGGATGACACGATCCGGAACAATGTGGCGTTTGGCGTACCTGCGGAACAGATTGATGAAGACAGGGTATGGGAAGTATTGCGGGAGGCTCAAATGGACGAATTTGTAAAGAGTCTGCCGGAAGGCCTGGATACCGGCATCGGAGAACGCGGAATTCGTTTGTCCGGAGGACAGAGACAGCGTATCGGTATTGCCAGAGCGCTGTACCACGCGCCTGAGGTATTGGTGCTGGATGAAGCGACTTCCGCACTTGACAATGATACTGAGAAGGCGATTATGGATTCCATCAATATGCTGCATGGAAAGAAGACTTTGATAATTATTGCGCATAGATTACAGACCATCGAGAAATGCGATATTGTGTATCGCGTGGAGAACGGCAAGGCAACAATTGAACGGGGCAGTGTATAGAGAATGAAATGGGAAATCTGGCGGAAAAAGCTTATATATGTGGTTCCTGCACTGGTGATATTTGTGTTGCTTTACAGCTTTACACATATTCAAAGAGAACCTGAACACAAGCAACAGATACAGATTCTCGCCCTTGGAGACAGTGTATTCGGGCTTGTGCGGGACGAGACCGGAATTCCGGCCATGCTGGGGGAAGCTCTGGGCAAAACCATTTATAACGGGGGGCTTGGCGGAACCTGTATTGCACGCATTGACAGGGAAAACAGGTTGGATAATTATATGGAATCTCTTTCCCTGGCAGCCATAACAAAGGCGATGGAATCAGAAGAATTCGGTCCGCAGAAGGCTGTCTATACAAAGGAGCCTATCAAGCAGTATTATTCGTCAACCATAGATGGGATGGCGGCTATAGATATGGAGTCCGTGGAAATCATATTGATTGAGCATGGATTAAATGACTTTTATGCCGGTGTGCCCTTGAGAAATGAAGAGGATCCCATGGATGAATATACCTTTGCGGGTGCGCTGAGGAGTTCGATTGAATCTCTGAAAAAAGGCGAATCCCAAAGCAAGAATCATCTTGGTGACCCCTACCTATACATGGATACGGGGATTTTACAACTGTGAGGAATTTGATGCGGGTTATGGGAACCAGGAAGTCTATGTGGAAGAGGAGATCAGGATCGCGGCGGAGTATGGCGTGGAAATCATTGACGTGTATCATGACTTTTTCCCGCATGAGAAGCCGGAGGACTGGGAACTGTATACTGCAGATGGAATGCATCCCAATGAGGCCGGACGCAGAATGATCGTGGAAAAGATACTCAGTTATTTGAATGGAGGAGAAAAATAGTGTCTCCCGTGAAGTTTTTTGAAAATCTTCAAAACAGAATAAAACGTGAATGGAAGCTGGCTTTTGTTTCGGCAGTCGTTATCGGAATGATGATTCATCTTCCTGTTCTGCTTTCGGATATTCCCAACCACGACGGCCTGGACAGCTTATATTTTGATCAGAACATGATTACCTCCGGCAGGTGGTTTCTGATGGTGGCCTGCGGATTTTCGTCTTTTTACAGTCTTCCGTGGGTAATCGGGCTGTTGGGATTTCTGTTCCTGGGGATGACGGCGGCGGCTCTCGTGGAGATTCTGGAGGTTAAGAAGAGCTGGGCAGTCATTTTGATCAGCGGTTTGCTGGTGTCGTTTCCGGTGCTGACCTCTACCTTTGCCTATGTATTTACTCTGGACGGTTATATGCTGGCACTTTTGCTGGCGACTTTATCCGTGCTGTTTACAAAGAAATATCGCTATGGCTTCCTGCCGGGAGCCTTGTGCCTGGCCTTCAGTATGGGAGTGTATCAGGCGTATCTGTCTTTTGCCATGATTCTTTCGATTTTTGCATTGCTGGATTCCTTTGCGGGGGCAGGAACCGTTCGTGAGAAGTTGTCCGGCGTGGCAAGGTTTTTGCTCATGGGGATTGTGGGAACGGCAGGCTATTATGGAATCCTGCAGCTGCTTCTGACGATTCAGGGGAAGCAGCTTGCCTCCTATCAGGGAATTGACGGTATGACATCCGGCGGTTCGTCAGGCGGGATTGTAACTACGGTTGCACGGATGTATCGTGATTTCGCTGCCTTTACCCTAAAGGGAAATGTACTGTTCCGGAATGGTATTTCGGCATTGGCCTGCGGTGTACTGGGGCTGGCGGCGATGGGCGTACTTGTTGCACTGGTGCTGAAAAGAAAATGGTGGAAGAGGGTTACTTTTTTTGCTATAATAGTTGCGGTTGCAGTGTTGCTGCCGCCGGTGACGAACGTGATTCTGCTTGTTTCACCCTCAGTCAATTATCATCTGCTGATGCGTTATCAGTGGGTGTTGTATTTCATTGGGGCAACGGCATTTGTCAGCAGATATACACCCGAGACCAAGAATGGCTGGGTGTGGGAGTGGCTGGCGCTGGCAGCAGCTTTTATCCTTGTATTTTTCTATGGTGTGACGGACAATATCGGCTATTCCAATCTGGAAAAGAAATATGAGAAGACCTATGCCTACTGCGTGCGATTGTTAGATCGCATCGAGCAGACGGAAGGGTACTATCAGGGAATCCCCATTGCCATGATAGGGGTTGTGGGAGACGAGCAATTCCCGGAGACAGACCTCACGAAGGAGGTTACTTCCGGCATGATTGGAATCCACGGGGACATGTTGCTTTACACCGGCCCCAATTACCAGAAGTTTATCCGGAATTATCTGGGAGCAACATTAAATATTCTTCCCGCAGGAGCCATGGAGGAGATGTATTACGATGAGGAGTACGTTGCCATGGACAGCTTTCCGGGGGAGAATTCCATACGGATTATCGACGGGATCATGTATATCAAGACAGAGAACACGACCCGTTAAAAGGAGGCTAATATGCCGGTTTTATCTATAGTGCTTCCTGCCTATAACGAAGAAATGAATATTGCCAACACTGCAGAGACCCTGGCAAAGCTTCTGGAGGAGCAGGGAATAGAGTATGAGCTGGTGTTTATCAGCGACGGCTCTAAGGACAATACTTATGCGGAGATTCTGAAGGTATCACAACAGAATCCACGGATAAAGGGCGCTGAGTTTTCCAGGAACTTCGGTAAGGAAGCCGGAATTTTTGCTGGATTGGAATTAACCACGGGAGATGCTGTGATCGTGATGGACTGCGACCTGCAGCATCCGCCTGAGGCGATTCCGGAGATGTGGAGGCTGTGGAAGAACGGTGCCGAGGTAGTAGAGGGAATCAAGACAAGCAGAGGAAAAGAAAGTCTCGGGCATAAGCTTTCGGCGGGTCTCTTTTACAAGATCATGAGCAGGCTGATCAAAATGGACATGAATGCTTCTTCTGATTTCAAGCTGTTGGACCGTAAGGTGGTAAATGTGTTGCTGGAGCTTCCGGAGCGCAATACCTTCTTCAGGGCGCTCAGCTTCTGGGCTGGCTTTCGGACAGAGAAGGTGACCTATGAGGTGCAGGAGAGACAGTATGGGGAAAGCAAGTGGTCCTTTTGGAGCCTGATGAAGTATGCCATTTCCAATGCCACATCCTTCAGCACCCTGCCCTTGCAGCTTGTGACAATCATGGGGATTATATCGATTCTGTTCAGTGCGATACTTGCGGTTCAGACTCTGGTGCGGTTCCTTATGGGCAATGCAGTGGAGGGCTTTACCACAGTTATTTTGTTAATCCTGATCATCGGGGGCTTTCTGATGTTGAGTCTGGGAATCATAGGACATTATATTGCTAGAATCTATGAAGAAGTGAAGGGAAGACCCAAATATATTATCAGCAAGGTGACGGACAACGTACAGGGTGATGTTGTCGGTGCATGGAAAAGAAACGGGAGGAACGGGAAGGATTATGATTAATTTCAATGTACCGCCCTGCGCGGAAAAAGCAATGGATTACATTAAGGAATGTGTGAAGAATCAAAAAATCTGTGGTGATGGAGCTTACACCAAAAGGTGTAACGAATGGATCGAGAAGAGAACCGGTACTGCAAAGTGCCTTCTGACCACATCCTGCACCCATGCTACGGAACTGGCTGCACTTCTTGCCGATATCCGGCCGGGGGATGAGGTGATCATGCCGTCTTACACCTTTGTGTCTACCGCCGATGCGTTCGTACTGAGAGGAGCGGTTCCGGTGTTTGTGGATATCAGACCCGATACCATGAATATCGATGAGAAGCTGATTGAGGCGGCGATTACGGAGAAAACCAAGGCGATTGTGCCGGTACATTATGCAGGCGTTGCCTGTGAGATGGATACCATCATGGAGATTGCCAAACGCCATGGTCTGAAGGTGATCGAGGATGCAGCACAGGGTATCATGTCAACCTATAAGGGGAAAGCGCTGGGCACCTTCGGCAATTTTGGCTGCTATAGCTTCCATGAGACAAAGAATTACAGTATGGGAGAGGGCGGAGCACTTTTGATCCGTGAGGAAAAAGACGTTGAGGATGCCGAGATTATCAGGGAAAAGGGTACCAACCGTACGAAGTTTATACGCGGTCAGATCGATAAATATACCTGGATTAACTACGGTTCCTCTTACCTTCCCAGCGATATGAACGCAGCTTATCTCTATGCCCAGCTGGAAATCGCAGATGAGATTAACGATGCAAGACTGGCATGCTGGAATCATTATTATGAGAGACTGACTCCTTTGGCAGATGCAGGTAAGATCGAACTTCCCACAGTGCCCGAGGGCTGCGTACACAATGCACATATGTTTTATATTAAGGTGGCTGACGGCACAGAGCGTGAAAGGTTCATGAATCAGTATCTGAAAGCGGAAAACGGAATCTATGCGGTATCCCATTATGTGCCTCTGCATACTGCTCCGGCCGGTCTGAAGTTCGGACGTTTCCATGGTGAGGACAGGTATACCACCAGGGAGAGCGAGCGCCTTGTGAGACTGCCTATGTATTATGGGCTGACCATGGAACAGGTGGATTATATTTGTGATAAGGTTATCAACTATTTTGCATAAGCATTTTGCGTAAAGGATCTCAATTTATGAAAAAGATTGCCGGATATGTTTCGGAGTTGATAAAAACAATATTGTTCATAGGATTCAGCATCCAGATAATTCTTGGAATTATCTGGATGTGTTTCAATTTTTCCCATGCACAACTGTTTTCGGTAAGCGGCGGTCCACTGTATATACCTGTTGAGAAAGTGGGGAAGGCTGTGTATCCCTTGCTTTATTTGCTACAGCTTGCAGTGGCGGCTTTGGCAGACTATTATTTTGTAAGATTATGGTGGGGGAATCGGAGATTACTGAACATCTGGGGTGCGCTGTGTCTGCTGACATCTCCTTTGGTTCTGCAGTGTCATCTGGCAGTTTCACCGTTTTCTTTTGTGTGCTCTCTGCTGCTTCTGGAACTGACCTATTCCATTCATTATATTCGAAGAAGCGAATGGGAATTGAGCGCACTTTGTTCTGCCTGCGGTTGCTGGCTGATGTTGTCTCTTCTGCGTCCGGAATATCTGTTGTTGGGCGCACTTCCGATTCTTTTTGCTGTGGCTTTCAAAGTATTTGCACGACAAAAGAGTAAGAAGAAACTGTTGCGCGGTGCGCTGGTGCTTGTCGCGTTTTGGGGGATTGCCTGGGGGACATTATCCCTTTCCGGGCAGGAGAGTGTCTACAGTCGGAAGAATATTGCTTTTTGCACATTTTCCAGGGCAGTATGGCCCACCCTCTGGCAGGATTCTCTCGTGCTCTGGCAGCCGGAAGAGGTACCGGGGCTTACCGTTGAAATATTACAACAGGCTGCAGAACAGGTGGAAGATTTGCGTATAGTAGTGAAGCCGATGATTGAAGAAGCTTTGACGGAGGAAGAGGCAATAGATTTCTATTATCTCAAAGCATCGGGTTGCTGGATTTTGCGCAAGAAATCCCTTCTTTTCCGGTGCATAAAGGATTTTGCCGGTTACCTTCTGCCTCCGGTCTTTTTGTCTGTGCAGCTGGATGGCAGGGGAGGAGAAACATACTCGGGAAGAAATTATGAAATGATGATTTCGGCTCATCCTAAATGGACAAAGGAATATGTTTCCTATGGTTGCTGGTGGTTCACGACAGCATTGGTGCTAACCTGTATCCTGGCAGTGAATTTATTAATGATGGGACGAATGAGGGAGATTCCATTTGTGCCTTTGGGTTTGTTTGTTATATTGGGATGTGTGCTTGCTTTAGCTTATACGTTTCGCGGAGCAGGCATGCTGGATTATAAATGTACAGCGGTAGTGATGGTATTATGGCAGTCATTACCTCTTGCAACGATGGGAAAGGAAGTATGACAGAATGGTTTTTCAGATTCTGATATTGTTTCTGTTGATGGTATTTATCCCATTGGCGGTAGGCGGTGTTTTTGTCAGACTGGAAGAAAAGGGAAGCAGATTCTTGTTCCGCTGGGTCAGCGGGCAGATGATTCTCTGGGCAGGATTTCAAATCATATGCGTACCTATGATTTTGAAGGAAAAGAGCTTTCGGATCGTGATGATATTATATTTGATTTATATCGGTGCGCTTCTTCTGCTGTCGTTTGGAACCCGGATGAAACACCTGGCGGAACGCGAAAAGGTGATGGTGGAAACTAGAAAGACTTTCTGTGGAAGTACCGGTATCTTATGGGTACTGTTTTTGGGTTTGCTCTTATTCCAACTGATAAAGACGGTCACGCTGGCTTATGCAGACGGTGATGATGCTTTCTATGTGGCGATTTCTACCATTACGGAAAGTTCAAACAAAATGTATACTAACCTTCCTTATTCAGGATATACGACCGGTCTGGATGTCAGACACGGGTTGGCTCCGTTTCCGGTCTGGATTTCATTTTTGTCCGGATTATCAGGCATGCCTGCTGTGATGACGGCGCATATTGCGGTTGCGATTGTGATGATAATCCTGGGGTATGCCGCTTTTGCACTTGTGGCGACCCAGCTGTATGAGGATAGAAGACAGCAGCTTTTATTTTTGATTACCACTGAAGTACTGGTGCTGTTTGGGGGATATTCGCTTTATACCACGGAAAACTTTATGCTTGCCAGAAGCCGTCAGGGAAAAGCGGCTCTCGGAAGTCTGATTATTCCGTTTCTTTTTTATCTCCTCTTATATTTGTTTAAAAGAATGGATGAAGGAAAGAAAATATATCGGCGTTATTACCTTTTGGTTACTGCTACCGTGACGGCAGGCTGTCTGTGTACCACGCTGGGGGCGCTTTTGTGCTGTATGCTGATCGGAATTGCTGCGATTATCGGTTTCTTTCAGTATAAACAAAAGAAATCCTGGATTTTATTGTCGTTTTGTTGCATACCGGGCGCTATTTATGCACTGCTTTATATTATGCTCTGAAGATGGGGGCGTTTGAAATGTGGAATGATGTAATAACACTGTTTCGGGAATACATGGGAACGGGCTTGATTGTCATACTTTATCTTTTGTGTTTGGTGTATCTGTATTTGAAGGAAGAGAAGAAATATATAAGACTTTTGTTTGTCGGGGTGCCGGTCTGCCTGCTTTTGTTATATTTTAATCCTCTGTTTGCGGAAATCGTCTATCGTTTCGCGGGAGATGAGATCTATTACAGGATTTTGTGGCTGTTGCCTATGACGATATGTATTGCATATACGATATGCCATATTTGTGCAAGAATTGATGAAAAGAAACAGATGACCTTTCTTGTCACGATTGCCCTGGTTCTGGTTCTTTCGGGAAAGTATATTTATTCGAATCCGAACTTTGGCAAAGCGGAGAACAAATATCATGTTCCGGACAGCGTGGTAAATATCTGCGACTCCATCATTGTCCCGGGAAGAGAGGTAATGGCGGTATTTCCAAGAGAGCTGTTACAGTATGTCAGACAGTATTCGGCTTTTGTCTGTATGCCTTATGGTCGTGAGGTTCTTGTAGAAAGATGGAATTGGAACATTGAGCTTGAGACTGCCATGGAGCGCGAGGTGGTTGATCTGGAGGAGTTGGTGCCTCTTGCGTGTGAGAGCGGCTGTCATTATATTATTCTGCCGGAAAATAAAGAACTCCGGGGAAATCCCCCGGAGTATGGATTGGAAATATTCGGTCAGACAGACGGATATATCATTTATCGCAACACTTCTCAGGTGTTGGAAATTATTTATTAATTCGTGCCGTAGTACATCAGGGCGTGTACCAGGCGGTCTACCACTTTTTTGCGACCTGCGGTATTGAGATGCAGATGGTCGGTCAGATAGTCTTTTGCCTCATCTTCATTGAAGGTACCGTAAATATTATCTACGTAAGTAACTCCTTTTTCGACGCATGCCTGCTGGGCTGCAATGGCATATCTTGAGAGCGGTTCGCTGCCGTAGGTACAGATGTCACTGCTGATATAGTCACCATTTTCGTCCAATTGATCTGAAAAAGCATAGGTGGGCGAAAGAACAATAAGACGAACTCCCGGATGATGCTCCTGTAAAACGTCCAGAGTTGCTTCCAGGCTGGCAATATACTGTTGGATGGGAGCGCAATCTTCTGTTTCGTAAACAGGATGTCCCATGAAATAGTCGGTTGCGTCATACATGATAATAATAGCATCCAGTCGGTCATAATCTATAGACTTTATGGTCTTACGAACTTCTTCTGCCTCCGCCGGAGCCTGGTCGCCGAGAAGAGTGATTGCTGCTCCGTAATAATCCGCCTGCTCTATGTCTGTTGTCATAAGGGATAGCCAGTAGGGGGAAAAGACATCCATGGGATTCTGCTCACCAAGGTAAGGAAGCTCCCAGGCAACATAGCTGCCGCTGACAGAACAGTTGTAAACCGTGGCATCTGCAGCCTCTGCAATCATATGTGCCATTCCGTTCGGAGAATTCCGGTCTTCGGCAAAAGAACCGTTTCCCAGAAGCATGATGTTGAGTCCATCGCTGGTTTTGAGAGGAATGACATTAAATTCATCATCCTTCAGGGGGACAAGATAGTCATAATTGTCGATATAAGTACCTTCACCATCCTTGAACAGCTCATCCTGATCTACATAGACACCAAAGTTTTTCACGGCAATTATCATAATGATGATAAATAAAACTATTGCTATCAGAAAAACAAGGTGCATATTAATTCTGAATTTTTTCTTTTCCATGGTATTAACCTTTCTGCTTAATATCCTTATTCTACTATTATGATCGGATAAAGTCCACTCAATTCATTAAAATTTAATGATTTAAGAAATTATGAAGAAATCCTTTTACGGCTTGAAGAGTTATGCCGCTAATGCTATAATGTTACGGTAGTATTATATTGGACGAAGTGTGCGCCATTGACAGTTTGCGGTAAACGTGGATGACCTTGACTGATGGTATGGATGCCGGTCCGTAGGAAGGAATCAGAATGAAGCATTTGTTTAACCATACCAGGAAACCGGATGATATGCGGAAGAACTGGACAGATGATGATTTGGAATTCGTAGAACTTGATGAGGATACCGAGGAAGCATATCAGGAAGAGCCTGAGTACACCGAGGAGGCATATCCGGAGGAGCCTGAGTACACCGAAGAGGCATATCTGGAAGAGCCTGAGTACACCGAGGAGGCATATTCGGAAGAGCCTGAGTACACCGAGGAAATGGCAGCCGATACCGGGATTGGTTTTGCTACAGAATTCGAAGCTGTTGAGGCAGATGACATACAGGACGAGGCAGGGTACGAAGAAGAATTGATCTACGAAGACGAAGAACAGTTCAACTCGGATTATGCCGCAGAAGCACCTGCCGCAGGAGCGATAAACAGAAGTTCAATAAGACCCGGCAAGGGTAATTCCGAATCCACCATCATGGATAAGGTGATTGTTTTGACAGGTATTGTTGTTCTGGCAATTGCACTTGTGACAGGAGGAGCCTACCTGAAGTCAAAGACACAGAAACAGCAGGTAAACAGCTTTGCGGAGGTTGGTGTCCAGCTGAATGGAATCAACTTGATCGGTGAACAGGGACTCAATGCCATCTCACAGGAGGAAGCAGCCAAGTTTGAAGCTGCCAATGCAGATAACGGAGGTGAAGAATATGATGAAAATGATTACAATCGTCATGTCACCGTTTCGTTCAATCTGACTTCCATACAGAAGGATCTGAAGATAAAGTTCATCAACAGTAAGTCTAACAAACTGGTGGCACATGTACCTTTTACGGTAACAGTAAAAGATCCTGACGGCAATACCTCTGTCTGGTCGGATGATGATATGGACGGTATCATTTACAAGAAGGATATTGTGCCGGGTACCTATGAGGTAACCATGGAGAAGCTGACAGATTCGACGTATGCGGATTATACTTTGCTGACCGGGAAACAGTCGGTTATTGTTAAAAAGGACATTACCTATCAGAAGGTGGATGTGGCGAATGAAGTAAAGAATGAGTCTGAAGTTGATACCAAGAAGGAAGACACGGTTAAACATGAAACAGAGGTTGAGTCTAAGCTGGAGGACACAGTTCCCTGGGTTGAGAGCCAGAAGCTTCCTCCCAGCTACACCGAGATTCCCAAGAGCACCATTACAGATCCTCTGACAACGGCGCGTGTTGAAAAATATATCATGGCGATGGATCTGACGGTAAATCCGATCAACAAAACCCTCAGCATCAAGAAGGATGAAAGCCGTGATCTGAAGAGCGTTGTCAGCGTTAATGTCTCTGACATTACCGGCATGGAAGAAGGGGAAACGATAAAGAAAATAATATCCCTGGAAGGACTGACATGGAGTACTACAGCCACAGATGTTGTGGAACTGAGTGCAGATGGCACTGTAAAGGGGAAAAAAGCCGGAACGGCAACAG